>FLOH01000546.1_pt1 | contig 77865 bp, 64 predicted proteins | sample 756751 | NCBI WGS metagenome assembly FLOH01 (sample SAMEA4026879, study PRJEB14308) | marine metagenome | biome: coastal water; material: water | depth 74 m
CTCTTTACTGTGATATTCAGCCGGAAATTTCACCTTAAAGCGAAAGTTATCCGTAGGATTTTTGCCCTCGATTCCCGCCTCAAACCCCGGAATCATGCTTTCCGAGCCCAACAGCAGATTCGTCCCACTGGCCTTCCCGCCTTCAAATTCTTCCCCATCAAGACGACCAATATAATCAATATTAACCCGGTCCTGTGTAGCGGCTGCCCGTTCTACCACTTCCCAGGTTTGACGCTGTTTCCTGAGCGTAACAATCATCTCATCGATGTCGGAATCGGTAAGCTGCGCACTTAGCCTCTCTACTTTAAGCTTGGAAAAGTCCGGCAGAGCAATTTCCGGGTATACCTCAAAAATTGCCACAAACTCTAGATCCCCTCCCTCTTCAAGGTTGGTCGGATCGATGGTTGGTTGACCGGCTGGCTTTAAACTTTGCTGGTTAATCGCCTCGTAGAAAGACTGGCTCATCATCTCGCCGACCACTTCCTGCCGAACACCTTTGCCGTATTTGCTCTTAACAACCTTGAACGGTACTTTGCCTTTTCTAAACCCATTCAATTTCACATTTCGAGCCGCTTCCTGCAGGCGAGCATTAACCGCGGTGTCCACCTGTTCTCTGGGAACAGCAATAGTCATCTTTCTTTCTAATCCTTGAGTAGTTTCAACTGAAACTTGCATCTATAAACCTCTTCATACCTGAGTGTGTAAAACCCACGATTGTCTGTGTAAAAATCTTGTGTTGATTAATTCCGGGTGAATGATTTACGGTAGTTGTAATTTTTGATCGAGTAAAACCATTGATTTTCAAAAAATTCAACAAGTTAACGACTATCAGTATGCCCGCAAAGTGCGCGATTTTCCCATATCGATACCCTAGTTTCAATCAGAGAATAGCCCATAGGCAGACAATAACCCGGCGTGCGGAAATGAGTCGAGACCGGATCGCGCCTAATTTGATCCTGATCTGGAAACAGGCACCGACTCAGCCATGATTCAACGCGCGGAAATAGCCGCTGTCATTCTGGCCGGCGGCAAAGGCTCGCGAATGAACTGCCAGGATAAGGCCTTGCTTACCTTACATAAAAAACCACTTATCGAGCACGTAATAGCAAATGTCAGAAATCAAGTGGGTAGTCTGTCAATCAGCGTCAATCACAACCCCCATCTCTATGAATATTTGCAACTCCCCTTAGTGCCAGATTACGGCAATCAATACGCCGGCCCACTGGTAGGAATCTATAGTGCCATGCGCCGTATCTGCGAAACGCGGCAACAAAGCGGTATAAAGTATCTCGCCTGTTTTGCGGCTGACGTGCCCTACTTCCCGAGCAAGTTGGTCGCTTCCCTGTATGAGAATTTGATGGATACCAATTCCCAATTCGCCTGCTGTGTCTGCGACAATCAATTACAACCGCTATTTTCACTCTGGAAGCTGGAGACTATTAGCTGCATTGAATCGGCAATAAGCAAAGGCGTTTTTGGGCCGAAATTGTTATTGCCAGAACTTTCACATGTGCTGGTAGAAATTCCGTTCGATGATCCTGGGTATTTTCTAAATATCAATTCAGCAGAATCTCTGGCTATGGCTGAGAGAATGATTCCAGCCAACTAATTCGTTCTGAATGAAATTAATTTCACTTTAAAATAGAATTTATTTTTTTAAAAATACTTCCTATCTTGTTGTTTAATCTTAAGAAATAGAACGTTGTGAATTTTCAAAACAACTCCTATCCTGTTGTTTTTTGGTTCTTTTTAGAGAATCTCAGTTCTCTAGCAAGCAACCCCCCTTTTTTTGAAATGGCATATTTATTGCGCTCTTTCAAAATTCAGCCACAGGCATTATGGTGCTCTCACTCGTTAGCTTAAGGTTACCTCCCAGCTCTTGGGCTGGGGCTGATTTAAGTACTCGACAGTAGCCTTAAGCTAGCGGAGACCAATTAAATGCCGATATTGGTGTTCATAGACTACATTGATCTTCATAGATAGGTATACTCAGAAAACAATAACAATAAAGAGAAGATCACTGCACTATGCCCAATACTCGTGAACAAGACAGACTCCAGTCTTTGGCTCCCGATCGTAGCGATCGAATATTCAGTCAGCAGGATCTTTGGTATTTCAAAATCCGTGAAGGCGATGAAATAGGACCCTTCAGATACCGTTCCGAAGCGCAAAGTAATCTCGATGGCTTTATGGAGCAACTCAGAAATAAGCTAAAACACACTCAAAAGGCTTAACAGACACTAAACCCAGAACTTCCGGGTGAAAAGTACCGCTCCAACCCTCTATCTCTACCCTCTATCTCTCCCCGATGACAGCGACATTGATCTGGCCTATTTCTGCCAGCCAACACTAACCGGGACTATCGCTTCTCTAAACACTGTGCGTTAAACTCCCCACTGATTCCGTTGTATGGCAGTACTTCAATGAATACAACCCCCAATACGCAACACCCTATAAGCATCGCTTATGGAACCGACTATGCGAAGAGTGAAGTCTGGGGCAATCTCAAGTCCACGTTAATTATTCCCACTGAAATAGACTCTTTCACGGCCGCTCAATGCTGCAATCCAGCATTGATACTACTGGATCAACACCTGGTTCAGGAGATGGATTACAGCGCGTGGGTGCAAGAATTCCCTGATTCAATTTTCCTCTGTAACGATTCTATGGACCTGGATGCGGATCTGATTCTCACTGCTAATTTGCCTTATCGTCAAACCTGCAAACTATTGGAAATGGCTTGTTACCAATGGGTTCTTAAGGGCCAGGAAACTGAGCACGCCAATTTGCGTGACACCAACTTCCGCTACCTAAATAAACTCGCTGACATAGGCATCTCTCTCTCATCTGAAGACGATCTTATGACCCTGCTGATGAAAATTCTGAACGAGGGTCAAAATATTGCCTGTTGCGACGCCGCTTCACTATTTCTAATAAACGAATTTAATGATCGCGAACGTGATTTACTCTTTAGACTAACTAAAAATGATTCCATGGAATTCCCATTTGAAGAAATGCGCTTTCCATTAGATGATTCTTCTATCGCTGGATATGTGGCACTAACCGACACCGAATTAAATATTCCCGATGCCTATCAAATTCCAGCTACGGTTCCCTACAAATTCAATCGGTCTTTCGATCAAAATACCGGCTACCGAACCAAATCGGTTTTTGCGATTCCCTTTGCCAACAAGCAAAAAGAGGTCATCGGTGTTTTAGAGTTCATTAACCGAAAAAAGGCGCGCTCGCTCAAAATTATTGACGAAAAGTCAGCCGCTGCTTATACCCTACCATTCGATAGTGATATTAATATTCTGCTTAGAGCTCTTGCTAGCCAAGCAGGCATCGCTATCGAAAATACAATTTTGCAAAATGACATTAAGGCGCTATTTGAAGGCTTTGTAAACGCATCAGTAGCGGCAATAGAACAAAGGGATCCAACCACCAGCGGCCACTCGTTCAGGGTCGCAGATCTTTGTGTCGAACTAGCCGGATCTGTATCTGCATCTAATATAAGCAAGCTGCGAGATATAAACTTCAGCGTGGCCGAGGTCAGGGAGTTAAGATATGCCGCATTACTGCATGATTTCGGCAAGGTTGGAGTACGGGAATCGGTGCTGGTAAAAGAAAAAAAATTAGCCGAAGGAAGTTTAAATAACATCCAATACAGGATCTTGCTAGCACAGGAAAGATTGAAATCTGAGGCACTAAGCAAGCAATTAACGATGTATCGAAATGGCAATGTTAATGAATCTGAAATGGAATTAATAAACGCACAGCTCGCCTTAGATAGTCAAATGCTTAATGTATTCTACGCAGACATAGTGCAGGCTAACGAGCCTAGCATTCTAAACCGAGACAATAGAGAAATGTTGAAAAAAATTAATGCCTATGGCTTCAATGGCATTGGTGGTGAACTGACAATAATAAGCGCAGAGGAATTAAACTTTCTAAGCATTAATAAAGGCAACCTGTCTGCTTCTGAGCGCAAAGAAATAGAGTCTCATGTAGTGCATACACAAAACTTTTTAAACCATATTCCCTGGACCAAGGAGTTTAAAAATATACCAACTATCGCCGGCAAGCATCATGAAAAACTTAATGGCAGCGGCTATCCCCTCGGTATAACTGCCGCGCAAATACCAACCGCCTCAAAAATAATGACCATTTGTGATATCTACGATGCGCTTACAGCATCTGATCGTCCCTATAAACCAGCAATGAACGCGGAAGCGGCGCTCGATGTACTGCAACAGGAATCCAAGCAGGGGTTTCTTGATGGGGATTTAGTTCAGGTTTTTATCGAAGCCAAGGTTTTTCGCTGCATCGACTCGAAGAAATATTCTACTGACGCTCCATCCGGCATTACCAATAACCATCCCTGCGATCCCGATCTTCACTAGAGGTGATTTAAAGCCGCTCAGGCAGCACTCGCCCATTGAGGACTAAGCACCATTCGAAGCCGACAGAATACCTCGTCCATATTTTGCAGAAAGAAGAAATGTCCGCTGTTAGGAACCCGGTAAAAATTAGCCCTTGGGAGTCTGGAAACCAGATATTCACAATCCGAGCGTTGCGAGAGTCTGTCTGCACCACCCTGCCATATCAACGCGGGCACCTCGACTTCCTGCAAGCCAAAATCTAACTTGCGAAAGCAGAGCGCGGTGTCCTGAGCAATGCCTCGGCTACCTTGTCGAACGGCCTCATTTTGATCCAGAGTCAATATTTTTATCAGACGCGGATTAGCCAGCACTTTTCGATCGGTATAGCTTAAGTATTCCCGCAAGCGTCGCAAACTTAGTTCCGCACCGACTGGGAAAAAAGTCTGTTTCAAATTAACCAGTAATTTCACCATGGCTGGTGTTGCGCTATTAATAAAATTTGTCAGATAGGAAGACTTGCTCCTTTGTTTAAACACATTGCCTGGTATCCCGCCTAGAAAAAGCTGAATCTCGACTCTCTCAGGGGCCATGTGAGCAAGGCTTAGTCCGTATACCCCACCTGCCCCCAGCGACATGACTCCGAATTGCTTGAAACCGAGCGCATTGGCCAGCAGAAGAATATCCTCACAAAACTGCGCACAAGACCGAAGCGAATAAAAAGTTGAGCCACCTATTCCAGGACGATCGACCGCGATTAGACGATATCCCTGTTGGCGCGCACTGCGATGATAGAAGGAACTCTCAAGCCGGGAACTGCCGTTATCGTGAAAATAGAATAGCGGGTATCCGGATCGACTGCCGTATTCGTCATAAGCCAGTTCATGGCCTGTTGGCAGCTTAAAAAATCTTGATGGTGTTGGGGACTGAGGTTTACTGTGTTCGCCCAGCTTGTCCGAGATCGAATCGGCTGTCTTATTCAGTGGTGCGACATGCATTTCGGCCGATCTCCAGAGTTTTGTCCCGATGGCGCAAGAGCTGTTCTTATACTAAGTGGGAAATATTCCCACGTCAATCCTTATTGGGCGCACAGGTAAACCTTGCCGATCATCAAATGTGGGATTTATTCCCACCTAATGAGTATACTGTCGGCCTATGCCTGTAAATCCTCAATCAAATACCGGTGCCCCCCCCCCGCTGTTGGTCTCGGCAATAAAGAAGATATTGCGGCCTTTAGTGAAATTAATGCTGTCCTACCAGATCACCTACCCCTATTTAATCGGAATACTAAAATCCATCTATGTAGATGTCGCCGAAAACGAATTCCAGGTTGATGACAAGCGCCCCTCAGACAGTCGTATCAACTTACTCACCGGCGTTCACCGAAAAGATGTTAAAAGATTAAGAGCCGAAGGCAGTCAAAAATTCGAAATTCCAGAAAATATATCTATCGGTGCCCAGTTGGTAGGAGAATGGTTAGGGTCAAAGGAATTCATAGATTCCAAGGGCAAGCCCAGGACTCTGCCGCTGAAACCTGGCGCGGGCAAAGACATTAGCTTCGACACTCTTGTCAGGAAAGTCTGCAAACAGGATATACGTCCCAGAGTAATCCTGGATGAATGGTTACGATTAGGTATTGCCCACATTGAGAATGATGAGGTGGTATTGAATACCGGTGCATTTACCCCGGATAAAGGCTTTGATGAGAAAGCCTTCTTTTTCGGAAAAAACCTGCAAGATCATATTTCAGCAGGTAGCGAAAACTTAAGCGGAAGCCGGGCCCCCTATTTCGATAGAAGCGTCTATTATGACAATTTGTCCGAAACTTCAGTGCAAGAGCTCGAGGAATTGGCCAATTATTTGGGCATGCAGGCTCTAACTGAAATGAACAAAGAAGCACTTAGCAGGCAACGTGGGGATAAAGGCCAGTCACAATCGAAATTCAGAATCAATTTTGGGGTGTTTAATTACAGCACTGAAGCAGTGAATGAGAATCCTGAAGACGAGGGAAGCAATTGAAATTGCCACACTCGCGAAGTCATTATTGATAGTTATGACTTATACAAGTCGTTATACTTCAACGGATAAAGTAAGCCGCCAGTCAGGTTTACCCGAAATGGCACAAGCAGAGTTACACAAATAAATATGCAGATAGCCAGCGCCAAAGCCACCTTGAACATCAGTGCGCAGAAACACACTGAAGCCCTGAGCGTTATCGCCGGCATTTTGCTGCTGGTCCTGCTGCTGGTGAACTACCCGAGCGCAGGTGTTGTTCGAGAGGGTGATGAAGGCAGCGGCATTGGCGGCACTGGACGAATGGCGGCCCCTGGAAGCGGCTTTGGGGGAACTGGTCTTAAACCATTTTTAGGCCTGAACGCGCAAAATGAAGTTGAAATACTGCAATCATTAGATCGACGCGGTGCCGCCATTACCGCATCTATCGAACCTGTCTTCGAACCGGAGAACGCCGCTGAACTCGCCGTGGTAGATCCGCAATTTAAGTTGCTAGCAGAGACGGCCATTACACGCGACTCTTCTGCCATCACTATCGCCGAGTCTATGCAACTTGCCGCTAATAACAACGCACTTTACTTTCAGCAGGTTCTGCAACTACAAGTTCTGCAACTACAAGTTCTGCAACTCCAACTTCCACAACCACCCAGTGATCAGTGGGACATTCCAGCTGTCGATTCCTCGACCCAGCGTAGCGTCGATCTGCGGCAGAGTATGTCCGAGCAGAAGCTCGAACTGGCGGGGGGTTTTTCAATAACGCCGGAGCTTGAACTCAGCCTCGACGAGGCTACACGGCCTGCCATGACTGACAGTGGCCAAGCAGACTCCGACAATAACGCTATTAGCTGGGATTCAATCGCGCGGCTTCTGACAAAACATGCGCAGACACAAACGGCCCAAAGCAGCCCGGCTGATGCGCAGGAAATCAGCGTAACTGCCGACTACACCGGCAGCTTATCACGACCGATGAAGATTCAAAGGCCTGAGCTTCCCCCAGTACAGCGCCTCCGGCCCATCCAGAGAGCTTCCATTTTGCCCCCAAGAGTACAGCCTATGCGGCTTTAGCCCTTTTAGCCCTATTCGACTCCTCTTTATCTTGCTCTGTACTGATTGGTGCCCGTCGTCTTTTAGACGGCGCTTACCACCGATAACTGAGTTGCCCAAGTGCCGTCACATTGGCACTGGCGTCGGTAAAACCCCAGCTGGTCATCCCGGTAAATGTCCAATTGCGAGAGAACTGCCAGCTAAAATAAGGCGCCAACTCGTGGATTTCGGATGAAAATACGGAAGCCTGCGCTCTAAAATCGTAAAACACCCCGATATTCCAACGCTGGGACAGCGGCCTGGCCATTCCAAATTGAATAAACTCCGAATCCATAAGTCCCGGGTAAATATTGGATTTCCCGCGGAACGAGTAGCCAAATGTGGCGAACAGCACCGAATTACCCGCATTTTTCGACAAATCCAGCTGCACGCTATAGTCAGTTTCACCCGTTCCTAGCCCTCTGTTTTCGTCAGCCGAGGGCAGTTTTACGTCCAGCCGTAGGTCGACGAACAGCGCCGCGGCGGAAACTGGCTCCATTTGGTAGGTCATGGATAAGACAGAATCGCCTATTCCGCTCGATTTCTCTCGCTGTGTCCCTGCTACCGCGCGATGGACACCCCCCACATTGACCAGCACATTGCCGACTCCGCTGACCTGCAGGTGAGGAACCGAGAGCTGAACGCCAAACTTGCCATAATTTATCGCGTAACTGAGTGGAACGTACAAAATTTCGGTGTCAGTAGACTCAGCATAATCACCCTTACTGTAGTAAGACGCCAAACTAAACGTTTGAAATAGGTCATCCGGCTCCTCAGAGAATGCCGGCATGGACTGCATCAAAAGCGGCAAACTTAATAGAGGCAGGCAGTTGAATTTTAGATTCAGCATCAAAGTCCACTCGGATCGGGTAATCGCTACGAATATTAGACTGTGCCGCGCCAAAGAGGAACCGCGCAACATCAATAGACTACCGTCATTGAGTAAACCGAGACTTCTTCATGCAATTTGATACAATCCCCATGCTTACAGATATCGTAGGCTCCGCGATTTGCGCTCCATTTGCACAACGATTGCTACAACTATTGGTACAACGGAAGAAGCAATGAACAAGCACCGCCTTCTCTTCGCACTAATAGCTGTCTTGTGTTTTCAGCAGCAGATTTTCGCGGCGGAAAACACTTCACCGATCGCCGAAATGATTGAGCTGAATGCCGCTCAGCAATACCAGCGAGCCTACGAGCTCGGCACTGCCAATCTCAATCAATGGGAGGGTGAGCCTGATTTCGATTTCTTGTATGGTATGGCATGGCGGCGCTGGAATCTGGTAATGCTAACCAATCCGTATTCGCATTTGAGCGAGTGCTTTCAAGTTCAACGAGTACAACGCTTCGAGAAAGAGCCAGACTGGAGCTCGCCCGGGCCTATTTTGTTACTAACAATCTAACGGCGTCAGAGAGTCTTTTTAACGCGGCGCTGGAGACAAACCCGCCGCAAAACGTTCAACAAAATATTCAGGCGTTTCTGCAATTAATACAGGTGCGCAAAAATTCACAAGTTCCAACTATCAGCTGGACCCTGTCGTCTATATTAGGTTCGGATGACAATATCAACAGCGCAACCAGCAATGGCTTAATCGATACTCCTTTAATAGGACAAATCGAACTCAATCAAGATGCTCAGGAAACTGATGATAATTTTTCCAATTCAACTATTACCATGGCGTACAAATATCCGTTTACCAGAGACCGCTCATTAGATTTAACCGTCAATCTTGTACACCTGGATAACTTAAGCACCAATCAATTTGATATCGACAATATTCGCGGAGAAGTGGCCTATAATTGGGGTGATCAGGTAAACCGTTTTAAACACAGCGCGTCTGTTGGCAAGGTAAATCTGGATCAGAATTCTTTTCAGAAATCTCTCCCTATTAACTCGTCCTGGCAACGAGCGGGGAACAACGGCTGGTATCAATCTCTAACAGGGTCCTACTCTCAAATTCGATATGACACCGGCAATGGCGGAGCTCTAAACGATCTTAGAGACGTGAACCAATTGCTTATCACTGGCGGGTTCAGCAAGATCTCCGGCGCTTTTACCCATTCACTGAATCTTTATCATGCAGACGAGAGCCCGCAAGCCGCTAATGGCGGCGACCACAACGGGAGAGATTTCAGCGGTCTAGCCTATAGTCTACTGTACCGATTGAACCCGCAGCACACCCCATATTTTCGCGTATCCGCTCAGAGTGTTAATCACGACAGTGAACATCCTGTTTTTTTTAATACCGTTCGAAGTGATGACACGGAGTCAGTTTCCCTTGGCTGGTTTTGGCAAGCTGGCAGAAATTTTCTGCTCACCGGTGAAGCGGCGTATACGGACAACAACAGCAATATACCGTTGTTCAATTATTCAAGGGTTAAGTATCAAGCGGGATTTATAATTCAATTTTAAGCGTTACTTTCGTCTCAATGCTGCAAATTATCAAACCAGGGCGCTATCGGAATTTGATAGAAAAATTCTTTTCCACACTATCCCCTGAGCTTTTTTACTGAGCATGGCCAACGAAGATCTTTAGATATACTTTTCCAAGCACAAGCTATTTACACAGCCCTTTGCGTCGAGGGTCCCTATTCCTCGTCCTTTTTAAAATCAAGCGACGCCGAGTTAATGCAATAACGAAGCCCGGATTCAGGAGGACCATCCGGGAACACATGCCCTAAATGGGAATCGCATTTACTACAAACGACTTCGGTTCTTGTCATTCCGTGGGAATGATCATCGTTTTCAACAACACTCTGCGTACTGGCAGGCTGGTAAAAACTTGGCCATCCGGAGCCAGAGTCATACTTGGTCTCAGAAGAAAATAGGGGCTCTGCACATACCGCACAATTGTAGGTGCCATTATCTTTCAGGTTCCAGTATTTGCCAGAGAATGCTGCTTCAGTGCCTCCTTCTCTGGTTATATGATAGGTCTCCCTATCGAGCTCTTGCTTCCACTGCTGTTCGGTTTTATCTGACTTATTCACTATTCTCTAATCCTCTCTGTGTTTGCCCCGACTGGTAGTGCCATTGGTCTGATTGCATAGATATTGTAGAATTAACTGCTACCGAATCAGGGTAACTTGGCCGCCGTTCATTTTAGCAGCATAAACCTCAAGCCTTGGCATATAAAGTAGTTATTCTACGGCGCAAGCTGCCGATTACCTTGTAGGGTTTGCAACCACTGGCAGGCCTCGATAACAATGGATTAGGAAACATGAAGAAGATAATGCAATCAGACAAACTGCAAAATGTCTGTTATGAGATTCGCGGCCCCGTTTTAGAGGAAGCGAAGAGATTGGAAGAAGAAGGTCACCAGATATTGAAGCTCAATATCGGTAATCCGGCTCCTTTTGGGTTTAATGCGCCCGACGAGATTCTATATGATGTCATTCACAACCTCTCCGGTGCTCAGGGCTACAGTGACTCCAAGGGCCTGTTTTCTGCCCGTAAGGCTATAATGCAAGAATGCCAACGGCAAAATATCCTTAACATTGAGGTGAACGATATCTACCTCGGCAACGGTGTCAGTGAGCTGATTAGCATGTCCATGCAAGCCTTGCTGAATAACGGTGATGAAGTATTAATCCCTTCCCCTGATTACCCACTATGGACCGCCTCGGTGAGTTTAGCTGGCGGCCAGCCTGTGCATTATATCTGTGACGAAAGTTCTGACTGGTTTCCCGATATTGCCGACATCGAGTCCAAGATCAGTAAAAATACCCGCGCACTAGTGATAATCAACCCAAATAATCCGACCGGAGCGGTGTATAGCAAAGAGCTTTTGCTGCAACTGATCGAGCTCTCTCGTAAACACGGGTTTGTCCTGTTTGCCGATGAAATTTATAGCAAAATCATCTATGACGATGCCGTTCACGTGCCACTGGCGTCTTTGTGTGATGATTTATTCATGGTGACGTTCAACGGCCTGTCCAAGTCCTATCGTCTGGCAGGTTTTCGGTCGGGCTGGATGATTCTGAGCGGCCCAAAAGACAATGCCAGCAGCTATATCGAAGGCTTGGAAATACTCACCAATATGCGCCTATGCGCCAATGTGCCCGCGCAATTTGCGGTGCAAACAGCTTTGGGTGGATACCAGAGCATCAATGACCTGGTACTACCCGGAGGACGCCTTCGGCAACAGCGAGATACTACCTGGGAACTGCTTACTCAAATTCCGGGTGTGACTTGCGTGAAACCCAGGGGAGCAATCTATATGTTCCCGAGACTCGACCCATCAGTTTACAAAATAGAAGATGATGTCGCATTGGTACTTGATATTTTAGATCAGGAGAAAATATTACTGGTACAGGGCAGCGCGTTCAATATCAAAGACCAGCAGCATCTACGCCTGGTATTTTTACCTCGGGAAGATGAACTGATACCGGCTATAGGAAAAATCGGACGCGTACTGGAGCAGTATCGATAAATACTAACGAAGCCCGCTATAAGTCTGGCAGACATTGAAACGTCATTCAGCGAAATTGAATCCCAGCAAGCAAAGGAATCTGGTCTGCTCTTTACTGCAGTCCTGAGCATTGATTGTCATACTCTTGAATTCCCGCCGACCTAGAAATTGCTGGCGGATTCTTTCGAATGCCGCGCTGCCTTCGCCCTCCTTGATCGCCTGCTTAAAATTCAGACTCAACTGATCAATAGGGAACGCAGCTAGCAATATCGCCCAGTGTTGATCTTCTGACTTACCTATATCATTAACGGAGAGTTTTACCGCCCTCTCATTCATGCCATCAGGATCGATCTCGCCTAATTTGAAATGCATCTGGAATGCCTGTCTTAAAACACCCGTCGCAGCGGTTTTCGCCTCCTGGCTATAACCTGCAATATGTGGCGTAGCAATATCAACCTGATCTGCACTACGCTGATCAATTTTCGGCTCTCTATTCCATACATCAAATACACAGCTCACATCGTGGCTTTCTTGCAGGAACTGCCTAAGAGCTGCTTCATCTACTACCCCACCCCTACTGGTATTAATTAATAACGCACCATCTTGCAATAAATGTAACTTCTCAGCATCAAGCAAATTCTCTGTCGGGAACTTGCCAGATTTAGTCAATGGAACATGCAGCGAAACCACATCACATTGCAAGACCTCTTCGAGGGTGCTGTATTGAATTTGACTATCACTTTTTTTTACAGCGTTTTGCATAGCCAGAAATGGGTCGTAAACCCGGTAATTGATATGCATGGCAGCGAGCTTTGAAGCAAACAAGCCTCCTACTTTGCCCCCTCCTATGATTCCTACTTCGCAATTTTCGATTTTAAGTTTTTTGTTCAGCACGGCATAGGCAAGTGCAGCGAAACAATACTCCACAACCGCATTTGCGTTACTACCCTTGGCATCGGCGAAATGAATCTCATTTTTTTCAAGATATGCCAAATCGATATGATCGGTACCACTGGTGGCCGTTCCAACAAATTTAATATTGCTCCCTCTGAGCAAGGATTCATCTACCACGGTAACAGAACGCACCAATAACGCATCTGCATCCCGCAGGTCTTCACGTTGAATCTTTCTTCCATCAACTAAACACAACTCACCGTATTGGCCGAAACCATTTTCAACAGAAAGGATGTTTTTGTCGGCAATGATTTTCATTTATACACGTGAAAACTGATTTGCAACGGATAATAAATAGGCTCTATCGTTCTGTGAAAATCTATACTCGAACAGAAATTGCTCAAATGACTGCAAATCAATGCCCGACTGCCTGAGTGAGTCGGGAACAGCATTAGCAAAATCCTCATGCTCTTCGACAGCATCGCAAACGATAGTAGCGAGTGATTTGCTTAACTTAGCTAACTCATGGTGCTCCTCAAGCACACTCGCCAATCGTCCTGCCCCTCGTAGAGGGAGTTGAGAAATCAAGTCCAGATTCTGATAAACCCCCTCCAGGCTCTCGAAATTCTTAAGTAGCTCCCTCGCCTTCACTGGACCAACACCCGGCACCCCGGTGATGCAATCTACAGCATCCCCAACCAAACCGAGATAGTCGGGAAATTGTTCCGGCGTGACCCCATATTCCTGCTGAATATCGGTTCTGTATCTCTTTCTATTACTGCTGTAGTCCCAAAGATAGTCTTTGCTGGTTTTCAACAGTTGGGCTAGATCCTTGTCTCTGGAAACAATGCACACAGCGATCTCATCATCACTGTGCTGATACATTCGGGAGCTTAGCGTACCAATGATATCGTCCGCTTCATATTTCTTGCTGGAATATGCGCTCAGGCCGATTATCTGGCAAACTTCCGCGCAGGCATTAAGCTGCATCGCCAGGTTTTCATCAGGCAACTCTCTGTTTGACTTGTAGTTCGAGCACAAATCATGGCGAAAACCGCAAAATAGACTCTCGTCCATGGCGATTCCGATTCGTTCGGGCTTAATCCTGCGCAAGAATTGCAATAAAAATTGAATAAAGCCATAGACGGCACTCAGCTCATTACCCTCATCATCAACACATTCAATATTAGGCGAAAAATGCGCTTGAAAAATATAGATTGACGCATCTATAAGATAGATTATTTGATTTTGTTGAGGCTGTTCAGACAAGCTCAACCGGCCCTATGGAAAATAACATGTATGCTCCCTCGAGCCCGCACTCAGGATTCGCACTTACGAATTAGATACTGATATTTATCTTGTTGTTCCGTGCATTCGACTAGTTTGTGCCCAAGAAAGAGGCAGAATTTCGGCACGTCGCGCGTAGTTGAGGGGTCCGTGGCCGTCAGTCGCAATAGATCGCCCGGCGCCATGTCTCGGATTTTATTGTGCAATAACATAACAGGTTCAGGGCAAAACAGGCCGCTGGCATCCAACTCCAAAGGCTTGCCCTCCGTGATTTTGTCACGGCTTGTTTGATCCGATGTTTTTGACATTTCTTAAACTATTTTCCGGTGACTCAATTGACGATCGGTGTCTTAAGAAAAGAATCACCGGCTGTATAAATTGATCTCTATCTTTCGGTTTAACCCATCAAGAAAGCTTCGATTGCAGATGACAACTTTGAGAATCGACATCGTAATTAATTACAATTTTACCTAGCTGTAATTGCGCCTTAATTTGCTCGATCTTTTGTTGCAGAGAATATTCATGCGCACCATACTCGGTACCCTCACGCGTTATGAACTCTTCTATGATCGCCTGCAGCGCATCATCCGAGAGATCTTTATAAGGTATTTCCATACCGCCTTTTGCCTATCCGGATCTGTTAGATCAAAGCTCGAATTAAAGCGCCCAAGCCAGGGCAACTCTGCCAATTCAACTGCTTTACCAGTTCAACTACTCTACCAATTCAACTACTATACCAATTCAACTACTATACCAATTCAACTACTATACCAATTCAACTACTATACCAATTCAACTACTCTACCAATTCAACTACTCTACCAATTCAACCACGTCCAATTTTTTCATTTGCTGTGGCATGGCTCTGAGCTCAGAAAAAGGGAAAAGTTTGGTGTCGGCAAGCTGCGATAGCGACACATTCGCAATACTCCGAAATATAGTCTCGACACGGCCGGGATGAGCTCTATCCCACCCCTGTAGCATTTCTTTAATTACCTGTCTCTGTAAGTTATCCTGAGAGCCACAAAGATTGCAGGGGATTATTGGAAAGTCGCTCAGCGCGGCATAACGTGTAATTTCTTTTTCCTTGCAATAGGCCAGAGGTCGAATAACTACATTTCGTTTGTCATCACTTAGTAGCTTGGGAGGCATAGCCTTAAGCTTGCCGCCGTAAAACATGTTTAGAAACAGGGTCTCAACAATGTCATCCCGATGATGACCAAGTGCAATCTTGGTAGCCCCAATCGAGTCGGCATAGTTATACAGAATCCCGCGCCGCATCCTTGAGCACAAGCCACAATAGGTTTTCCCCTCAGCAACCTTTTCGGTGACTATAGAATAGGTGTCCTGCTCAATAATCTTGTACTCCACACCGATACTGGAGAGATAGTCTGGCAGTACTTGCTGAGGAAATCCGGGCTGTTTCTGATCAAGATTTACTGCGTGAATCCGAAAATCAATGGGGGCGTGCCTTTGCAGTGTTAGCAATATATCCAGCAAGGTGTAGGAATCTTTGCCTCCCGAAAGACAAACCATCACTAAATCACCCTCTTCAATCATATTGTAATCGGCAATGGCACGACCAACATCCCGGCGTAAATTTTTACGGCAGCGATTCAGCTTTAACTGGGCTTGCACCTGAGCTAAGGATTCTGTTTGATCTGTAGCTTGCATATTTATAGAGTTAGCAACAAAGCGCGCTAGCCGCCGTTGGCTACACTCGCTCCAGTATCGTTGCTATTCCCTGTCCCAGGCCAATACACATGGTAGCAAGACCAAGGGTTACATCTTGCTCTTCCATATTGTTCAGTAGCGTAGTGGTGATGCGCGTACCCGAGCAACCCAGTGGATGACCTAAGGCTATCGCTCCTCCCTTGAGATTGACTTTATCCTCAAACACATCCATTAAGCCTAAATCTTTCAATACCGGTAGAGACTGGGCCGCAAACGCTTCGTTGAGCTCCGCACACTCGATATCAGCAATAGAGAGCCCAGCTTTTTTTAAGGCTTTCAGCGTAGCCGGAACCGGGCCATACCCCATAATTGAAGGATCGACGCCTGCATAGGCCATCGACCTTACTCTCGCCCGAATTTTGAGATTCAACGATTGCGCCTTTTCTGCGGACATCATCAACATCGCCGAAGCCCCATCGGATATCTGCGATGAGGTGCCTGCTGTCACGGTCCCATTCAACGGATCGAAGATTGGGCGCAATTGAGAGAGTCCTTCAAGGCTGGTGTCGGGGCGAATTGTTTCGTCATGCTCTACCAGTACTTTTATGCCCTGGGCATCATGCCCCTCTATAGCGACGATTTCATTGGCAAATCCACCGTTGCTTCTGGCCTGCGCAGCCAAACGGTGAGAGCGCACGGCAAATTCATCTTGCTGTTGGCGCCCTATAGCGTGCATTTTTGCCAGCACTTCGGCGGTAACACCCATCATCCATGATGCCTTGGCGATATGCCTGGACGCTTTGGGATTGGGATCAATCCCATGCACCATCCCGACATGGCCCATATGCTCAACTCCACCAACAATAAACTGATCGCCGTTATTACTCTGAATAGCTGTCGCTGCCGTGTGCAATGCAGACATCGAAGAGCCGCAGAGACGATTCACTGTTTGCGCACAAGTCGTATGCGGCAGTATAGATATTAGCGCCGCGTTGCGAGCCACATTCCAACCTTGTTCAAGTGTCTGGTTTACGCAGCCCCAGATTACATCTTCTACATCCTCCGGTCGCGCTGCCGGATTTCTCTCGAACAAGGCGTTGATCAGAGTGGCAGAAAGTTCCTCTGCCCTCACATAGCGAAAAGCACCACCCTTGGAGCGTGCCATCGGGGTACGAATCCCATCTACTATCACGGCGTCTCTGGCGTTTAAATTCATGTTTTATCCTAATAGTCTATAGAGAGTTTACGTTGAGGAGTTAAACCTACGCCGCTCACGCGTAATACTTCTCGTTACCAGCCGCCATAGATCGCATCTTGTCAGTTACCCGATAGATCGCACCCAAATCGGCATACTTGTCTGCAATATCACAAAACTGCGACAGACCAATACTGTCCATATAGCGCAGTGCACCGCCACGAAATGCCGGATACCCCAATCCTAGAACAAGCCCCATGTCCGCTTCGATAGCCGTTTCAACGATGCCGTCTTCCAGACAGCGTGCCGTCTCCAAACATAAAGCTATCATCATCCGCTCAACGATTTCCTGATCGTCAAACTCTCTCGTTTCCGATTGCACTGACACCAACACTTTATCCATCTCTGGATTAATCAGTTTCTTCAGTTTACCGCTTTTGTCTGGCGCATACAGATAGAATCCACTGCCAGTTTTTTGACCAAAATTTTTCTGTGCATACAATTTGTCTATCGCACTGTCGAAGTCCAGCGACATCCTCTCAAATCCGGCCGCCATAACATCTTGACAATGGAAGGCTGTGTCCAGACCCACCACGTCAAGCAAATATGCCGGGCCCATCGGCCAGCCAAAACGTTCCATGGCCTTATCGATTTGCTTAAAATCGGCGCCATCGTGAATCAGGCGAGAGAATGCGCCGAAGTAAGGAAATAAAATTCTGTTTACCAGGAAACCGGGGCAAATGTTAACCACAATCGGTATTTTCCCCATCTTCTTGGCGTAAGCGACAGTGGTCGCAATGGTCTCCTCGCTACTCTGCGCGCCACGAATAACCTCCACTAGGGGCATAACTGGAACCGGGTTAAAGAAATGCATGCCGCAGAAATTTTCCGGTCGCTTTAATGCCGTAGCCAAATCATCAACTGAAATCGTTGAAGTGTTAGTGGCGATGATCGTATCTTTACCTACCAGAGATTCGAGCTCACTCAATACTGATTTCTTGATGTTCACGTTTTCAACAACCGCTTCCACGACGATATCAACTTTATCAATCCCGTCGTAACTAAGCGTGGGGCGTATGCTGGATAAAATGCTAAACATCTTATTTCCATCAATCCTTCCCCGATCCACTTGCCTGGCCAGCAATTTCTTTGCTTCCGCCATCCCCAGATCAATGCCCTCCTGGGCGATATCTTTCATCAGGATTGGCGTCCCTTTGAGCGCAGATTGGTAAGCAATTCCGCCCCCCATTATGCCCGCACCCAATACCGCCGCCGATATTATTGGCTTGGCCTTGGCAAGTTGTTGCTTGACTTTACCGGCAAGAAACTGATCGTTTAGAAACATCTGTATCAGGTTCGCTGCCGTCTCAGAGGTCGCGAGCTTTATGAAGCTCTGGTGCTCTATCCTAAGCGCGCCGGCACGATCCAGTGTCGCCGCTTCTTGCATGGCCTGTACCGCCGTTATCGGCGCCGGGTAATTGGGGCCAGCCTTGGCTGCCACCATGCCTTTGGCAGTTTCGAAGGCAACATTCAACTCGATTGGCGCTAAAGTTAACGGCGATGTCTTCCTGTTCCTGACTTCCCTATAGTCCAGTTTTCCCTGTCTGCATTGATCGATAATTTTTTCTGCCGCGTCAATTAATATTTCCTGATCGACAATGCAATCCAGTGCGCCTTCGGCAAACGCCTGCGCGGCCTTAATGTGAGACCCGCTACTTATCCATTGATTGGCGTTATCGGCGCCAATTAACCGCGGCATTCTTACCGTGCCACCGAAACCCGGCAAGATTCCCAATTTCACTTCAGGAAAGCCAAGCACAGCATTTTCGCTAGCAACACGATAATCAGTTGCAAGCGCCAATTCCATGCCTCCGCCCAATGCAACACCATTGATTGCTGTGACTGAGGGTACCGGCAGATCTTCTATGTCGGAAAATATTTTGTTGGCCTCAAGCAGCCAGTCGAGGATTTGTTGTTCGCCTTTCTCAAACATTGCGCTGAACTCGGTAATATCAGCACCTACAATGAATGACGACTTGGCACTGGAAATTATCAGACCGGTAATTTCCGCTGACTGCAAGGCGACTACGGCTTCCTGCAATTCACGCAAGGTTTGTTGATCAAATTTATTTACCGAAGAGCCCTGCAGATCGAAAATCAGATGGGCAGTGCCTGTAGGCAATAGTGCAACGCTAAGCGCCTTGCCTGTATAATTCATATCTTGCGCTCCAAACAATGACGGACCTGCTCCTGTGGTCCCGAGGCGGTTATTATAGCGTTGCCAGCACAAGATAAGAAGCCGCCCATTACACACACAGCTGTCATCGATTTTAGGTTATCATCTGAGGCTGTACAGCAATCCACCTGGTGTCAAAATGCGCTTCCGCCCGCTTGCTCGAATTCTCCCTAATTGCCTCGTTTCGGTACTATTCCTTGTGCTTATCGGGCAGGCGCGGGCAGATGAGCACGGGGTAATTCTGCTATACCATCATGTCGCCACCGATACTCCCGCCTCCACCTCAATTTCTCCCGCAGACTTCACCCGCCACCTGCAATACCTGAAGGATAACAACTTCAACGTGATAGCTCTGGAGCACATGATTGAGAGTCTTAAATCGGGTCGGCAACTGCCAGAGAGAGCAGTGGCGATTACTTTTGATGACGGGTACAGCTCTATCTACTCAGAGGCATTCCCCTTACTACAATCGTTCTCTTTTCCCTTTGCACTGTTCCTCAGCACGGGGCCCATCAACCAACAACAAGCCAATTACATGAATTGGGATCAGGTAAGGGAAATGGCGGATGCCGGCGTACTGATCGGCAATCATATGATCGATCATCCCTATATGCTGACGCGCAATAGCGGAGAAGATGAGTCGCAGTGGCTGCAAGGTCTGCGGCGTGAACTCCTGCAAGCCGAAGCAACAATCGCCAGGGAGACCGGGCAATCACACCGCTTTCTGGCCTATCCTTATGGAGAGTATGATCCCGCAATTAAGAGCATGTTGTCTGAATTGGACTTTACAGGACTGGCGCAAAATTCAGGTGCAATCGGAAAAGACTCCGACTTTCTTGCATTGTCCCGTTTTCCCCTGGCCAGTATTTATGCCAACCTCGATACGGCCAAAACAAAATTCGCGACTCTGGCTTTCAATGTGAGCCAGTTAGAGCCGCAGTCGCCGGTAACTTCGAATCGAAGCCCCAGCGTAACCCTGCAGTTCGAACCGGGTAATTATAGTCCAGCGCAGATTGCCTGTTTTGCCAATAGCCGCCCGATTCCAATGACATGGATTGATGCGGACAAGGGGATTTTACAATTGACTCCACAAGAAAGTTATAGCGGACGACGCTGGCGTTATATTTGTACTGCGCCAGAGAGGGATTCCGATCGTTTTTTCTGGCACTCGGTACAATGGATCAATCTGAATTAAGGCCGCTCAATAGTTAGTCCTACTCACCCTGTCCTACTGGCCTAGCTATTATCCCGGCTCTTTAAATCGTTCTGCAATATCAGGGTTTGCACCTCATCAACGTAGCGGTCGCCGCGCTGGGAATAAGCCCCCAGACCGAAGGCCAAAACCAGCGAATCCAGATCTTGTTGCTGGTCGCGCATAAAGGCGCGCAATTCACGAAAGTAATCATAGGGCTGGTTACTATTGATATTGAGGAAATAGGCTTCTACCGCCTCCTCAATCGAGACAAAACTCTTAACTTCATGGATAGCGCCTGTCGCTCGTCGCTTTGGCACAATTCCGCAACCTTCCACGAAACACCATTGACCGAAGATATTATTGCCTTCAGTGGCAAACCGGGAGGTGCCCCAGGCCGACTCATTGGCCGCCTGCGCCAGCACCAAAGAGACAGGAATTTCGTCAACTCTTAGCAGCAAGTCTTGCACTATTTCCTTATCGCTATCCAAGCCCACCAGCGGCCGATAAGTAGCTTCCAATCCAAATAGCCACTCTCGTTCATGACGACTTAATGCCGCCCCACTGTTTACTATATCTGCATAGCTCAACAGCTGTTCGCGAACACTGGCAATGCGAATGTTTTCGGCATTGATATAGTCTTGCAGATAATCAAAAAATTGCTGCTTCTTTGCATTCACGCTAACAATTGATGCAAAGTCCGGGAACACCACGATAGGAGTAGATTCCACGATAGCAGTAGGTGTTGTGATTTTAGCTGGAGAGGGTAATTGCTGGAGCAACAAAATTAATACAATCATCGCCACAGACATTGCAGCAGCAACCAATAATTCAAGCTTGCGTTGATGATCTTGTGTAGTGCTCATAGACCTTACTTTTAACTCATTACACAGCATAGAAACCGCTGAGAATTTATCATTAATAGAAACTGCGCCAGTTTCTCTTTGATAATTAAAATTAACTAAGCAATACATCTTGTTGAATTTTAAGGAGTTCGTCTCTTAGTCTAGCTATAAATCAAGACGTTCAAAGGAAAGATGTTACTAGAAATCGAGCAAAATCTATATAGTAGATGTTGCGAAAAATCCAGCCGGACGAAACAGACAATTCGCTAACCGGCGGTGCAGCGCCCTGCCCCGACAGGAAAATTGGAAAGTATTTATCTGAACGATTGGTCTGCTATATTTTTAGGTTGTCATATTTTGCTTCCGCCCCTGCAATCCGGAGATGCTGGTGTTACTTGCTGGCGTCGGTCCCACTCAGCAGGAGTATATAGATGCAATGCCAAGGCGTGCACGCCAGCCGCCAATTCATCCGATAATAAGCTGTACACATGCTGATGACGCTTCACCAGAGCTAGCCCATCAAACCGAGTCGATACAGCGGTTATGTTGAAATGTGATTCTGTCGCTGGCCCACCGTGCCTATGGCTTTCATTTTCGATAAGCAGAGAATCCGGCTGCAAATCCTGCTGCAACTTCAGCTGTATTGTCTCTTGTAGAGTCATAGTCCAGCGCCCCTTTTTGACTTCAATTTGTAACATTCCATTATTCTATGTTTTCCTTGTACCTGACTGGAGAATCGATAAGCCGCTATGTCATGTAATCGGGTCAGGCAACGCCAACAGCGAGCACAGTATAGCGCGAAATTGCGGCTGAATTTGACAGTGGTGTTAGTCGCCAAGCCTAGTTAAACTGTCGCCCACACGGAGCCCCCCACTTAATGGCCATTTCCTGGTACCCTGGACACATGCATAAGGCCAGCAAAGAGCTGACTAAAATTATGCGCGAAACTCAAGCTGTTATCGAGGTTTTGGACGCGCGCATCCCTGAATCGAGTTGCAATCCCCTGCTCGCTTCAATTCGGCAAGAACTGCCATGCATTCGAATACTGAACAAGGCAGACCTTGCAGATAATGAAGTTACAGAAGCTTGGCGCGTCCACTTCGCGCAACAAAAAGACTCCGCCTGCCTAATCAATGGTCGCGACAGTCAGTTGAGCAAAGCGGATCTGGTAAACGCCGCCAAACGCCTGGTTAAAGCCGGCAGTAAATCCGGGCTTGCACGGGGACAGCTGGTTATTGAAGGCATTCCCAATGTCGGTAAATCGAGCTTGCTCAATCAGCTCATGGATCGAAAAGTCGCCAAAACCGGAAATGAGCCGGCGGTTACCCGAGGACAACAACGGGTTAAGCTGGATGACGATTGGTACCTGATCGACACTCCCGGAATGCTTTGGCCGAAACTGGCCGACCAAGCCAGCGCCTATCGATTGGCCGCTACGGGTACGATACGTAATACCGCGGTGCAAGCGGACGACATTGCCTGGTTCCTCGCTGAGCTGTTACTCGCCAATTATGCTGAAAGACTAGTCCAGCGCTATGAATTGAATGATAGCAATATCAAACCAGAGCAATTATTTACCCATATCGCAACGTTGAGAGGATCTCTCGGCAGAGGTGGCAAGCCCGACTTCAACAAAACGGCTGAAATATTACTAAACGACTTCCGCTCAGGTAAACTAGGCAGGTTCAGCCTGGAATCTCCCCCCCCCATGATGCAATAGTTCAACGATTATAGCCTCTGAGAGGCAACCCACAGTTCACAGTAAAATAAGGCGCCATACAGAATGACAGAAGTCAGTATTCAGGAAACAGACAAGCAAGGTAGCTCTCATCAGCCCCGGGATTTACATCCAGCCTTCGAATGGCGGCGTAGCGAAGTAATATCCTCACTAAATATTGTGATGGAAGAATATGATCACCGCAAAACCGGTGCCAAGCACTTTCACCTGAGCAGCGACAATCCTGAGAATGTATTCCTGGTCGCGTTTCGCACCGTCCCGATGGACTCGACGGGCGTAGCGCATATCCTCGAACATACGGCCTTATGTGGCAGCAAAAATTTTCCAGTGAGGGACCCTTTCTTCATGATGATACGGCGCTCACTAAATACCTTTATGAATGCGTTTACCAGCAGCGATTGGACCGCCTACCCCTTTGCCAGTAAGAACAGAAAAGATTTTAACAATTTGCTAAGCGTGTATCTGGACGCTGCATTTTTTTCCAGACTGCATCGGCTCGATTTCGCGCAGGAAGGCCATCGGCTTGAGTTTTCTGATACAGATAATAGTGACAGTGAATTGCAATACAAAGGCGTCGTCTTCAATGAAATGAAAGGCGCCATGAGTTCCACAAATAGCGTGCTCTGGCAAACCATAAGCAAATACCTTTTTCCAACCACTACCTACCATTTTAATAGCGGCGGAGAACCCGAGCATATTCCCGATCTGAGCTACGAAGAATTAGTAAGTTTCTACAAGAGTCACTACCATCCAAGCAACTCTGTGTTTATGACTTATGGAGATATACCTGCTAGAGAACATCATCAAAAATTCGAAGAGATGGCTCTTTCTCAATTTGAAAAACTGGATATTGAAATCAGAGTCGGCAATGAAAAAAGATATTTGTCTCCAATCAACATTGAAGAGTCCTATGCTGCCGATGCCGCAGACAAGCCGCAAAGCCATGTCGTGCTTGGCTGGCTGCTTGGACCAAGCACGCAGCTGGATGAGCTGTTCAAGGCCGAGTTACTCTCTAGCGTGTTATTGGATAATAGCGCCAATCCGCTGCTCAAAGCACTGGAAACTACCGAGCTAGGTAGTTCTCCCTCGCCAATGTGCGGGCTGGAAGACTCCAATCGAGAAATGAGCTTCATGGCCGGCCTCGAAGGTTGTGATGGCGAGTCAAGCCTCGCCATAGAAAAGTTAGTTATCGACACACTTGAAGATATTGTAAAAACAGGCATCCCCTTCAAACAGGTTGAGGCGGCCTTGCATCAGCTGGAATTGAGTCAAAGAGAGATTTCGGGCGATAACTATCCTTATGGTCTGCAACTTATCCTCGCCGGCCTGTCCACGGCCATGCATAGAGGCGATCCGATAAATCTTCTCAATATCGATCCGGTATTAGCGCAATTACGCGAGCAAATCAAAGACGATCGCTTTATCCCAAATTTAATCCAGAAATTATTACTCGACAACCCCCATCGGATAACCCTCACCTTAAACCCGGACCCGGAGCTGGCCAATCGAAAAATTAGCAACGAAATGCAGCGACTGGCGGCTATCAAAGATTCGCTAAGCGAAGAAGAGAAACATCAAATCATCGATCAATCCAGGCAACTCGCGCAACGGCAACAGGATGAAGACGATCCTGGTTTACTGCCGAAAGTAGATTTAAGCGATGTTCCGGAAACCCTAAGTGAACCCGAGCGGCTGAATGCCAAATTAGCCAATAGTGGCTTCGCCGTGAATTTTTACGGACAGGGAACCAACGGCCTCTGTTATCAACAGGTAATAATGGATCTACCGGCGCTTGATTCAGAATTACTCGATATCCTGCCTCTGTATACAAGTTGTCTCACAGAATTCGGTATCGCAGAGAAGGATTACTCCGAGGTGCAAGCATGGCAGGCGCAGGTAAGCGGTGGCATTAATTGTTTCAGCAGTATCCGCAGCAATTTAGATGACGTACAGCGTACCAAGGCGGTAATTGTTTTCTCATCTAAGTGTCTACTGGATAATCACGCCGCCCTTAGCGAGCTAATACACGAGACTATTCATAATGTCAGATTCGATGAGGGCCAGCGACTGCAAGATCTGATCGAGCAAATTTGTGCGCGTAAGGAGAACAGCATTACTGGTCAGGGCCACAGCCTGGCTATGAGCCTTGCCTCCAGCAAGATGAGTCCGACCGCACAATTAGCGCATAACTTTGGTGGTCTTGAGGGTATTCAACGTCTAAAAATGATTAGACCACAGCTGCAATCCGAGCAAGCGCGACAGGCAATGCTTAACAAATTTCAGCAATTGCACAGGCTGGTGTTAGCGACCAATAAGGAATTTCTGTTAGTAGCTGAACCCGAAAAGCGCGCGTACGTAAGCCAGGATATCGACAAAATATGGCAGGCGGACAGCCGTATTCATCACAACTCCAAGCTCAGCCTGCCGCCGATCAGGGAACGCCTGTGTCAGGCGTGGACCACGTCTACTCAGGTGAATTTCTGCGCCAAGGCCTATCCTACCGTCCCCTCGGCCCATGAAGATAATGCGACGCTTCAGGTTTTGGCCGGCTTTATGCGCAATGGCTTTTTGCACCGTGCTATTCGTGAGCAAGGCGGTGCTTACGGTGGCGGCGCTAGTCAGGACTCGAATTCTGCCTCGTTCAGGTTCTATTCCTATCGAGACCCTAGGTTACAAGAGACATTGGATGATTTTGATCGCGTCGCGGACTGGGTAATTTCCAATAATCATCAGCCCCATCAGCTTGAAGAAGCGATTCTCGGCGTCATTGCCGGCATGGATAAACCGGCCTCTCCCGCTGGCGAAGCGAAACAAGCCTATTACAACCACCTGTTCGGTAGATCATTAGCTCATAGAATGGCCTTCAGGAAGCGGGTTTTGAACACCTCGCTGGCGGACCTGAGAGCGGTTACCGAGCGTTACTTCAAGCCCGAACAGGCCAGTATCGGCATAATCAGCAACCGAGAGTCGGCTGAGGCTCTCGATATTGGGAATTTGGAACTAATAAATCTGTAATAAATACAATCAGTTAACTGCTTCCTGTCGAGAAAATGCAAGAAATAGAAATAATTTGCACATTTTTTTGAAAACAAAGGAACTTAGTAACTTACGGGCAGTCTTATTAAATGTAGGTAGATGTAATACAAAATTGTGGGTTTTGTTTCATTTATCTCTCCCTTGATAGTATATTAAGCCCAACACCGATGGTCGTTGGGCTTTCTTTTTTTTTATTTCCCTACATGCTCATTCTCTGCTGGCTTAATCCCCTACACGGCAACCTTTGCTGCCACAGCCCATCACGCTATGAATAAACCAAGTCCCGCATTTGAAGCCACGCGTGTCACTCTGATAGGCATGTGCCTGGATTTGATTCTGGGCTTTGGCAAGATAGCGGGCGGCATGTATACCCAGTCTTTTGCTCTCATCACAGATGGCATACATTCACTGACTGATGCATTTACCGATGTCTTCGTCGTGATTGTCACCCGCACAGCCTATTCAGACCCCGATAGAGAACATCAGTATGGTCACGGCAGATTTGAAACTATCGGCACCATCACCATGGGAATCCTGTTTTTCATTATCGCGGGCATCTTGTTATACGACAGCATTAATCGCCTGAGAGCAAGCGAATCAATACCTGTTCCAGCGCTGGCAGGGGTCGTTATCGCCGCCATTTCCATCGCCAGCAAGGAATGGATTTACCAATACACGATGCGTGTCGCCAGGCGCTTAAATTCCAACCTTCTCAAGGCGAATGCCTGGCATAGCCGCTCCGATGCGTTTTCCTCCATTGCCGTTTTAATTGGCATAGTCGCCGCCCAACTAGGTTACGTGTGGATGGACATAGTCGCGGCCATGTTTGTAGCCTTGATTATCGCCAAAATAGGTTGGGAGCTCTGCGCTGACAGTCTCAAAGAACTGGTCGATACCGCCGTGCCGGATCACCGGCGCGCCCAATTCGAAGCCTGTATTTTAGCCGTCGAGGGAATACAGGGAATTACCAATCTGAGAAGCCGGTTATCCGGGGGAAGAATTATCCTGGAAATCAGATTGCTGGTTAATCCGCGAATATCCGTCTCCGAGGGTCACCAACTGGGCGAAATCGTCAGCCGGTCTCTGATCAGTCAATTTAGTGATATTTCAGAAGTCCTCGCACATATAGATCCAGTGACCCACGGCGAAGGACGCAGTATTCCCGCATCCCTGGTGGATCTGCCCGCTCGGGCAGAAATAATCGATAACATCAAACACAATTGGAAGGGCTTACTGACTGAAGCAGATATTGGATCCATCGATCTACACTTTCTCGGCGCGGGGATTGAAGTAGACCTGATGCTCAATCAGGACGAGATCCCCCCAGGGTTGGCGCACGATCTAGAAACTGCCATTCAAACTAGCGACTATATAGTCTGCCTGCGTATATTCCACAAACTGTATGAATCGAAAATCGACTGCCAAGATGCATAATAAAAAGCCCAGAAAGTGCTTACAAATGTCCTGCATTTCCCTATACTAGGCACGCTCTTGATTCAGCGACTCTGGGGCGTTGAACTCAGTATTAACATGCTAAACCGGTAGTTGCGACTTACAGATGAAACCGACCAATATCGCCGACCCCAATTACTTCCACAAAGTAGTTGATTGTCAGTGGGCCTGCCCCGCTCATACTCCTGTTCCAGAGTACATTAGACTTATTGCGGAAAAACGCTATTCCGATGCCTATATGATTAACTGGCATTCGAATGTCTTCCCCGGCATTCTCGGACGCACCTGTGACAGACCCTGCGAACCCGCGTGCCGACGAGGACGAGTCGAAGAGCAGCCGGTTGCTATTTGCCGTTTAAAACGCGTCGCCGCCGACTACAAATCAGATATTAGAGACCGTCTCCCCGCCATTCCAAAGAAAAAAAATGGCAAGCATATTGCGTTGATTGGCGCCGGACCGGCATCGCTGACTGTGGCAAGAGATCTACTCCCACTAGGATACGAAATCACCTTATTCGAGCGTGACGCAGTGGCTGGCGGCGCCATGCGTACACAGATACCTCGCTTCAGACTACCGATAGAAGTGTTAGAAGAAGAATTAAATTACATTCTCGATATGGGGATTAATTGCCGTTTCGGCGAAGAAATAACCAGCATGAAATCGGTGCTGCAAGAAGGCTATGACGCCGTTTTTGTCGGTACCGGTGCGCCTCTGGGCAAATGGCTGGATTTGCCGGGTCACGAAGAAGCGAGTGAGAATATTCATACCGGAATTGAGTGGCTTGCCAGCGTCGCCTTCGAGCATGTCTCTTCCATCGGCAAGAAAGTTATCGTATTGGGCGGCGGTAACACAGCGATGGATTGTTGCCGAACTTCGAGACGCATAGGCGGCGAAGATGTTTCGGTTGTGGTTCGCAGTGGATTCGACGAAATGAAGGCCTCGTCATGGGAAATAGAAGACGCAATGAATGAGGACATTCCAATCCTCAATTTCCATGTACCCAAACGATATGTGATTGAAGATGGCAAACTTGTCGGCATGGAATTTGAGAAAGTTCGGAAAGAAATTGATAGCAAAGGAAGGCGACAGCTAATCCCCACCTCAGAAGAGCCAGTAATAATCCCTTGCGACGATGTGCTGTGCGCAATTGGCCAGGAAAACAGTTTCCCTTGGGTTGAGCGCGACCTCGGCATTGAATTTGACAAATGGGAAGTTCCCGTTCTAAACAAGGCCACTTTTCAGTCTACTCACGAAAAAGTATTTTTTGGCGGTGACGCCGCTCTCGGGCCCGATAACATCATCACCGCAGTAGCCCATGGACATGATGCCGCCGTTTCAATTCATTTGTTCTGTAAAAATCAAGATATAACAAAGCGACCCGACCCTTTAACAAATCTTAGTAGTCAGAAGATGGGCATTCACCAATGGTCCTATGGCAATGATATTAGTGCCGATGTCAGATTCGCCGTTCCACATGCCAACAAAGAACAAACCCTGAATGACATAAATGTAGAAGTTGAACTGGGATTCGATGAACAACTGGCCTTTAAAGAAACCATGCGCTGTCTGAATTGCGATGTGCAAACCGTGTTTAGCGAAAAGTTGTGCATCGAGTGTGACGCCTGTGTCGATATTTGTCCCACCGACTGTATTACTTTTACGCAAAATAACGAAGAAGCCGAGTTACGTCAAAATTTGCTGGCCCCGGCCGAGAATCCTGATCAGGATATCTATGTCTCGGGTTCTCTTAAGACCAAGCGGATCATGGCAAAGAATGAAGACTTGTGCCTGCACTGCGGGCTTTGTGCTGAACGCTGCCCTACCAATGCCTGGGATATGCAAAAGTATTTGTTTAACACTGCCAAGGCCGTTGATACATGCCAGAGTTAATTAAGACCTCCAAGGTTAGTACCATTACCAAGATCAATGATTTTGTGGTTAAGTTTTCTAACGTCAATGGGTCTGGTTCTGCCAGTGCCAATAGTATGTTTGCGAAGGCCGTGTTCCGCATGGGAATTCCGATCAGCCCGCATAATATTTTCCCCTCAAATATTCAAGGGCTTCCAACCTGGTACGAAGTGAGAATTAGCCAAGACGGATACCTGGGCCGACGAGAGGGCGTGGACTTAATGGTGGCAATGAACGAGCAGACCATTAAGAAAGACATCGACGCTGTAGTTCCCGGAGGATATGTTCTTTACAATTCATCCAAAGCATTAGCCAATGAATTAATTCGCGATGATATTAATTATCTGCCGATCCCGTTAATGGATATTTGCTTACGCGAATTTGAAAGCCCAACCAAACGACAGCTTTTCAAAAACATTGTCTATGTCGGCGCCCTGGCGGCATTTTTGAATATTGATTTTAAGGTGCTTGCCACTATGGTGAGCGAGCAATTCCGCGGCAAAGAAAAACTCATCCCTCCCAATATTCACGCCCTCGAACTAGGCCATCATTATGCGAGCGACAATTTTTCTTGTCCTATAGGCCTGCGGCTGGAAAAAAGCAATAAGAATAAAAACAAAATCCTTATGGACGGGAACACTGCGATTGGTCTTGGTTGTGTTTATGGCGGCGCGACAATTGCATCATGGTACCCTCTTACACCGTCGACTTCCGTGGTGGATAGTTTTGGCAAGTACTGCAAACGCCTTCGAATTGATCCAGGTACCGGTAAAAAGAAATACTCTATCGTTCAGGCCGAAGATGAATTAGCGGCAATAGGCATAGCGATAGGCGCTGGATGGAACGGTGCTCGAGCATTTACTGCAACCAGCGGACCCGGCATATCTTTGATGCAGGAATTTCTGGGGCTTGCTTATTTTTCTGAAGTACCTGTTGTGCTATTCAATATTCAAAGAGTAGGACCTTCTACCGGAATGCCAACTCGCAGCCAGCAAGGCGATTTACTCTGTTGTGCCTATGCATCCCATGGGGACAGTAAACATGTTCTGCTATTTCCATCGACCCCGAAAGAATGCTTTGAAGATGCGGCGGACGCATTCGATCTCGCAGACCGCTTGCAAACCCCGATAATCGTGATGAGTGATCTCGAATTAGGCATGAACGAGCAGATTTGCGAGCCCATGTCATGGGACGATAATCGGGAATATGATCGGGGTAAAGTTTTAAACGCGCAGCAGTTGGAAGAAATTGAGAAATTTGGCCGCTACCTGGATTCAGATGGCGATGGCATTCCCTATCGCACCTATCCGGGAACTCATCCGACTAAAGGCAGCTACTTCACCCGAGGCAGTTCACACGATGCCTACGCCGCCTATACAGAAGATGGATCCGTGTATGCCGAAGTGATGGATAGACTCTTGGTGAAGTTCAAAACCGCACTGAATTACTTGCCCCAACCAGAAGTTTCCAAGCCCTCGAAGAATACGCTGGGAATGATTTTTTTGGGAACCACGGCGACCGCGATACAGGAAACGTTGGACAGCCTTGGCAAAAAAGGCATTACATTGGACACCATGCGAATCAGAGCCTTCCCTTTTCACGACTGCGTCGCAGACTTTATTCAGAGCCATGATCTGACTTATGTCGTTGAACAAAATCGAGATGCTCAATTGAAGAGCCTGTTAAAAATAGAGTGTAATGCGAATGAAGAAAAAATGTACTCCATTCTCAGTTATGACGGAGTATTGCCTACCGCAAAACACATTGAACAAGCGATATTGGATTCCATGCAGCAGCTGGAAGCGAGCGATGAAGTGCCGGCGTAACTAACTCCGACCTAAATACAGAGTAAACAGATACCGAATCGAGAAACCATGAGCTATATAAGCAAGCCAAAATTCAAGCATCCTCAATTGCGAACCAATGATATTGGTTTGACGCGGCGAGATTATGAAGGAACCTTGACCACTCTCTGTGCCGGCTGCGGACACGATTCAATCAGTGCAGCGATAATTCAGGCCGCCGCTGAAATGTCACTGGAACCTCATCGAGTAGCTAAAATATCAGGCATCGGCTGCTCCTCGAAAATACCTTCCTATTTTCTCAGCAAAGCCCACGGCTTCAATTCCGTACACGGGCGTATGCCCTCGGTTGCAACCGGCGCGAATATTGCCAACAAAGAGCTTTCTTATATTGGCATTTCAGGCGATGGTGACAGCGCATCAATTGGCCTCGGTCAGTTTTGTCATATTGTTCGAAGAAGGGTCAACATGCTCTACATCGTCGCGAACAATGGCACCTACGGTCTAACCAAGGGCCAACTGTCAGCAACTGCCGACCTTGGCTCGAAAACAAAATCAGGCGAAGAGAGTCAGTTCGACAATATCGATATGGCGACTCTGGCTATAGAATTAGGTGCCAGCTTCGTCGCCCGAAGCTTTTCCGGTGATAAGAAACAACTCGTGCCACTGATACAGGCGGGACTAAGCCATAAGGGCTTCGCATTTATTGATGTCATTTCTCCCTGTGTAACCTTTAACAATACCGACCTCTCAAGCCATGGTTATAAGAATACCTGGGAAAATTATATTGCATTGAGCGATATCGATTTCGTTCCCATGCGCGAGGAGATCACCACCAGCTATGCTCCCGGCAAGGAAAAAGAAATTACCATGCATGACGGCTCGGTAATCCATTTACACAAGGCTGGCAAGAACTACGATCCATCCGATAAAGAAAATGCCTTGCAGCATATAAACCAGTATAAGAAACAAGGAAAGATCGCAACTGGCCTGCTGTATATTAATCAATCCACTTCCGATCTACATGAACTGCAGGATACCGTAGACGAGCCCTTCAATAGCCTGAGCAACCATGAACTCTGTCCTGGCAGCGAAGTACTGAGCAATATAAATAATACCTTCAGGTAATTACTCTGGGAAACAGCTGGGAATTCCCGCGCTGAATCTGCGGCCGACCGACAACCGATCTACAACCGACCCACAACATCAGGGCTTCACTTTCTTTGCGCTTTTATTAACTCGTAAGCGGCCTTGATTTCCTGAGTCTTTCTGGTCGCAATATCAATCATCTCCTCCGGCAAACCCTTGGCCACCAGTTTATCCGGGTGATGCTGATTCATTTGCCGGCGATAGGCTTTCTTCAGCTCCGCATCATTGCTGCTTTCCGGAATCCCCAATAATTCATATGCGCCCGCTATTTTTTTCTTCGAGGAATGCTCATTGCGAAAATGTGTTTGTCCTGACAGTCGATTTAGCAACTGCGTAAACTGATCGGCGGTAAAACCAAGATCTCGTGCGATGCCTTGCAACAAACTCTTTTCTTTCGGATCTAATCTCCCGTCCGCATAAGCCGTGGCAATGACTATTTCAAGAAACATCTGAATTAAATTGCGCCGCCTGAAACATTCTCGCTTAAATTGCGCCAATACCTCCAGCACAGGAAAACCGTCTTTCTTTCCCTCATTGAACAAATTAATTGCCACAGTGCGTTGCTGTGGATTCAGTCGCATTTGATGCATGACCTGTTCGGCCATCGCTATTTCATCTCTGGTTACCTGACCATCGGCTTTCGCCACATAACCCATGAGCGCAAACGTACTGGTAAAAAATACAGACTGCACGCGTTCGGTCGTGCCAAGTCCCAGGGAGTCTTCGAGGCTCAGTCCATCGAGTCCTTTGTCAAAAAAATTACCCAGTGAAGCCCCCAGCAAGGCGCCAAGTGGCCCGCCCATCATGAAACCAAATGTACCGCCAACAACTTTGCCCCACCAGCTCATAGTCTAAATCTCTTGTATGCCATTAGCAGAAACAGTTTTCCTCGTCCGCGCCTGACTGCACGAGGAATAGTTCGTGTCCAAAAAATATTAAAACCTGTCAGGAAATGAGGCGTTGAAACCAGTTCTTATTCAGCTCACGTCTGCATCCATCTAACTGCACGGAGAAACGGCTGGAATTCGACTGCACTCGAGCAGCGGCGTCTATCAGCCATCGCTTTTCTCGGTAGCTCCCGCGTTGATAGCCTCCATTACCCTCGTGGTAAGCGTAATAGAGACTCATTGCATCGTCCCTGTCAATTTGGCTGCTACGGGTGGAATTTGCGTTATACCAGCCTACAAAGTCAATCGCATCAGCAAAATCGGAACGAGATGCCCGTCGATTACCCGACGTATTTTCGTATTCTTCCCACGTCTGATCCAGGGCCTGCGCATAGCCATAGGCCGAAGAGGGTCGAGCGCCAGGAAATATCCAAAGGAATCGGGATCGCTCTGGTTTTGCCCGCGAGCGAAAACCAGATTCCTGATAAATAAATGCCATATTCACAGCCACCGGCACACCCCAACGTTGCTCGGAGTCCTTGGCGGCGTTATACCAGGAACGGCGAGTTTCGAATATTTCGCATATATTAGCCACGTCCCGAGGTGGAGAACTGGCACAGGAAACCAGCAGCATCGACGTCAGTAATCCTGCAGTAATGTTAGGTACGTGGAATTTCATCTTCAAATTCACCAACCGTTATAACAATAATTAGTTAAAACAATAATCAGTTAAACCAATAGATTGTGCCTGTTCATTTGCTTAGATCATCAATTAGGGCTAAAAATTCCCCTTCATCAATAATTTTTATTCCCAATTCCTCTGCCTTGTCTAATTTAGAGCCAGCTCCCGGACCCGCAACCACACAAGTCGTGTTTTTCGACACGCTGCCAGCCACTTTAGCACCGAATGCGATTAGCTTCGCCTTCGCTTCGTTGCGCGGCATTAACTCCAAGGTCCCCGTTAACACATAGGTTTGATTCTTAAGAGGTTGCGCGCTATCGCCTGACTCCACTTTTGGCCAGCTTACACCATGCTCTTGTAGATCTCTTAGCAGAGCCAAATTTCCTTCATTGGTAAAAAATATTGAAATATGTTGCGCCACGATAGGTCCGATATCTGCAACTTGCTCTAAACTTTCCGGGCTCGCCGCAATTATCTTTTTTAGATCGCCAAAATAATTCGCTAGCTGCAGGGCTGTTGCCTCCCCCACTTCGCGAATTCCCAGCCCGAACAAAAACCGGGGCAGTGTCGTATGCTTGCTCTTATTCACCGCCATGATTAGGTTTTCAGCTGACTTCGGCCCCATTCTTTCCAACGCCATAACCTGTTCGGCTGTCACTGCAAAAATATCGGCAACGCTAGTAATAATTCCCTCGTCAACCATTTGATCTACAAGTTTACTACCGAGGCCATCAATATCCATTGCGCTGCGAGAGGCAAAATGTTTTATCGATTCTTTTCGCTGCGCCGGACAAGTTATCCCCGCGCTACACCGGTACATAACCTCGCCATCTTTTTCGATTACGGCGCCACAAGCGGGGCAATTTTTGGGTAGCTTGATATCCTTCAGCTGTTTGTCGTTCGCCGTACTATTGACCACCTTCACGACCTTCGGAATAACATCGCCCGCCCTGCGCACGATTACCGTATCGCCTATCCGCAGCCCAAGGCGCTCAATCTCATCCATGTTATGCAGAGTTGTATTGCTTACAGTTACCCCGCCGACAAATACGGGCTGCAATCGAGCAACCGGCGTTATAATGCCAGTTCTCCCAACTTGAAATTCAACATCCAAGACCTTGGTGGACTTTTCTTCTGCCGGAAACTTATACGCTATGGCCCAACGCGGACTTCGCGCGTTCTTGCCTAATGCTCGTTGTATAGCAAGATCATTAACCTTGATTACAGCGCCATCAATTTCGTAGGCGAGCGAATCACGCTTGTTTAGCAATTGCAGACAATATTGCAGACAATTTTTTATTCCATGCGCCACGGCGCGCTCCGGGTTTACTGGCAAACCCCACTGCTCCAGCGTATCAAATATAGCACTCAGCTTCGGCGGAAAATCAACGCCCTCAACTATGCCAACGCCGTAGCAGTACATTTGCAGAGGGATTTTTGCAGACTTTCTGGAATCCAATTGGCGGATGGCGCCGGCGGCGGTATTTCTGGGATTTACAAATATCTTGCTACCTTCCAATTCAGCTTTCTGGTTCATCCGCAGAAAACCCTGCTTGCCCAAAAAAATTTCGCCTCTCACTTCAATCAGAGATTCTGTATTTGGCGTATTCAGACGCAGAGGAATACTCTGAATTGTTTTTACGTTGTGGGTTATATCCTCGCCGGTAGTACCATCCCCTCGCGTGGCAGCTCTCTCCAATAGCCCATTTCGATAGAGCAGGCTGACCGCAATACCGTCCATCTTGGGCTCGCAGCTGTACTCAATTTCCGTTTCTGAAGCGAGACGTTTAGCAATTCGAGTCTCGAACGCAAGCATGTCTTCTTCACCGAATACTTTATCCAGTGAAAGCATGGCTAATTCATGCGTGACCTGCTTGAAATGGGAAACGGCCGGACTACCCACTCTTTGTGTCGGAGAATCCTGGGTGGCGAGATTGTACTCATCCTCAAGGAATTGCAGCCTGGCTAGCAAGGCATCAAAATCTGCGTCGGGGATTTCTGGGGAATCGAGCGAATGATACAGGCGGTTATGATGTTCGATCTGCGGTCGAAGACTGTCTACTTCCTGCTTAATTTTTTCAGGAACTACCATCAGTTTCCAATATCTGTAATATCAAGCACGAGCACCGGCTGTTTTCAGCCGAAGCAATTCAAAATCCAGGATTCTTTGTCGATAATGTTCGATGGTTTGCGCGGTCATACCGTTACGATGATCGTCTTTAAGCTCACCGCCAAGTGCGTCACGAATTTGCTGAGCGACCTCTAACATTTGCTCAAATGCATCTATATTGTTTATCGGCGAGGGCAGAGGCAGAAATAAGCTGACTCCCAGGGTGGTAAATGCTTCCATATTATTAAGATCGAAAGTGCCTGGGTTGAGTATATTGGCGATACTAAAGATAATTGGCCCTTGGGCAGCATTACTCAATCGCTTATGGAAGATGCTCATATCGCCAAATTTAAGGCCTGTGGTAATCAATAGATGTAATAGATCGTTACCGGCAAATACCCTGCCCTTTTTTGCCATAACATTAATCACAATCACCTCAGAGAGTTCCGCCGATTGTTGTTTTGCTTCCGGCGTTGCCGTAGCTCTCACCGCTTCGAACTCATCGATAGGCTCGTCAGGCTCTGCGCCGGCAGAAGGTACGGTATCATTGCTGATGATTTCCTGAATCTGTTCCCGTTCCAGCTCTGCTTCCTGTTCCAGTTCCGGTTCCTGTTCCGGCTCCTGTTGTGGCTTGGGTTTACGCGCAAACAAGGAAAATAGTGATCGGCGTTTTGGCATCGCGTGCTCTGCCGGTTCATCCATTTCATCAAACAAACTGCTCTGCCCCACTTCTTTTGCGGCAGACCCGCCAAATCCGATCCGCTCGCCGGCGGTCATGGAAAAATCATCCAGAGTATTCAATGGATCGAAAATTGGCTCTTCTCTTTGCTCGAGTTCGTCTTGCTCGAGTTCGTCGTCATCTGAGCCCTGGTATTGCTCATCTTCATCGTAGTTCTCTTCAGCAAACTCATCGACAGCAGATTCATATTCCTCTTCCTCTGGTGTCGACTCATCCTCATCGTCTGGATAATGCTCGTCGCTCTCTACCGTTTCCTGCAGGTAATCAGGTGCCACTGCCTCGAGCGGGTCAGCATCAGAGAAGCTATTTCCAGCGACAGGAGCCTTTGTTTCTTCCTCATCGTCCTCATCGTCATCGTCATCATCATAGTCAAATAACACCGAGTCTGGATCATCGTCGTCAGTTTGCTCGCCGAATCCATCCGGGGAACCCGCTTCGTCACGACTTTTTTGCTTCATCTCCCCCAACTCAACCGCATCCATCAGCACGGGTATATGCTTATCGCTGTCCGAACCCTCACCAAGATCCAGCGCCTCCGCTCTGGCTTGCGCTGAATTGAGCGCACTGTTCTGCCGGTTCACCTCCTCCAGAGAACGATCAACCGTACGCGCCCCACCACCCGGCAACTCTGCCAACTCCAGCGAATCAAGATCAACATCGCGGGGAATATTTTTATCGATGGCCAGACGGATCTGACCACGACGTCCTTGCAGTGCCACATAGAGCCCTTTTAACACTACCGCGACGATAGCCAGACCTAATAATAAAATAACCAGTTCGCGTACGCCCATAAAAACCTATAACGCTACATTGAGTATTACAAATACTTGAAAATTTTTATTGTTATCTGACAGTTACCGCATTTTCTTTAGTACGGGAACAACTGCTGCGAGAGACTTTCCATCCTGCTTCTGGCCGGGTTTACATCGCGGCTAATTCAGCGGCCTCTTCGATATCGACCGCCACGATTCGCGACACGCCAGGTTCATGCATGGTGACACCCAATAACTGATTGGCCATCTCCATAGTGATCTTATTATGGGTAATAAAAATAAACTGGATTGACTTTGACATTTCTTTCACCAGCTCGGCATAGCGCCCTACATTCGCATCGTCCAGCGGTGCATCAACCTCATCCAGCATACAGAAGGGTGAGGGATTAAGACGGAAAATGGAAAATACCAGGGCTATGGCTGTCATCGCCTTCTCGCCACCTGATAGCAGATGGATAGTGCTGTTACGCTTGCCCGGAGGTCGTGCCATAATAGCCACACCGGTATTCAGCAGATCCTCGCCGGTCATATCCAGATAGGCGTGACCACCACCAAACACCTTGGGAAACAAATCCTGTAAGCCGGCATTGATTTTGTCGAAAGTTTCCTTAAAGCGTGTTCTGGTTTCCTTGTCTATCTTTTGAATCGCGTTTTGCAAGGTATCCAGAGCTCTCGTCAGGTCTTCGTTCTGTTTATCCAGATAGTTCTTACGCTCTGACTGCTGTTGGTATTCATCGATTGCAGCCAGATTAATGGGGCCCAGTCGCTGGATCCGGTTCCCCAGCTTCTCCAACTCCTGCTCACACTGCTGTTCCTGCAAATCCTCTGGAAGCATGGCAAGTACGGCTTCCAATTCGAATTTGGCATCCCGCAATTGATCCAATAGGGCGTCACGCTTGACCGAAGCGCCCTCACTCTTAAGTCGTTTTTGCATCAAATTTTCGCGGATCTGATCTAACTGTTGTTGAATCTGACTACGCTGTTGCTCGAGGCTTCTGATAGTGTGTTCATTTTCATCAACTTGCGCCTTCGCCCCGGCGAGCTCTTTTTCGACTTCCAGGCGTTGCTGTAACAAGGATTCCAGGTCTGTTCGCATCTTCGCCAGCGGCTCACTCGATTCCTCTACCTGGGCTGTCAGGGATTCTATGCGTTCACGACTTCGCTGCACCTGGGTCGCCATTCGATCCATGGTTTCACGGGTGGACTGCAATTGGGACTGAATCGACTGCTGTTTAAGCGCCAGCTCATGAGCTAAGTCTTTGTCTTTTCTGGAATTTAATCTACAGGTCTCGAGATCTTGCTGGCGCTCGTCGCGGGCGATCTCCAGCTGCTCGCGCGCACCAATATCCTTCTCCATGCTATCCAAAGCTTGCTGTAAACGGGCTCGAGCGGCAGCGATACTTTCTTCTTCCACCGCCAATTGCCGACTCAACTCTTCCAATTCGTGATCGATGCGTTGCTTGCGTAATTCTCCCTCTTCCACTTTGGCCACTTGCGCACTGACCTGAGATTTAAGCTCGCTATGTGACTGGGTCTTCCGGGCGACTTCAGACTGCAGATTTTCTCGCTCTGCCTCGCCCTCTCGAAGCGCCTGTTTTAGCTGCTCCTGTCTATTATGTAAGTTATTAGATGACTCTTCTAATATGCTGATTCTTTTCGATATATCTGCGATCAGGCCATGCCTTTCTACGACCGATTCCTGCTTGCTGAAATTGCTCAGCTGCACCCAGTTATTCCCCAGCCATATCCCTTCAGGGGTGATGATTGATTCCCGACTGGACAGCTGCACGCGGTGGGAGAGCGCCTGACTCAAGTCATCGGCGACGTAGATGCCCTGCAACAGATCATTCACGTCCCAGTCGCTGCTCACTTTCCCGCTTAGTGGAGGCAGAGAGGTGGAATTTGCCACCTCTGATGTTGATCTATTAGCCGCTACATCAATAAGCGCCAGTTTTCCCTGTGGTAGTTCCGCCAGCAGAGATTCCAGTTCCTCCAGACCCTCTACACAAATGCTTTGCAGAGAATCCCCTAAAACCATTTCGACAGCCAGCTCCCAGCCTTCTGTGATCTTAAGACCCTCAGCCAGGCGCAATTGATTATCCAGCCCCCTCTTTCCCAGCCATTGATTGAGCGCCTCATTATCTTGCCCCAGAGCCGCCTGTTGGAGCGCTTCCAACGAGGCCTGCTTGCCTTTCGCCGTTTGCAATTCGCTGCGCACCACATCCAGGTCATCCGAACATTTGCTCAGCTCTGCACGCCGCTGCTCGATTGTCTGCCCCAGCTCCCTGTTCTTCTGCTGGATAGCATTAATACTCTCTTCAAGAACTAATACTTCTCCTGATACTGCCGCCGCCGATTCATCTTCGGGCCCTGTAGAGAGCGATTGACGTTCGGCTTCCAGCTTATTCTTGCGCTCCAGACCTCGCTCTACAATGCTTTCCAACTGTTGAATTCGGGACTGCTGTACTTCCGCCGTTTGGCGTGGCTCTTCCGCCCCTTGATTGAATTCATCCCATTCCAGCTGCCATTGCCTCAAATTCTGCTCGGCGTCTTCAAGCAGCGTCGACGACTCCGCTTCTGCGGCACGCGCTAACTCAAGCGCGGGAGAGATAGACAATAACTCCGCATCCAGCTGAGTAATTTTGGTTAAATCTACATCAAGTTCTTCTTTGGTTTGCGACCAGCCTAGCTCGGTCTCAGACAGATCAAACTTAATTTGATCGACACGCTCGATATGATGCTCTATGGATTGCTCGATACGGGCTATGTCATTGCCCAGACTATAGAATTTAGCCTGCACCTCACCCAGCGCATCGGTCAATTCGGCATTTCGCGACAAATGCTCTTCAACTTTTGCATCCACTCCGCGCTGATCGGCGATAGTAGATTCAATTTTAATATCCAGGCTTTTGATGGCCTCGTGATTTTCCCTCAATTCTTCATCAAGACTGCGCCAACGAAGCCCGTTCAACTGAGCCGTTGTTTCACGCTCCTGCTGCTTGAATTCGCCATACTTTTCGGCGGCTACGGATTGTCGCTGCAAATGCTGTAGTTGACGGCCTAACTCGTCTCGAATATCTTCCAAACGCTCGAGATTATCTTTGGTGCGTTTTATCCGACTCTCGGTTTCCCTTCTTCTTTCTTTATACTTGGAAATTCCCGCCGCTTCCTCGATGAATACGCGCAGCTCTTCAGGCTTCGATTCAATCAGGCGAGAGACCATCCCCTGTTCAATGATAGAGTAGCTGCGAGCCCCCAGGCCAGTGCCCAGAAATATATTGGTAATATCTTTGCGCCGGCATTTAGTGCCATTAAGGGTGTAGCTGGACTGTGAGTCGCGATCGACCTTACGCTTGATAGCCACTTCCGCGAAGTTCGCATACTCTCCGGTTAGCTTGTGATCGTGATTATCAAAAACCAGCTCAACGCTGGCCTGGCCTACGGGTTTGCGGCCGCCAGAACCGTTGAAGATAACATCTGTCATTTGCTCGCCACGTAAATTCTTGGCGGAGCTCTCGCCCATAACCCAGCGCACGGCGTCAATTACATTGGATTTACCACAGCCATTGGGACCCACTACCGAGCAGAGATTGGAAGGGAAATCGATTGTGGTTGGGTCAACGAAGGATTTAAAACCAGCTAATTTAATACATTTCAGTCGCATGAATGACTCTGGAAAACTACCTATATCATAGAGGTATGAGTGGAATGAATCGGACTAAAGGCTCACACTGGCGTTATCAATAAGGCTGTGTTCTTGTGCTAAATCCATGTTTTATTTTTGCCTGCATACAAGCTCGAAGTTTAGCTGATTTGACTGTTTAATGACACCTGAAAACCGAATGACGATTGAAAATCATTTCAGCTATCACCCCTGCCGATACCCGCAATCACGGGCAGATACCTCGATTACCCGCTCAAGTGCTAGCGACCCGCAAACGAGAGCAACGGCTTCGGGCGGAACATAGACCAGCGCCCCCTTTACTTGCCAGTTCCTGCCGTTTGTAGTCAACAAGGGCCTAAAGACAAGCCTTGTAAACCATAATAAGCACAATGCGTTACACTATTAAAGTCGATAATTGGAGGTAGCTATGAAGATCTCGCGTCCGCTCGCTTGCTCGACATTGATGGTATTGCTGGCAAATTGCGCCAGCGTAGAAGATTTAACCGGAAATAATCCCATAATAGACACACAAGGTGTCAACCTGAGCCAATACAACAGCGATTTGATTGCCTGCCAAGCCTACGCCGATGAGGTTCAAATAGCCCAAAAGGCGGCTTCCGGCGCGGTCTCAGGTGCCGTGGTCGGCGGTGTAGTTGGGGCTGTGATTGGTAACAGCGATACAGCCCAGCGCGGCGCGGGGGTCGGTGCCGTCGCCGGTGGCGCAAGAGGCGTTGGCGAAGGAATCCGGGAAAGAGAACTTGTGATCAAACGCTGCCTGATTGGTCGAGGCTATCGCGTTTTAAATTAGGAATCCGCTTTAAACAGCGTTCGTAATACCCTGGGCAGGATTCAGAGAGACCTGCAGTGCACGCATTTCGCACCTGCTTGAACGCTGTGGCTTGGCTTAAAATTCCGTTGCCTGCCAAGTTTAATGCCAGATTTTAAGCAGTGTTTATTCCCGGTTACCCATAGGTAAATTCCATGTCAACTGGCATAGATTTCTGTACGGTCTATATTAATACTTAGCAAGGAGAGCTATCGCGAATTACAAGGATGTACCCTTCGCGATTCATTGCCGTTACAAACCGGGCATAGTACTTGGCAGCGTAAAAACACCCGGGGCGGGCTAAAGGAATTGGAGACTTGATTGATGCTGACGATAGATCTACCGAATGAAATAGAAAAGCGCTTGCTGGTATTGGCTATGCATACCGGGCGCACCGTTCAATTCTGCGCCAGAGAAGCAATTTTGGACTACATTGACGAAGTCGAAGAAAGATATCTGGCGATAGATCGTATTAGAGAAGCAGGAATTTCTGAGCAGTATGATTTGCCGTGAGGGGATGTAAGGCATAAAACCCGATGAGGGCTTTTCAATTAACAGCCCGGCTGTTAACTCGCCGCCTGAAACCCGATTTGCCGGTAATTATTTGCGCCAGCTACAGCGAGGTGATTGATCAACAAGATGTCAGCTGTCCTGCGCGATTGACTCCGTTAACCACGCGATCGCGTTATTTACATCACGAAAAATCTTAATACTGGATTGATAACCCTCAATACCGCAGTAAGCGCTCATCATTCTCCCAATACAAAAATACACATCCCTCGAGAAAACAAAGGCCTTTTTCTCCCCTGCCTTGTTACGGCCTCGGGCTCTCTGCACACCCTCCCGAAGGGCTCTCGCATCTAAACTGGACATATCCCCATCGCGAATATCCCATAGAACCATCTTCAGGGATTGATTTTCACGATAAGCATCAGCATAAGAATTTAGCTCACCGGGCATTACTTTCCCAGAGACAGTAAAAGTGGTCAGTCCGATCTTCCCGTCAACAGAAGCACATATTTCTGACATAGCTTGTTACTCACTACTCTAAATATTTGCTCTAATTCCATCTGAGACTAGTTAGGACAGCCGATGATTATGGCCCGGTTAAGTTCCCAAAATAGGGACTAGTTCACACATTGCAGAAACCCTGCCGATTGATAAATACAGCTTATTGGCTGGAAATAATGCGCAGAATTTGGGGGATCCTGTTTGTTTTAAGCAATAAGTTACGACCCATTGCGTGTAATTGTCTCTATAATGCGACTAATCTTATAGCCATTAGCTGTCACTTAGCAGTGATACGGCCTGGCTTGTCAGACACATAAGGTTGAATAATTAGCATGAAAACTCTACTCCTTTTCCTTGCCGCCTTTGCAACGCCCCTCGCCGTTGCCGACACTTACCTTTGTTTGGGAGAAGAAACGGCCGTTATAGAGCATACCTATGGCACTGAACCTGCTGACATACTCTCTGCTGAGGGCCATAGCAGTACGGATAAATTCGTCGTACGCGAGGAAGGGGTGTTTTTCTTTGGTTCGGAGGCGCCTATTTTTTCCTTCTCATGTGCTGTTCGGCAGGGCTACATAATGAAATGCGGCGCAGGAGACAACTACTTCAATATCTTCAGCAACAATGTATTTCTAACTCATTTTATTTGGACCGCTGAGGATGTTAAGCAAGGCTATGCACGTAGCACCAGCATCGCGGGGAAGTGTTCTAAAATTTAGCGATTGGCAGGAGATATGAGTGAATTAGGCGCCGGTTTTTTTTGCGTGTTCTATTTGTTCCTCGTATAAGATAGCCAAGTTGATCCTCAGTCTGCCATATCTGTTTCAGAGTATTAGGGCACTGGCCTCATATCTCGCTCTGATTTAACAAATTTTGCGGATCAAAGTACTCTGACCCCTTTGATCCTGGATGGGCGTTCCATTACTGACATTAGCGGGAGATTCCCTTGTTTCCAGACAAGGTGTTGGGGTGTTGATGAATGCTGGCCTGCAAGAATGGATTGCAGACGATGAGGAGGAATATTTGGCTAAGGCCATTCTGTTCGCATCCGATCCTGACAAGTTAGCCAGGCTGCGTGTCAGCCTTCGCCCACAGGTATTGGCTTCGCCATTATTTGATGCGCCGCGCTTTGCGCGCAATTTTGAAAATGCCCTCTTGGAAATGTGGCATCAAGCAGGAAATCTACATTGATGATGGGCCTCAGGAAGAGACGGCGGTAATAGAGCAATAGCGGCGTTTCCTGAGTGTCCTGTTTGTTTAATTGTTCTTGCACTTAATAGGGACTTAAATTTTTATTAAAAAAATGGGCCAGGTGAAAATATCACCTAGCCCATTGCTTTTATTGGTCGGGACGATAGGATTTGAACCTACGACCCCTACACCCCCAGTGTAGTGCGCTACCAGACTGCGCTACGCCCCGAAATAAATCGCTTCAGTGATCTATACTGCTGAAATGATAAACGAACAGATTTTACTACTTCCTTAATACGAATCCCACCAGTGTAGTGCGCTACCAGACTGCGCTACGCCCCAAAATAAATCGCTTCAGTGATCTATACTGCTGAAATGATAAACGAACAGATTTTACTACTTCCTTAATACGAATCCCAGCAGTGTAGTGCGCTACCAGACTGCGCTACGCCCCGATAATTCTTGCGTGCGGAGCTGAAACGGCCCCGATGTTATTTGATAGTCGGCTGACTACAACCGTGCGATCACACTCTCCAAATCCTTTACCAGCGACTTGATTTCACTGGCATTAACACTGGATTTTCCCACCTCAGCCGGACTATCACTCATCTTCAGCCTGGCACCACCAATGGTATAGCCTTGCTCATACAGCAAGCTCTTGATCTGTCGGATCAGGATTACATCCTGACGCTGGTAGTAACGGCGGTTTCCGCGACGTTTAACTGGTTTGAGTTGCGGAAATTCAGCTTCCCAGTAGCGTAGGACATGGGGCTTTACCGCGCAGAGTTCACCAACTTCACCGATGGTGAAATAACGTTTTGGGGGTATTGGAGGTAGTTCGTTGTTATTCTTCGGTTCCAACATAGCCTTCCACCCTTGCTTTTAACTTCTGTCCCGGCCTGAAAGTTACTACTCTTCTTGCCTTAATGGGTATCTCTTCGCCGGTTTTAGGATTACGGCCAGGTCTCTGCTTCTTGTCTCTGAGATCGAAATTGCCGTATCCCGACAGCTTCACCTGCTCATTTATCTCCAGGGAGAGCCGTATCTCTTCGAAAAACTGCTCTACTACTTCCTTCGCTTCGCGCTTGTTTAATCCAAGTTCTTCGAAGAGGCGTTCAGCCATATCAGCCTTAGTCAGTGCTCCGTCCACCATGTCAAAATCCCCAACTAATTCCGCAAATTTGCATTAAATTTATCTTGTAGTCCGTTGACGCAACTACTAATTATTGTGTTTATATCATCGTCGCTAAGAGTGCGGGAAGGATGTTGCCACGTCAAGCCCAAAGCAATACTTTTTTTTCCTTTTTCGACCGCATCCCCTTGATAAACGTCAAATATTCGCAAATTAGTCAGGTAATCCCCTGCATTTTCACGCACATTTGCCAGTATAGCCGCAGAAGACGTGGTCGCGTCCAATACAATCGCCAGATCACGGTTCACCTCAGGGAATTTAGACAGCGGCTTGGCCTGTGGTAGCAGTCTCGGCTTGATAGGCTCCAAGGCCAGTTCAAACAGCAGGGTATTAGCGGCAATTCCCAGTTTTCGCTGAATAGCGGGATGCAAGGCACCAATATGCCCAATCAGTTCACCCGCCTTCTCGACACGGGCGCATTGGCCGCTATGGAAGCAACCATGATTGCTGGCGGAGAAGCTATAAGTCGACAGGTCGGCACCTAATGAGAGCAGGGATTCTACGTCACCTTTCACATCATAAAAGTCACATATCTCTTTGTTATTGGTCCAATTAATTGGAAGTCTTGACCCAGATATCAGACCCGATATCATGCCAATCTGTCGTGTTTCTCCCGCCTTCTCGCTAAACACCAAGCCCGTCTCAAACAGGCGAACCCGCTCTTGCTGACGATTTTCATTGTAGATCAGAGTGCTTAACAGGCCAGGCAGGATGCTGCTGCGCATTACCGACATCTCTGCCGAGATAGGGTTCTGCAAACGAATAAATTCTTCGCCAGGACAAACCGTTGCGGCGAACGCGGGATCGATAAAACTGTAGGTAACTACCTCCTGGTATCCCAGCGCGACTAATTGCTGGCGCATCGACCCAATGCCGGTGACTGTCTCCGGCTTTGATTTCAATAGCTGACTACTCAAGCCCCCTGCTTTCGGCAGCTTGTTATACCCGTATATTCTGGCCAGCTCCTCAATCAGGTCGGCTTCTATGCTTACATCGAAGCGAAATGAGGGTACATCCACGGTGAGTGATTCCCCATTCTCATTAGCAATGCCGAAACCGAGCCGCCGTAAGATGTCCAGCACCTCGGCCTGCTCTATCTCTATGCCAAGCAGGCTATTGATGGAACTGCATTTAAGTCCTACCTGAACAGGCTCGGGCAAATTGCCTATGGCTTCAGTGATGGGTCCCGCCTCACCACCAACAATCTCCAACAATAACTGCGTACCACGTTCAATAGCACGTCTCTGCAATTGATAGTCCACGCCGCGCTCGTAGCGATGGGATGCATCCGTATGCATGCCATAGCCTCTTGCCTTGCCAGCGATGGCCAGTGGCGAGAAGAATGCACACTCCAGAAATACATCCTGGGTCTGATCTGTCACCGAAGTATCCAGCCCACCCATAATTCCGGCCATTGCTACGGCCTTTTTCGCATCGGCTATTACCAGTGTCTCAGGGGTCAACTCTATTTCTTTACCGTCTAACAGAGTTAGCTTTTCGTTTTTGTTGGCAAGTCTTACGTCAATGCCCCCTTCCAGCTTAGAGAGATCGAAGGCATGCATTGGCTGACCAAGTTCCATGAGCACGAAATTGGTTACGTCTACTACTGGATCTATGCTGCGCAAACCCGACCGACGCAGTTTTTCTTGCATCCATAGTGGAGATTTGGAATTAAGATTAATTTTCCGAATAATTCGTCCCAGATAACGCGGACACTCGTCCTTGGCGGAAATACTAACGGCAAACTCATCGCTAATGGAGGCGGCGATTTCCTGCTGCGCAGGCAGACTTACATCTTCTCTCGCTATTACACCAACTTCTCGCGCAAGACCGATAATACCCAGGCAGTCGCCTCTGTTAGGTGTCAGATCTAATTCTATGCTGATATCGTCAAGCTTCAGGTATTCGCGAATGTCAGCGCCTACTGGCGCGTCTTCTGGCAGTTCCAATAAGCCATCTGCGCTATCTGACAAGCCTAACTCATCAGCCGAACAAAGCATGCCATTGGATTCGACACCACGAAGCTTGGCTTTCTTGATTTGAAATGGCTTGTCTTCGCCTTGCTTGTGTATTTCGGCCCCAAGCATTGCGAACGGTATCTTGAGCCCGGTACGCACATTTGCTGCACCACAAACAACCTGGTATGAATCTGTACCATTGCTGACATTACACAAATGTAATTTGTCCGCATCGGGATGTGCTTCAACAGTTTCCACCAGGCCAACAACTATGCCTGAAAACTTGTGCGCAACAGCACTCGACCCATCAACCTCAAGACCCGCCATGGTAAGCTCGTCTATTAATTGCCGGGTTTCAAGCTTTGGGTTCACCCATTCTCGAAGCCATTGTTCGCTAAATATCATAAAGCTGTTCTATCTGTGTTTTTTTATTTGTTAACGGAATTGTCGCAAGAAGCGCAAATCATTCTCAAAATAGGTTCTTAAGTCACCCACCCCGTAGCGCAACATGGCTAATCGTTCTACCCCCATTCCAAAAGCGAAACCGTTGTACTTTTCTGCATCGATATTCGACATTTCAAGTACTCTGGGGTGAACCATTCCACATCCCATCACTTCCAGCCATCCGGTGTGGCTGCATATACGACAACCCTTTCCGCTACAACTCACACAACCCATATCAACTTCTGCAGAGGGTTCGGTAAATGGAAAATAGGAGGGACGAAACCGAACCGGCATATCTTCTTCAAAGTAGGCATGTAAAAAATCAATCACCGTTCCCTTCAAGTCAGCGAAGCTTACGTTCTCGTCGATGAGAAGCCCTTCAACCTGGTGGAACATGGGTGTATGGGTGATATCTGAATCACAGCGATAAACTCTACCTGGACAAATCATTCTGAAGGGTGGTTTTCCACCCTCCATAACGCGAACTTGTACCGGAGAGGTATGAGTTCTTAACACCGTGCCAGGACTCACATAAAAGGTATCGTGCATTGCGCGAGCCGGATGGTGACTCGGTATATTGAGTGCTTCGAAATTATGATAGTCATCTTCAATCTCAGGCCCCTCTGCAACGTCATAGCCGCTAGACTCAAAGATCGAGGTAATTCTGTCGATGGTGATAGTGATCGGATGCAAGCCACCCTGACTCTCTCGTCTGCCCGGAAGAGATACATCGATCGACTCCTGACTCAGCTGCGCACTTAGACTCTGTTCTACCAGAGAAACTTTTTTAGTTTCTAAAGCGGCTTGTATCTGCCGCTTAACAACATTGATCTTCTCGCCAGCTGCCGGCCGCTGCTCTGCGGAGAGCTGTCCCAAATTCTTAAGTTGCGCAGTAAGGCTTCCTTTCTTTCCTAAATAATGGACACGCAAAGACTCTAGCGATTTTTCGTCGCTAGAGTCGTTTATGGCTTGCAGTGCGTCTGCAAGAAGGGAATCGGGTTCTGCCATGAGCCACTTCCGTGAAGAAAGTTTAAGCGGCGAGACTAGCTTTCGCTTGATTTAAATCCGCAGCAAAAGCCGGCTTATCATGTACAGCCAAATCAGCCAGTACGCGACGATCAATTTCTATATTCGCCTTTTTCAAACCCGCCATTAATTGGCTATAGGTCATACCGTTTTCGCGCGCCTGGGCGTTAATACGAGTAATCCAAAGAGCTCGAAAAACTCTTTTCTTAACTCTGCGGTCGCGATAAGCATATTGACCGGCTTTTGTTACCGCTTGAACCGCTACTCGATATATCCGGCTTCTGGCGCCGTAATAACCTTTTGCTTGCTTTAATACTTTCTTGTGACGTCGACTAGCTACAACGCCTCGTTTTACTCGAGCCATTTTTTTTCTCCTAAACTAACAACGATTAAATATCGCGCAGCATGCGTTTAACAGCTGGGACATCGACAGGGTGCACCGCACTCGTACCGCGTAGCTGTCGCTTACGCTTGGTCGTCATTTTAGTCAGAATATGACTCTTGTAAGCGCTTTTGCGCTTAAGGCCGGAACCGGTTTTCTTAAACCGTTTCGCGGCACCTTTATGGGTTTTTAACTTGCCACTCATTACATATAACTCCGCATTTGCCCTCTTCTTCTCTAACCAGTTGTTTATGACCAGTAGTTTATGAAGAGGCGCTTTTAATGAAATTTCTAACAAGCAAAAAGGTCAGACTCCATTAACCCTCGAGGATCAATGGAGTCTGACCCTTAGTTTGTTAGCGCTTTTTAACCGGCGCCAGTACCATTACTATTTGCCGGCCTTCCATCTTGGGCTCCTGCTCTACGACGCCGTATTCAGCAAGATCCACCCGGATCCTGTTGACCAGCTCCATACCAAGATGTTGATGGGCCATTTCCCGACCGCGGAATCTTAATGAAACCTTGGCCTTGTCCCCATCTTCTAGGAAACGTATCAGGTTGCGTAGTTTTACCTGATAATCCCCAATTTCCGTCCCTGGTCGAAATTTGATTTCTTTTACTTGTGTTCGTCGCTGCTTCTTCTTGCTTGCAGCCTTTTCCTTCTTCAGATCGAATATGTGTTTGCCATAATCCATGAGCTTGCAGACTTGTGGGTCTGCATCGGGTGCTATTAGCACCAAATCGAGCTTGGCCGCTGCCGCTGCCGCTCTTGCTTCTTCTAATGACTTAATGCCAAGTTGTTCTCCGGTCTCTCCGACCAGCCGAACTTGCTCAGCCTCAATAAACTCATTGATAATTGGCTTTTTAGAACTAACCCTCATGATATGCGCGAACGCTTTTCCCTCATATTCGATGTCATTAGTTTACTGAACATTATGCATTTTTTTCTTTCAAGCTTGCTTCACCCAAACGGGCTTCTTGAAGATCGTCGCTACGGCCAAAACGGGCAACATCCTGACTTAAGTGTCTACAAAAGTCTTCAAATGTCATGCTTCCCAAGTCTTCGCCACCGCGTTTGCGTACTGCCACAGTCCCGGATTCTACTTCCTTATCTCCCACTACCAGCAAATAAGGAATCTTCTGCAAAGTGTGCTCACGGATTTTAAAGCCGATCTTCTCATTTCTCAAGTCCGCTGAGACTCTAAACCCTTTATTTATCAAGGATTCTTCCAATTTCCTGCAATAATCGCCCTGTTTGTCGGTAATATTCAGAATCACCGCCTGTTCCGGCGATAACCACGCAGGCATGGCGCCGGCGTAGTGCTCGATGAGAACGCCGATAAAACGCTCGAATGAGCCAAGAATTGCCCTGTGTAACATTACCGGGGTAGTACGATTACCGTCTTCGGCGACATATTGTGCCCCAAGTCGCTCTGGCAGGAAGAAATCTACCTGAATTGTTCCGCATTGCTGGATGCGCCCCATGCAATCCTTCAGTGAATACTCAATTTTGGGCCCGTAGAAAGCGCCTTCACCCGGCAGCAATTCCCACGGCAGACCGGTGGCATTGAGAGCGTCCTTTAAGGCTTGCTCCGCCTCTGTCCAAAGTTCATCCGAGCCAACCCGCTTTTCCGGTCGCGTCGAAAGTCGCAGAATAACATCGTCAAAACCGAAATCCTGGTAAACCGCAAACAGCAATTGCATGAAATCGGCGACTTCAGACTGAATTTGATCATGGGTACAGAAGATATGTCCGTCATCCTGCACAAAACTGCGCACCCGCATCAGGCCGTGCATGCTGCCAGAGGGCTCGTAACGATGACAGGAGCCAAATTCGGCTATTCTAAGCGGTAAGTCGCGATAGCTTTTAAGGCCCTGATTGAAGACCTGGATATGGCAAGGGCAGTTCATCGGTTTAATCGCATACATGCGATTATCCGATTCCACGCTAAACATCTCATCGGCGAACTTGGCGGCGTGACCGGACTTTTCCCATAAAGAATAATCGACTAATTGTGGTGTATTAATTTCTTTGTAATGATTCGCGTCCTGCACGCTCCTCATATAGTTCTGAATGACCTGGTATATCGTCCATCCTTTGGGATGCCAAAATGGCATTCCCGGCGCCTCTTCCTGAAAATGGAACAGACCAAGTTGTTTCCCCAGCTTGCGATGATCCCGTTTCTCGGCTTCTTCCAGTCTTTGCAGATAAAGACTTAAATCCTGCTTCGATCCCCAGGCTGTCCCGTGTATGCGCTGCAGCATTTCATTTTCTGCATTTCCACGCCAATAAGCGCCGGCAACCGAGGTTAATTTGAAGGCTTTGAATTTGCCGGTACTTGGCACGTGCGGCCCACGGCATAAATCGATGAAATCGCCCTGTTTGTAGAAAGACAGATCTTCATCACCCGGTATCGATTGCATGATCTCTACCTTGTACGCTTCTCCCATCTGCTCAAACATTGCAATCGCATCAGCCCGGCTCATGATGGAGCGCTTGACCTTCAGGTCTTCCTTGACGATGGCCCCCATGGTCTTTTCGATGGCTTGTAAATCTTCAGGGGTGAATGCGCGCTCGAAGGCGAAATCGTAGAAAAAACCATCTTCTACTACCGGCCCAACGGTGACCTGAGCCTTCGGAAACAAGCGCTGCACGGCTTGTGCCATGAGATGCGCGCAAGAATGGCGGATTACCTCGAGGCCATCGGCGTCGCGCTCGGTCACAATCGCCACTTCTGAATCCGCTGACACCAGAAAGGAGGTATCTACCAAAATTCCGTCCACACGGCCAGCTAGAGCGGCCTTAGCCAGGCCGGCTCCTATTGATTCAGCAATGTCTGCGACTGTAACCGGGTTTTCGTAGTCCCGCTTACTGCCATCAGGTAAGGTTATTTGCGGCATTTAAATCCAAAAAATCACTATGATGGCATTGCGATCGGTGCCACCGATACCAATGCACATCATCACAGGTTGTTGCTTCTAAGGAATGGTAGGCACGACCAGATTCGAACTGGTGACCTCTACCATGTCAAGGTAGCGCTCTAACCAACTGAGCTACGCGCCTGGATTCACTCGATAGAAAAGACTGGCGATTATACGGAATCAAAGGCCCGGATGTCGATGGCTATATTGCCTAAATAACGATTAAGTTATTGCTTTAACAGTTGATTCTTAAGTTCCAAAATCTTATCCCGGGTATCGGCCGCTTCCTCAAAAGCAAGATTTTTGGCATGTTCGTACATCTGCGCCTCCAGCCTGACAATCTCCTTCTTAACTGACGCCGGGTCTGCGAAGTCAATCCGCAGCAAGGCCCCCGTTTTTTCACTCACTCCTCGCTCATTATTTCGCCGCGCACGCGTGCCCGAATTCGAATAAGCCCCCTCCATCACATCGAGGATCTTGGTCTTGACGCCTGTCGGCGTAATATTGTGTGTTTTATTGTATTCCAACTGCACATTGCGCCGCCGATCAGACTCATCAATAGCGCGCTGCATCGAACCGGTAACGCGATCCGCGTAGAGGATCGCCTTGCCATGAAGATTACGCGCTGCCCGGCCGATTGTTTGAATAAGCGAGCGCTCCGAGCGAAGAAACCCCTCTTTGTCCGCATCCAGAATAGCGACCAGTGAGACTTCGGGAATATCCAGACCCTCGCGCAATAGATTAATACCCACCAGTACATCGAAGTGACCGAGGCGCAGATCGCGTAATATCTCCGATCGTTCTACCGTTTCTATATCTGAATGCAGATAGCGCACCCGCACATCATGCTCGCTCAGATAGTCAGTCAAATCTTCCGCCATGCGCTTGGTTAATACCGTCACCAGCACACGCTCCTGCTGAGCGGCTACTCGACGCACTTCTGATAACAAGTCATCAACCTGGGACAGCGCGGGGCGCACTTCCAATTCGGGATCAATCAGGCCGGTTGGCCTCACTACCTGTTGAACCCGACTCCCCTCATGTTCAGCTTCATAGGCGCCCGGTGTCGCCGATACAAAAATTATCTGCGGCGTCAGGTTCTCCCATTCCTCAAATCTCAAGGGTCGGTTGTCCAGAGCCGAAGGCAAGCGAAAGCCGTACTCCACCAGTGTTTCCTTGCGCGATCTATCCCCCTTGTACATGGCCCCCAGCTGCGGAATGGAGACATGGGACTCATCGGCTATTACCAGTCCCTTGGCCGGCAGATAGTCATACAACGTCGGTGGTGGTTGGCCCTCACCTCTACCGGACAAATAACGAGAATAGTTCTCTATCCCCGTGCAATAGCCCAACTCCTGTATCATTTCCAGATCAAATTTAGTTCGTTGCTCTAATCTTTGCGCTTCCACCAGACGGTTGTTCTGATGCAAGAACTCCAGCCGCTGCTTCAGTTCCAGTTTTATCGCATCCAGGGTTCCAAGCAACTTCTCTCGCGGCGTGACGTAGTGAGATTTTGGAAACACCGTCAAGCGAGGCACTTCCTTGATCACCTTTCCGGTTAAGGGATCAAAATGAGAGAGCTTCTCGATTTCATCGTCGAATAATTCGATACGGATCGCATTCCGTTCAGATTCCGCGGGATAGATATCGATGACATCGCCGCGCACTCGATAAGTGGCGCGCCTTAGCTCCATATCATTGCGGGTGTATTGCAAGTCAGTTAATCGCTTTATCAGGCTCCGCTGATCAATTTTATCACCGCGATCCAGATGCACCACCATCTTCAAATAGGAATTTGGATCACCCAAACCGTAAATAGCAGACACTGTGGCAACCACGATTACATCAGATCTCTCCAACAACGCCTTGGTAGCGGACAGGCGCATCTGTTCGATGTGATCATTAATCGAAGCATCTTTCTCGATATACACATCCGAGGAAGGCACATAGGCCTCGGGTTGGTAGTAGTCATAGTAGGAGACGAAATATTCGACGGCATTTTTAGGAAAGAATTCCCTGAATTCGCCGTAAAGCTGCGCCGCGAGGGTTTTATTCGGCGCCATGACCAGGGTTGGTCGTTGCATCTGCTCGATAACATTGGCGATGGTAAAGGTTTTTCCAGAACCGGTAACGCCCAGCAATGTCTGGGCATGCAGACCATCGTTCAGCCCTTCCACCAGACTGGCTATCGCGTTTGGCTGATCACCTGCGGGCTTGAAATTGGATTTTAGCTTGAATGGGCCAGCCATGAGAACTTATACCGTGTCGATGCAAACCCCCAAGATTACCTCAGAACGACACTTCAGGTGTAGCGAGTATTGACCCAATCGGCATTTCTCATTAGTATACGCGCGGTTCACAGGTATACTAACGACCTGTCGAACGTTCACTGCCCAATAGCTCAATGGTAGAGTAGGTGACTGTTAATCACTTGGTTCCAAGTTCGAGTCTTGGTTGGGCAGCCAAACAACATCGATACCCCTAGCTTCTAGGGGATATTGTGCAAACCCAGCATTCGCTGATGCGGCAAAGTGTCCGTAGAGTGGCCACCCTTAAATCAATACCGCTCCTTTGCTAGGCTGATTACAGGCTGGAGAGTTCGGCCATCTACAAATCCTGCCACGGCTTCTTCTGTAAATTCATCAGTGGTTAAGCTCAACTCAAATAATGTATAGTAGCGGGCTCAAAATTACGCCAATTCGCACACCTGGAGATCACTTATGCGGGCTATACTATTTACGATACTACTATCACTAAGCACGAATCTGATGGCGCAGGACAATCCTGTCGTTATCATGGAGACTAATAAGGGAGTGATAAAAATCGAATTATGGGCCGACAAAGCGCCTGTAAGTGTGGAAAATTTCCTCCGTTACACCGATAACAACTATTTTGATGGATTGATATTCCACCGTGTTATTCCCGGATTCATGATTCAGGGCGGCGGATTTAGTCCGGATCTCGTGCAAAAATCTACCTATGAAGAAATCAAGAACGAAGCCACGGCCGCTCTATCGAATAACCGCGGCACCCTCGCCATGGCGCGCACAAATGTCGTCGATAGCGCTACCAGCCAATTCTTCATTAATCTTGCAGACAATGATTTCCTCAATCACACCGACGAAACGCCAAGAGGATTTGGCTACGCCGTATTTGGCCAGGTCATTGAAGGGATGGACGTTGTTGATATGATTGCTGCGGTTGCTACAGGCCCCGGCAAAGGTGGCCATCAGAACGTGCCAACCGAGCCCGTGATAATTACCTCCGCGAAACGACAAGAATAAACGCATCTATGCAGGCACGCCCATTCATCAGGGAAAGACCCCTAACAAACTGCATTTGAGTGAGTGGGCTACTGCCGGATCGGCAACACCTCGTCAAACGACAAGCTATTGCTTGGCGAGCAATCCTGGGGAATCTAATCCTTGAATAAGGGTGTGATTTTGCTTGTCTCGTGCTCAGCGGCTTTATTCTCTTTGGCACTATGAATTACCCAGAGCGGATCACTGGCCTCTTCCTTGGGCTCAAAACCATCTACAGCTTCCATTAGCAGGCTGCGGATTTCCTGCAGATCGATATTCTTGCAGGCTGATCTTAGACGATTCAACAATACTTCCAATTCGTCCCAAGACAATGTTTCTTCTTCGGCGCGCATGATCTTCGGATGCATAGTTCCAGTAACTGATTCTCCAATCAGTAATTCTTCATACAGTTTTTCACCTGGTCGCAGGCCGGTATATTCGATAGCTATATCACCACGATAGGAGTTTTCATCCTTTACATCATAGCCCATCAGATGCACCATCTTCTTCGCCAGATCGATGATTCGGATGGGCTCGTGCATGTCCAATACAAAAACATCTCCACCCTTCGCCATGGAGCCTGCCTGAATAACCAGCTGCGCCGCCTCCTGCACCGTCATGAAATAACGGCTAACCTCGGGATGGGTTACGGTAACAGGGCCGCCCATACTGATTTGCCGGCGAAACAATGGAACGACTGATCCAGAAGAGCCAAGTACGTTTCCAAAGCGAACCATACTGAAACGAGTTGTACTTCCTCGTTGTGCCATTGCCTGTAAAACTTGCTCTGCGAATCTCTTGGTTGCTCCCATAAAATTCGTTGGGCGCACGGCTTTATCAGTAGAAATCAACACAAAGTTTTTAACTCCATATTTTTCGGCGGCCTGAGCTGATACTAAAGTGCCAAAAATATTGTTTTGTGCACCTTCCATAATATTCTTTTCTACCATCGGCACCTGCTTATAGGCTGCAACATGGTAAACCGTATCTACAGCAAAACCCTTGATTGTGTTTTCCATTAGCGCCTTGCTACAAACAGAACCTAGTAATGAAACAATTTCAATCTTATCCCCATTCTCAATAGTTTTGAGTCTTTCCTCTAACTCGGCTTCCAGTTCATACAGACCGAATTCAAACGAATCCAAGAGAATTAACCGGGATGGACTAATTGCCACTATCTGCCGACAGAGCTCGGATCCAATTGAACCCCCAGCCCCGGTGACCAGTACTGACTGATCAGTAATACATGCGCCAAGTAGTTCCGGGTTTGGAGGCACGATATCGCGCCCCAATAAATCTTCAATATCGATATCTCTGATTTCGTCCACCCCAACTTTGCCAGACACCATATCAAACAGGTCAGGAACAGTTTTAACATGTACGGGCAAATGTTCCAGGCGATTTAATATTTCCTTTCGCTCCGCATGGGTGGCCGAAGGTATGGCTAACAATATCTGCCGCACCGAGTAACTCTCAATCAATTCATACAGGGAATTAGGACTATAGACCCGAATGCCATGCACAGTGCTTCCAAGCATACGGTGGCTGTCGTCGACAAATGCCACGGGCAAGTATTGATCGCCGTTCTGCAGCGCTACGACCAATTGCATACCAGAGCTACCAGCGCCATAAATAATTACCGGCTCTTTGGGTCGGAAGTTTTGAATCAGGCTTTGCAACATAACTTTCGCGGCAAAACGGCTGCCACCGATAAAAAGTAAGGCAATCATCCAGAAAATTGGCAATATGGAAAAATCTGATGCCTCGGGTGTTTGCGAGAAAAAATAAGAAGCCACCAATAAACAACTGGCAATAGTGACACCCTGCAACACCAGAAAGCCCGACTGCAATCCCATATACAGGACCAGTGCCCGATACAGTCCAATGCGGATAAAGACCAGGATGCTTAACGCCGTTGCTACGGAGAGATAGATATAAAAAAGTTGATCCAGCGCGAATAAGTCTTTACCTAGCAGCGCAAATGAAAAGGCCAATGCCATCACAATCATTACGCTATCAGCCACCATCAACAATATCTGCTTTACTGTACGCGACAATGGAATCGTGTATAAATTCATAACTTCCTCTACTGTGAGTCAAATTGACTAGCGGCTGCCGTGTGACTATAACTCTTCAGTGCTACTGTCGAAATCGACACTATTACCTGCTTGCAATTTGATTGCGAGCGCTATTAACGGCGCGATACCCAGTATAGCTAAATAAACCCCAAAATCAGGCCTCTTTACCGATAACCATGCCAACGGAGCCAGCCATACACAATTTATCAATATAACCGTTATCGTCACTTTGCCGTGACTTTTATAGCGTCTTGCTGCATTTTGATAGGCATGAGAAGCGTGCCCTTCATACCAGCGTTCATTGCGCCTATAACGGCGCAACAGGGTAAAGGTAGCATCTACTATAAAAATTCCTAACATCAGCACCCAGGTCCAAACCGTCATACTACCGTGCTGCATAGAAAAAAGGGCCATCACACCAAGGCTAAAACCGATAAAGCCACTCCCTACGTCGCCCATAAAAATCTTTGCCGGTGGCCAGTTCCAGAGTAAAAATCCCGCCCCACTCGCGAATAAGGTGGCAGATAGCAGCGCCATCACGTCATCTTCACTGCTCATAACGATGAATAATGACAATAGGCTTACAAAGGCTAATTCACTGACAGCAATACCATCAATTCCATCCATAAAGTTAAACAGATTCAGTAGCCACACCAACGCAAGAACTGCAAGAATGTCCAATATCCAGGGATTGCCTATTTCAAATAGACCCAGATCGATAGCCGGCACGGCTGGCAACCACAACACTACCCAGAGCGCCGCCACAAACTGCAATGGCAGGCGCCAACGAACATGCAACTGCTTTAGATCATCGACCAAGCCAAGCAAAGCGATCAAGACGGTGGCCAACAAAGCCATGAACTCTGTATAGGGTATCAACCCCGAGGCGGTGTAATAGCTAACCACTAACAAAAACAGAAGTACCAATACAATCCCTCCGGCAACGGGAATCGGCTTGGAATGTGCACTGCGACTTACCGGAATAGCAAGCAAACTGAATCGCTGAGCCAGTAGTCGGCAGAGCCCAGTGAGCAGGGCCGAAACAACAAATAACCCGGCCATAAGAATCAAAAGTGACATTATCGGGGAACCCTGAGGACGGCTAGTGAGTTCAGCATTATATCGGGACTGGGGAAATTTTCATTAATAAAATCAGGCACTTTCACATGATTATGAAAGTGCCTTCTATTCAGGACACTACACTAGCCATTGGTAAACAATTTTACTCGTTAACAATAACAATACGTCCTCGATTTTTCTCCACAGTGGCAGCACCGATTCCTTGCACTTCCGCCAATTCATCGACGGAGTGGAATTTTCCAAACAACTCTCTATAGGCAACGATTTCCTGCGCCTTGACCATCCCGACACCTTCCAACGCCTCGGCAATAGCCACCGCATCGGCGGTATTTATATCCAATTGAATCGACTGTTGGGTGGTGTCAGGAGCCGAATCGGCCGCCAGCGTCAATGGAGCGAACACCAAAATCAATGCGGTCATAACCGCTTTTAACCAAGCTAATCTAGTCATAGTAATTTCCTTATCGCTAATTGTTGAAAACAGCTTTGCGCTGTTCTCAAGAGTTTAGCAAAGAAATTAGTCAACGCTAGCTAGGGCCAAATTAAACTCAGCAAGCACTTCATTTGGAGATTCCGCTTGAGTAATAGGTCTTCCGATTACTAGATAATTACTCCCATTTCGCACAGCTTCTACTGGGCCTACTATGCGCTTTTGATCGTCGCTGGCATCTTCGGGACGGCGTATCCCAGGTGTTACAAGACAAAATTCAGCAGGCAATTGAGCCCTCAACAAACGGGTTTCTGCGGCAGAACAAACCACGCCATCAAGACCCGCTTCACGACTTAGAAAGGCAAGCTTACTTACCTGCTCCTCGGCGCTTGTTTCGATCCCAATTTGCCGCAGATCTTCCTGAGCCAGGCTGGTTAGCACGGTAACAGCTATCAGCAGCGGTCGCTGATCACCGAAGCCTGCCAGAGCCTCTCTCGCCTTCTCCATCATTACCAAGCCACCCGATGCATGGACGTTCACCATCCAGACCCCTAACTCGGCAGTGACTCGTATCGCATTGGCGACAGTATTCGGAATATCGTGGAATTTTAGATCGAGAAAGACATCGAAGCCTCGCGCGATTGTCGCCCTGACTACATCCGGCCCGCAGGCGGTAAAGAGTTCCTTACCAATTTTCACATTACACAGCGCAGGATCCAGATTATCAAGCAGCGACAGCGCCTGATCAGCCGCATTAAAATCGAGTGCAACAATTATTCTCTTAGTCACAACTTTTCATTCCTTTTTAAAAAAAGATTTCTCAGCCGCCTCTGCATATCAGCTTACCGCCACATCGTTAATAGTAGCCTTGATTTTGTCCCATTTTTTACAGCTTGGACACATCCAATAGTGGTTTCTGGATTCATAGCCGCAGTGGTTACATTGATATTCAAAATTCTTGTACAACATCCTATCAATCAATTTTTGTACGGAAGTTAAGCTTTTCTCTAAATCATCGTCAGCGGCACTTACTTGTAAACCAAGTAATTTCTGCAAACCTTCTAACGAGGGACTCTCCGCTAAAACGCCATTCAAGAAGCCCATGGCCGCTTCATTCCCGGCGTCCTTATTTATCAAATCAAAAAGAGCGAGCACCACATTAACGTTCGAGCCCTCTGATAGCATACTCCTCAGCAATTTCTCAAAGTCACACATCATGCCCATCTGTTCATAACACTCAGAAAGCGGCCCTAACAACTGACCAACAAAATCTGGACTACTACTATAAATGCGCTGCAACTGCTTAATTGCCGCTTTAAAGTTTCCCAGTCGTTGCTCAATCCTGGCGAGTAAAAACGATGCTCGGGCATTATCTCTATCGAAGCTAAATGCACGCTTTAATTGAGCTTTCGCCTTGCCGTCTTGATTCTGATCAAGCAGCAATTCGGCGAGCTCACAACAATAATGTGCGGTGGCAGCACGCAACTCAAAATTCTTCTTGAACGGTGAATTTTCCAGTAGTTGGCTTGCCGCACCTATTGCTTTTTCCCATTCCTTTTCAGTCTGGTAAATCGTAACCAGATGATGCAAAGCTTCCCATTTCGAGTTGCTGTCCTCGCCCAGAATTTCATTTAATAAGTGCTCCGCCCTGTCCAGCAACCCAGCTGAGATATGATCGAGCGCCAGTTGCAATCGGGTGGCCTCGGAAAAGTCTTGCTCCAGCCCCGGCCGTGCTAACAAAGCCTGGTGTACTTTTATAGCCTGATCAACTTTACCTCTACGTCGAAGCAAGGCGCCAAGTGCCAAATGGGTTTCAATGGTTTCGCTATTAATTTCCAACGCATCGATGAAGGTATCAATCGCCTCGTCTGGCTCATCGTTTAGCAGGTAGTTGAGCCCAACAAAATAATCCTCAAACAAATCACCGCTATCTTTATCAATGGCTCGTTTACGCGGATAGGCAAAGCGGCCCATAAGCCAGCCCGCAAAAATAGCAATCAGCAATAAAAAATAGAAACCAAGACTACCCACAACATCTATCCATTATTTTCGCGGGCCTTTTTCCGAGATTGTTCGAAGCTGCTTAAGCTCTTGCTCAGCCGCCCCTAATAGCCTCCGCAGCCGCCTGATTTCAGCACGAGACTTTAGACTACGAAAAATACCTACACCGAGCAAGAGGCCAAGGCTGCCACCTGAGACAAATGCACCTATTACCCACACAGACACCGGTTGCGACGGAAACTGCCAGCTAGCAAAGGAAATGATTACTTCGGTTGAATTGAAATAGGAGAAAGTAACGCTGACAGCGAATACCAATATCAAAAAAAATGCTGACAACAAGCGGGTAATCTTATGCATCTAAAGGAATCATCCAGGCTAAGTCTTGTCGTAGTCTAATGCAGGTACTGGCTATCGGGAACAAATATTAACCGGAAACAAAAACGGCATAGCCTGCAAGGCTATGCCGTTTGTTTTTTTAAAACGCCACACAGCTGAATCAGGCGTGATTCTCTATCAACATGCTACTGTTGACTCGGTCTCGCAATTCTTTTCCTGGCTTGAAATGCGGCACATACTTCCCGCTTAACGCAACCGCCGTACCGGTTTTTGGATTTCGACCTATGCGCGGAACACGATAGTGAAGCGAAAAGCTGCCAAATCCTCTGATTTCTATCCTGCCGCCTTCAGACAAGACCTGAGACATGTATTCGATAATCGCTTTAACAGCTAACTCAACATCTTTCGATGAAAGCTGACTTTGCTTTCCCGTAATGCGATCAATAAGTTCAGATTTAGTCATCATTATCCCCTGTACGTGTACGGCGCAATCTTGTTGTAATGGGCCTTATTCGGCCAAACCAGATAATCCGGGCAGTACTATCGAAGTACCACCCGGGTAGAACTTAGCCCTTGTCCATTTGTGCTTTGATGAGATCGCCGATCGTACCTGGCGAAACATCGGCAACATCCGTTTTATGACTACTCACCGCCGCTTTTTCATCATCCATTTCGATTGCCTTCACAGACAAGCTGAGCACACGGTTCTTCCGGTCAACATTAACAATCTTAACCTCAATTTCAGCGCCTTCCGTCAAAACAGTGCGCACGTCTTCAACTTTATCGCGACTGATTTCAGAAGCACGCAATACCCCTTCAACGCCCTCACGCAGGGTCACTGTAGCAGACTTCGCGTCCAGGGCCGTAATCGTTCCCTTAACGATGCTACCCTTCTCGAACTCGCTAACATAATTCATGAATGGGTCGTCTTCCAGCTGCTTTATGCCAAGCGAAATCCGCTCACGTTCCGGGTCGATGGAAAGGATAACTGTCTCAATCTCATCACCTTTCGTGTAGGCACGTACCGCTTCTTCGCCCGGCTCTTCCCAGGAAATATCAGAAAGGTGTACCAAGCCGTCAATGTTGCCATCGAGGCCAATAAATATTCCGAAATCAGTAATCGATTTGATGCTACCGGAAATTTTGTCACCCTTCTTAAAGTTCTCGGCAAAACCGTCCCAAGGATTCTGAAAGCACTGCTTAATACCCAGAGATATTCGACGCCGTTCTTCGTCGATATCCAATACCATCACATCGACCTCATCGCCAAGTTGAACGACTTTTGACGGGTGGATATTTTTGTTGGTCCAATCCATTTCAGAGACGTGCACCAGCCCTTCCACACCTTCTTCCAGCTCGGCAAAGCAACCATAATCGGTAAGATTGGTAACCACAGCCTTAACCTGAGTGTTTTCAGGATAGCGTGCTTTGATTGCCACCCACGGATCTTCACCTAATTGTTTGAGACCCAGAGAAACCCTGTTTCGCTCGCGATCGTATTTGAGAATCTTCACATCGATCTCATCGCCAACATTTACTATTTCGTTTGGATGCTTAATTCGCTTCCAGGACATATCGGTGATGTGTAGTAGACCATCTACACCACCAAGATCGACGAAGGCACCATAGTCAGTCAGGTTTTTCACAATACCTTTAACAGCCATACCTTCTTGCAGTTTTTCTAATAGCGCATCTCTTTCTTCCGTGCTTACGGATTCCAGCACAGCGCGCCTTGAAACCACAACGTTATTACGCTTGCGGTCTAGCTTGATCAATCTGAATTCGAGTAACTGGCCTTCTAAATGCAAGGTATCGCGTACTGGTCGCACATCGACCAAAGAGCCAGGAAGAAAGGCACGGATATTGTTCAAATCGACAGTAAAGCCGCCTTTCACCTTGCCATTAATAATACCGGTAACGATCTCGTTCTTTTCGTGGGCCTCTTCCAGTTCCATCCAGGATTCAGCACGTTTCGCTTTCTCTCTGGATAAACGGGTTGCACCAAATCCGTCTTCAACACTTTCCAGTGCGACCTTAACTCGATTACCTACCTCCAGGGAGAAATTACCTTGCTCATCGAGAAACTCTTCTCGGGCAATAACACCTTCAGATTTGAGGCCGGCATGGACTGTAACCCAGTCCGAATCTATCTCAATAATAGTGCCGGTAAGGATGGCACCAGGGGTCATATCTATTTCGGTTAAGCTTTGTTCAAATAGTTCTGCAAAATTTTCGCTCATTATATAATCCAATTATTTCAATGCGTTATAAGATGCATTAAATGCATACTATAACTTCTACATTCCAGTAATGCAGGGGTTATTAAAGCTAATTCTGTGGCTGCCAATTCTGGTGTTGCAACCACGGAACGGTTTTTAAAACAGTTTCCTAGCCTAACTTAGCTCTATTGCTTGTTACTACCTAAGTTGTTGCTATCCAAGCCATCATTTATCAAATCCAATACCTGAATAACAACCTGATCAATATCCAGATTTGTTGTATCGATAACCGTGGCATCTTCGGCGGGTTTAAGTGGAGAGATTGTGCGTTCAATATCGCGCAGGTCCCGCTCTTTCAGGTCCCGTAAAAGGTCGGGCAGGATAGCATCAATACCCTTACCTATCAACTGCTTATATCGCCTCTGCGCCCTCTCTTCCAGGCTGGCCGTCAGGTAGATCTTAATATCGGCGTCCGGGAATACCACGGTTCCCATGTCCCTTCCGTCTGCCACCAGCCCCGGCGCCTGCCGAAACGCCAGCTGACGCTCATACAGCGCCTTGCGTACAATTGGCATTGCTCCAACCCTGGACGCCATATCGCTGGCAATATCGGTTCGAATCTCTAATGTTACGTCCTCTCCATCAAGCCATATTGTCCCTGGACCACGGCGACCAAATTCAATATTCAGCTTACTGGCGAGTTCTGCTATTTGCTGTTGATCATTGACGTCGAGCTGGTGTTTCAGAGTAGCTACACCCAGCACTCGGTATAGAGCGCCGCTATCCAGCAGCGAATATCCCAGGCTTTCGGCTACCCGGGAAGCAATTGTGCCCTTACCCGATCCGGACGGTCCATCGATCGCTACTACCGGTATCCTGTTCATGGGCTATTCTTACTCCGAAACCATGGAAATCTTGATCCCGGCACGACTGGCCAATTCTACGAAGTCAGGAAAGGAAGTGGCGACATTGGCGACATTGGTAATTGTAACGGCTGATTCAGCTCTTAAGGCGGACACGGCGAAGGCCATCGCTATCCTGTGATCGCCAAGACTATCAATAGTCCCTCCACCAAGCTTGCCACCCACTATGCGAATGCCATCGGCAAATACTTCTGTTGCAATGCCTAATTGTTCGAGCCCCTTTGCCATCGCATCGATGCGATCACTCTCCTTCACCCGTAACTCCTCCGCTCCGTGTAATACCGTTTCGCCTTCGGCACACGCGGCGGCGATAAATAGCACGGGAAACTCGTCGATAGCCAGAGGTATTTGATCCGGGGGTATTTCTATGCCTTTTAAGGGCCGATATTGAATCGTCAGGTCGGCCACAGGTTCACCGCCGACAAGTCGTTCATTACTTAACACGATGTCTGCGCCCATAGCGCGTAGCAAATTAATGACTCCGGTACGGGTCGGGTTCACCCCTACATGCTCCAGCAGCAGGTTTGAGCCCGGGCATATGGCTGCCGCTACCAAAAAGAATGCAGCAGAGGATATATCTGCAGGCACATCGATATCAGTGGCCTGAAGCGCTTGCCCGCCTACCAGACTGCAAGTTCCTCGCGCTGGATCTCGCTCCAGCGAATAAGCAAAGCCGGCTAACATTCTCTCAGTATGATCTCTACAGGGAGCCGGTTCAGATACTGTAGTCACACCCTCGGCATACAGACCCGCAAGCAATAGACAGGACTTTACCTGGGCGCTGGCCATAGGCATGTCGTACTTGATCCCCCGCAGTGGGCGACCTGTAATCCGCAAGGGTGGGGTACCATCAGAATCGGTGTCGATTTGCGCCCCCATTTCCCGTAACGGCCCGGCAATCCTGTTCATTGGTCGTGAAGAGAGCGATTCGTCGCCAGTCAACACGCTGTCAAACGGTTGAGCCGCCAACAGGCCCGCGAGAAGTCGCATTGCCGTTCCGGAATTTCCCATATAAAGAGGTTTACGTGGCGCTTTTAGCCCCTGTTTTCCGACACCGTATATAGTCATCTCGCCACTTTCAGGACCGATGATTGTAACTCCCATCTCTCTAAAAGCGGCGACGGTGTTGAGGGCATCTTCACCCTCAAGGAAACCTTTTACTCGTGTAACGCCGTTAGCAATAGCGCCCAATATGATTGATCTGTGAGATATGGATTTATCGCCGGCAACACGAATTTTTCCTTCAATTATGCCGCCTGGTTCAATATGAAAACTGCTTTGTGTATTCCTCATTTCTACCTGGCTTGATGGTTTATAATGGGTATTTATGAAATTATCACGCGCGTGTTTTGCTTGTGAAAAAATATTTTCCAGATAAACATGATCATGCTCACTTATCGCCTTTTTTAGCGTCAGCAAATTTTTAATATAGTCATCCAATACTCGTTCAGTTGCATCCGCGTTGGCTATGAATATGTCAGACCACATTTTGGCGTCACTGGATGCAAGCCGACTAAAATCTGCAAAGCCTCCTGCCGCATAACGAAAAATATCCTCACTCTGCTCTTGTTTCGCCAGCACATCGACGATCGCATAAGCAAGCAAATGCGGAAGGTGACTCGTTGCGGCCAACACCTCATCGTGCCTGGCGCTACTCATGCCGAGAACATTTGCACCTAAACTACGCCATAAATCGTTGATCACGGCGACTGCCTCAGGACTGTTAGTCGCCAGGGGTGTAATGATTACATTGCGGCTTTCAAATAAATTGTCGATAGACGCCCGATACCCGCTTTGCTCTGATCCGGCGATTGGATGAGCGGGTACAAACTTACTTAGGAAATCTTCACCGATCTCAGCCGCCGCTGATATAATATGCGACTTGACACTGGCTACGTCGGTAACTATTGCATCATCTTTTATATACGGTGCTATTTTTGGCAACAGCCTGGCGATGCTTAGCGGCGGTAATGCGATAATGATTATATCTGCGAGCGGACACATTATTTCAAATGAACCACTATCGTTTATAATTTTGTCCCGTATTGCCTGCCCCAGAGCCTCTTGGTCTTGATCACAGGCCAGTATCATCTGATCGGGCCCAACTTTTCTCAAGCCGCGCGCGATCGATCCGCCGATCATGCCCAGGCCGATGATTAGAATAGATTTGCCCGCTGAGTTGCTCACTTTTCTAGAACCAGATTAAAGAAATTCTGTTTATACATTGCGCTGAAACGAAGGATAAGAGCCGAGAATTTTTATCTCGGCGGTACACGTGCGTAATCTATCAAATAAGACAATAATGTTTTCATCTTCGACATGACCTTCAAAATCAATGAAGAACACATATTCCCACGCTTCTTTCTTAGATGGCCGAGTCTCAATTTTAGTAAGACTCACCTGCAATTCTTCGAATGGCTGCAGCACACGAAACAGAGAACCTGGCTTATTTTCTGCGTACACAAGAATGCTGGTTTTATCTTTCCCGGTAGGAGATGTCTCTTCGTCTGCCAACACCAAAAATCTTGTGCTGTTGTTCGATTGATCCTGAATCTTCGACCTTAAGATATCCAGATCGTATAGACGAGCGGCCATCTCACCGGCAATTGCAGCGGTGCTATCGCTGCCCTGGGCGAGTATTGCTGCCTCCGCATTGCTCGCACATTCTATTTGCTTCACTGCGGGAAAATTTGCCGCCAGCCATTTTCTACACTGGGCCAACGATTGCTTGTGGGCGGCAATAGAGGTGATATTGGAAGCGCTTAATCCTTTCGGAACAAGTAAATTATGTTCGATGGGTACTATTCGCTCAGCTATGATCTTTACATTGCAGTCAATCAAGCAATCTTGCGTATTGTTTATTGCACCTTCGGTTGAATTCTCTACCGGCACCACGCCGTATCGCGCATCTCTGCTCTCAAGCAGCGCAAAAATATCATCAATACTGGCACAATCCACTAGCAGGCATTCATCGCCAAATTGTTGTAGCGCGGCCAAATGAGTATAAGTTCCCTGGGGTCCCAGATACGCCACTTTAGCGTCTTGAATAGAGTCAGGATGTTGATTCATTTGTCGTTGCTTGAGTAGATTATTAAAAAAAGCAAGCCAGCAGACCTGGGTAGATTTATAACGGCGATGTAGTTGTTGTGCTTAGTGAAACAGAGTTTAGGCCGCCCGAAAATTTAAACCGCCTGTAGATAAACTATCCTATTCTGAATCAAACGATTCGATTTCGTCCTCGAACTCGACATCCAACTTGGCAGACACTTCCGGCTCATCGACCTGTTCCAGACCGACCAGTTTCTCTCCGTCTTTAAGACGAATTAACCGAACACCCTGAGTGTTTCTACCCTGAACAGAGACTTCCTCGACACGGGTTCTTACTAGAGTGCCTTTGTCGGAAATCAGCATAATTTCATCGCTTTCTGACACCTGCACCGCTCCGACGACCGCGCCATTGCGCTCACTGACTTGCATACCAATAACTCCCTGGCCACCGCGACCGTAAACCGGAAAGTCATTTGTCAGAGTTCGTTTGCCATAACCATTTTCACTTACCGTAAGAATTTGTTTTTCCTGATCGGGAATTATCAGGGAGATCATGTGAAAGCCTGGCGCCATCTTGATCCCTTTCACTCCACGCGCCGTACGCCCCATGGCGCGCACATCACCTTCATTGAAGCGAGTGATCTTGCCGCTGCTACTAACCAGCATGACATCTTTTGTACCGTCGGTTTCTGCGGTGCCGACCAGTTCATCCCCTTCATCCAATTCGATTGCTCTCAAGCCTACACTGCGTTGTCTCGCAAAATTAGTAAGAGCTGTCTTTTTGACGGTGCCATTGGCCGTTGCCATAAACACAAAACGATCTTCCAGGTAGTCTCTTACCGGCAACATACTGGTAATGCGTTCTCCTTCTTGAAGCGGCAGGATATTGATGATCGGTTTACCTCTCGAAGTCCGGCTCGCGATCGGAATCATAAAGACTTTCAACCAATATACTTTCCCAACACTACTGAAACAGAGCAAGGTATCGTGCGTGTTTGCGATAAGCAGGTGCTCAACAATATCTTCATCTTTCACTGCGGCCGCCGCCTTGCCCATGCCACCACGTTTCTGCGCGGTATAGTCGGCAAGAGGTTGAGTCTTGGCGTAGCCTGTTCTTGAAATGGTGACTACTCGATCTTCTTCAGAGATCAAATCTTCCATAGTCAGATCAAGTTGCGAGCCGACAATTTCAGTACGCCTGGCATCGCCATATTCTTCCCTGATTTGCTCCAGCTCTTCACGAACTACACTCAATAAGCGCGGCTGATTTCCGAGGATGTCCAGGTAATCAGCAATCTGCTTAAGCAATTCCTGATAGTCGTTAATCAGTTTTTCGTGTTCCAGCCCGGTGAGGCGATGCAATCTTAATTCCAGAATCGCCTGCGCCTGTTCCGGCGTAAGGAAATACTCTTGTCCCTTCAATCCGTACTTCGAATCCAACCCTTGGGGCCTACAGGCATCGGCCCCAACTTCGCCGAGCATTTCCAGCACGCTATCGGATTTCCAGGATCGCTGCAAAAGCTTTTCTTTTGCCTCGGCGGAGCTAGGCGAGGCTTTGATTAAGGCAATAACTGCATCGATGTTGGCGAGAGCAACAGCCAATCCTTCGAGGGTATGGCCTCTTTCTCTGGCTTTTCGCAGCAAATAAGTAGTACGGCGAGAGACAACTTCCCGTCGATGTCGAATGAAGGAATCCAGTGCCTGCTTCAGATTAAGCAGTCGTGGTTGACCATCGACCAGAGCCACCATATTAATGCCAAACACTGACTGCATCTGAGTTTGTGCATAAAGGTTGTTGAGTACCACTTCTCCCATTTCACCTTTGCGCAATTCGATAACTACACGCAGACCATCCTTATCAGACTCGTCTCGCAATTCAGTAATTCCCTCGATTTTTTTCTCTTTGACCAGATCTGCAATTTTTTCAATGAGCTTCGATTTATTAAGCTGGTAAGGAATTTCGTGAACGATGATGGTCTGTTTTCCGGTTTTTTCATTTTCGATAATTTCGGCTTTGGCGCGCATGTAGATGCGGCCTCTGCCAGTATGATAAGCCTGTACTATGCCAGCCCTGCCATTAATGATGCCTGCCGTAGGGAAATCAGGGCCCTTAATGTATTCCATCAAACCGTCAATTTCGATTTCCGGATTATCAAGTAAGGCTATAGCACCACCGATTACTTCGGTGAGATTGTGCGGTGGAATATTAGTTGCCATGCCAACCGCAATACCGGAAGAACCATTTACCAACAAGTTTGGAACTCGCGTTGGCATTACATCCGGTATCTGTTCAGAGCCATCGTAGTTAGGAGAAAAGTTGACGGTCTCTTTGTCCAAATCCGCCATCAGATCATGTGCAATCTTGGCCATGCGAATTTCTGTGTATCGCATAGCGGCCGCCGAATCGCCATCGATGGATCCAAAATTTCCCTGCCCGTCAATCAAGGGGTATCTGAGAGAGAAGTCCTGTGCCATGCGCACTATAGTGTCGTATACAGCGCTATCGCCATGGGGATGATACTTACCGATTACATCGCCGACGATGCGAGCCGATTTTTTATAAGGCTTGTTATAATCATTTGACAGCACGCTCATCGCGAACAACACGCGACGATGTACGGGCTTCAATCCGTCCCTCGCATCCGGCAGCGCTCTGCCAACAATGACACTCATTGCATAGGCGAGATAAGACTCACGCATTTCGCTTTCTAATGCGACAGGTAAAACCTGTTGGGCAAACTCAGTCATAGACTAACTATTTCCTAGAAGGGGAATAACAATAAGGCGGTATGGTTTTTGGCATAATTTGCTGCAAAAAAAGACAAGGTATTTGCAAATCCACTCATTATCTTGGCGAGAGGTTGTGCGCTTTTTAAAGGCTAAATTTCAGGCTAAAAACAAGGTCAAAATCTCGCCTCATACAAGCTCGCAAGTGTAGCATTAAATGGCTGTTCAAAGACAGCCAATTGACCTTTTTTAGCTATTAAAATCTCCCCGTTTTATCAACTATTTCCAAGCGCTTTGTCGATGCGCTCCGAGGGGCGCTTTTTTGCAATTTTCTAGGTATAATCGCGGGCCGTCTTTTCCTCAATGCCGGTCTTAAACGCCGCCGAGAAGCGCTTGAAATGAACGCCGAAAACAATATCGAAGCCGATCTGTTAATTCATGCAAAGTGGCTTATTCCAGTTGTGCCTGAAGGGACTGTATTGGAAGACCATTGCATCGCTATCCGTGCGAAGAAAATAGTTGCAATTCTCCACAGCGATATTGCTGAAAAGAGCGTTTCCGCCAGACAAATTGTGCGCCTGATGAGTCATGCGATTATTCCTGGCCTGATAAATGCCCACGGCCATTCAGCAATGTCTCTGTTTCGGGGCATTGCTGATGATATTCCGCTTAAACAATGGCTGGAGGAAAGAATCTGGCCGCTGGAGAGTAAGTTTGTCAACGCCCGGTTCGTTCAGCAGGGTGCGAGTCTTGCCATTGCTGAAATGATTAGGGCTGGCACAACCTGCTTCGCCGATATGTATTTTTATCCAGACGAGGTGGCAAAATCGGCGATAGAAGCCAATATACGGGTACAGCTTGCCAGCCCAATCCTGGATTTTCCAACTGTCTGGGCTCAGGATGCGGACGAATACATCTTCAAGGCCACCGTTTTACATGATGATTACCGGAACAGTGAATTAGTACACACGGCATTCGGCCCTCACGCTCCCTATACAGTGTCCGATGCACCGCTACAGAAACTCTCCATGCTCGCCGAAGAATTAGACATCCCTATCCATATGCATGTCCACGAAACCGCTCAGGAAGTAGCAGATGCGGTCAAAGCCGATGGCCGCAGGCCCTTACAGCGCCTCGCCGATTTGGGGCTAGTCAGCCCACGCCTGGTGTGTGTACATGCGACTCAGTTAAATGAAGCAGAGATTGCATTACTGGCTGACTATGGTGCCCATGTCATCCACTGCCCGGAATCCAATTTGAAATTGGCAAGCGGGTTTTGTGAAGTCAGCAAACTAGTGGCCAACGGTGTTAATGTAGCGCTCGGCACGGATGGTAGTGCCAGCAACAATGACCTGGATATGTTCTCTGAAATGCGAACAGCGGCCCTGCTAGCCAAGGCCGTCGCCAACGATGCCAGTACGCTACCCGCGCAACAAGCGCTTGAAATGGCAACCATAAACGGCGCCAGAGCGCTGGGCATGGGTAGTTTGATCGGCAGCCTGGAGATAGGAAAGTACGCCGATATCACCGCCGTTAATTTAGACAGTTTAAACAGCATGCCGGTATATAACCCGCTGTCCCAGTTGATCTATGCGACTCAGGCGTCACAAGTCTCTCATGTCTGGTGCGCCGGTGAGTTGTTATTGGAGGAAGGTGAGCTAAAAACCCTGGACAGCCAGCTAATTAAAACGACAACCCGTGCATGGCAAAAGCAAATACTGGAAGCACAGAAGGCTTGAACCGAACCATGGAAAATGTAGACGAAATAGAGATACGCAAATTTGAGAGCCTGGCTTCTCGCTGGTGGGATCCCGATAGCGAGTTCAAACCACTGCATGAGATAAATCCGCTACGGATGAATTACATAAGCCGTCGAATTAACCTGGCGGGAAAAACAGTGCTTGACGTGGGTTGCGGTGGAGGCATTTTAGCCGAAGCCATGGCACACCATGGAGCAGAAGTGACGGCCATCGATATGGCCGATGCCTCTCTGGCTGTAGCGCGATTGCACCAGCTTGAAAGCAAACTGGACATCGACTATCAGAAGTCATCTGCGGAACAATTCGCGGCGACTCGAACGCAGCAGTTCGATGTGGTGACCTGTCTGGAAATGCTCGAACATGTGCCCAATCCTTCTTCCGTGATACAGGCGTGTCACGATCTGGTAAAACCGGGCGGTGTGGTGTTTTTCTCAACCATTAATCGAAATCCTAAAGCTTACCTGTTTGCCGTATTCGGCGCCGAATATCTTCTTCGCCTCTTGCCCAGAGGCACCCATGACTACGCAAGATTCATCAAGCCCTCGGAATTAGCCGCCTGGTGCCGCGACAGTAATCTGGAACTCGAAGCTCAGGTCGGCATGGGCTATAACCCGCTGACACGCAAATATTCCTTGCAGGACAATATCGACGTGAATTATATCGCCTGTTATTCCAAGGGAGAGTTCAAGGAAGAGTCCAAAGAAGAGCACAAACCAGAGTCCAAACCTGAGAGCACTCCCGAATGAAGCAAGAACTGGAAACCTCCATAGAATGCGTGCTATTCGACATGGATGGGACATTAATCGATACAGCCGCAGACTTCGTTAAAGTTGTAAATCAACCTCTACAGGAACACGATAAACCTCCCATCTCTTCTGAATCGATTTATCATACCGTTTCAGATGGTGCTCGCGCCCTGGTAAAACTGGCATTTGATATCGAAGAAGATCATCAAGACTTTCCCTCACTGAATCAGCGTCTGCTCGATCTTTATTACCTGCAATTAGCAACAACCGAGGCAACACTCTACCCGGGACTCAATGAGTTGTTGATAAAATTGGAGCAGCAAAATATTCCATGGGGAATAGTGACCAACAAACCGGGAAAATACAGCGTCCGCTTACTCGAGATGCTAGGACTTACAGACCGCTGTGGCGTATTGATTTGCCCCGATCACGTGACGCAACGGAAACCCCATCCAGAGCCAATATTACTGGCCTGCCAAAAATTAGGCTGCGGTACGGAACGCACAGTCTATATAGGCGATCATATTCGCGATATTCAGGCTGCCAAGAATGCCGACGTCATAGCGATAGCTGCCGCTTATGGCTATTTATCTGAAAATGCAAAAGTTGAAGAATGGTATGCCGATTTTATTTTACAATCGGCGGACCAAACAGAATCCCTATTAAATTTGTTAAAGTTTGCCTGATATGACCTTCCAATACGTAGCGCCGAGCAACCTCCTTAGTAACAAGACGATTCTAATAACCGGAGGCGGGGATGGAATCGGAAAAGTCTGCGCCAAAACATTTGCTGAGCATGGTGCAAACATCATTCTGCTGGGTCGAACCCAGAGTAAACTGGAACAGGTTTACGATGAGATCGAAGCACTACACCCGGGCAAGGTGATAATTCATCCCATCGATTTCAAGTCTGCGTCGATCGAGGATTACAAAATACTGGCCGCGTCCCTGGATGAGCAGTTCGAATGCCTCGATGGATTAATCCATAATGCCGCATTGCTTGGTGCAAGAAGCCCGATAGAATTCTACCCGGAGCAAGATTGGAGCGATCTCATGCAGGTGAATGTGAACGCCGCATTTCATCTGAGCAAGGTTTTACTGCCCGCCTTAAGTCGTTCTCAGGATGCCCGGATGATTTTTACCTCATCCAGTGTCGGCCGTGTCGGCCGCGCCTATTGGGGAGCCTATGGGGTATCGAAATTTGCCCTGGAAGGCCTGATGCAAACTTTAGCCGAAGAAGTAGAAAATACCACCGCGATTCGCGTAAACAGCCTGAACCCCGGAGGCACACGAACAGCGATGCGACGCGATGCCTACCCGGCCGAAAACCCAGAAACACAGCCTACTGCGGAATCGATTATGCCGGTGTATCTGTACTTGATGAGTCCAGAGGCTCAACCGATACATGGCCAGGCATTGAACGTCAGAGGATTTGAAGCAATTTAGCACGCCCGCTTGCGGTCATCGCCTTGGGGCTTTAATTGTTTGATTTGAATCGTGGCTGACCAGCTTCAGCAGCTTTTCGATCTCCACTTTTCCCAACTCATTGAAGCGACCCTGGCTCACTGTACTGGGAATAAAAAGCGGGCCAAACCGAACTCGTTTCAAGCGGCTCACCTTAACCCCCTGAGATTCCCATAACTTACGCACTTCTCTATTACGGCCTTCCATCAACACAACGTGATACCACTGATTAACACCCTCACCGCCGTAATGTTGCACATCAGTAAATCGACAAAGATTGCCCTCGATAACAACACCCTTGTGCATCGCCTGTACCATCTCGGGCGTCACATCGCCCAAAACACGAACAGCATATTCGCGTTCAATTTGAGAACTGGGATGCATTAGCTTATTGGCAAGCTCGCCATCGGTTGTAAAAAGAAGCAGGCCGCTGGTATTGATATCCAGACGACCAACAACTACCCATCGGCCATGTTTCAGCGCCGGCAGCCTATCAAAAACTGTTTTCCTTCCTTCTGGATCTTTGCGCGTTGTAACTTCATGCTCTGGCTTGTTGTATAACAACACCCGGCGCTCTTCTCGAATTTTATTTTGCGGGGCCAGCTTTTTGCCATCGACGACTATCTTGTCCTCGTCATCCACTCGATCACCTATCACAGCGATCTTGCCATTAATTTTTACCCGACCCTTTTCGATCCAGGTTTCTATTTCCCGACGCGACCCAAAACCTGCTCGCGCCAGTACTTTTTGTAACTTCTCAGTCATATCGATATCATTTGGAGTATTAAATAGTGTTGTCGTGAAACTTTGACTAGCTCAGCAAGAGCTAGAGCTCATCCGTTTCTGTATCTGCGTCATCGGCAAGGGGATATTCCATATCGTCCGCTTCATGCTCAGCAGAATCAATGTCATCCAGTTGGTCTTCGTCAATTCCCGAAGCATCCTCGCTACCAAATTCTATGCGGCTCTCTAAATCAAGTTCATCACGACCTTCATTCTCGTCTGAATCATCATCATCAGCATCATCAGCATCATCAGCATCAGCAGACTGCTGGGAGGGCAGATTAAGAATCTCATCCAGTGGCTTCCTGGATAAAGCCACCGCTTCCTCTTCTTCGGCGCTCAACTCTGCCAGCTCTGCTTCATTCAATTCATAACTGCCCTCATCAATTGAGTCTTCGGGCAATTCCAGTACCCGCCGATCTCCGAGGTCATCTTCCAGATTAAGTTCCGGGTCTCTCTTCTCGAGTTCCCTGATCTCAGAAAGCGGCGGTAAGTCCTGCAAATTTTTAAGATTAAAATAGTCCAGAAAGCCCTTCGTCGTCGCAAACATGGCTGGACGCCCAGGTACGTCTCGATGACCTACTACGCGAACCCATTCTCGATCCAGTAAGGTTCTTATAATATTGGAACTGACTCCAACTCCGCGAATTTCTTCGATATCGCCACGGGTAATGGGCTGTCGGTAGGCTATTAACGCCAGCGTTTCCAGCAGGGCTCGCGTATATCGGGGAGGTCGCTCCTCCCAAAGCTTTGCTACCCATTCACTCAAATCCTGCTTTACCTGAAACCGATAGCCTGAGGCAACTTCCTTAAGTTCGAAACCACGATCGTTACACTCATCAGAAATACTTTGCAGCACCCCTTTTAATTCATCGCGATCAGGCTTCTCCTCATCACTGAAGACTTGAATTATATTATCCAGTGAAAGTGGCCTGCCGGCTGCCAACAGCAAGCCTTCTACGATCATTTTAACTTTGTTATCTACATCACTCATGTTGTGCTATCAGGTCCTTCCTTCTAACTTCTAGATTTTAAATGTATAGGCCCAAAAGATTCTGACTGAACAATTTCAATCAATGAATCTTTAATCAATTCCATAATTGCCAGAAACGTAACGACAACACCCAACCTTCCTTCTTCGCGGATTAACAGAGAAACTAACGTCACAAATTTATGGTCAGAGATTCGCACCAAAATCTCTGACATCTTTTCTCGAGTAGATAGCATTTCAAGTTGAATATGGTGATGTTCATAATTGTCTGCTCGCTTGAGAACGCGCGAGAGAGCCAACAAAATTTCGTTTAAATCAATATCAGGGTCCGGTGTGATCCGCTCGAGTTCGGGCAGAGACGCCCCCGCACGATGAATATCCCTGTCCATCCTCGGCAATTCGTCGAGTTCCTCTGCCGCTCGTTTGTAACGCTCATACTCCTGCAAGCGCCGGATGAGTTGCATGCGAGGATCATTTTCCTCCTCCTCCTCCTCTTCTTGTCTGGGCAGCAGAAAGCGGGATTTGATCTCCGCCAGCATCGCCGCCATAACCAGATATTCGGCAGCAAGTTCGAATTGCGAAGACTCCATTAAATCAACATAAGCCATATACTGATCGGTAATATCGGACACATTAATATCCAATATATTGATGTTTTGACGCTTGATCAGGTACAGCAATAAATCCAGCGGTCCCTCGAAGGCTTCGAGGAAAATTTCCAGAGCATCAGGCGGAATATAAAGGTCTTTAGGAATTTCGGTGATCGCTTGACCGTCAACGAAAGCGAAGGGCAATTCCTGCTGCTGCGGAGCATCAGGGTCGTGCTCTTCGAGGATAGCCGGAATCCCCTGTGGCTCATGGTTTTCCGTGTCTGATTCGGCGCCGATAGTGGTCAATCTGCTGGTCTACTTTGAGTTCTTATGAAGGCTGAAATTTTACCTCAATTGCAAATGAAAAGCTCACCTGGGAAAGGCTTTGTTACCAATTGGAGAGTCCCATTGCATCTCTGACCTCCTGTATCGTTTCTTTCGCTGATTCCCAGGCCGTTTCGCAGCCCTCTGCGATGATGGACCTCACAATATCCGGATCTTTTTCGTACTGAGCCGCTTCTTTCTGAATCGGCTCCAACTCCGCAATGATCGCATCAATAACCGGCTTCTTACATTCCAGGCAGCCAATACCCGCATTCTTACAGCCATCCATCACCCAATCTCTGGTATTCTGGTCTGAGTAGGTTTGGTGCAATTGCCATACCGGGCACTTCTGAGGATCACCTGGGTCGGTCAGACGCACTCGCGCAGGATCTGTCGGCATTGTGCTGATTTTCTTTTCAATCTGCTCCAGCGGTTCTCTCAGACATATCGTATTATCATAGGATTTAGACATCTTCTGGCCATCCAACCCCGGCATTTTTGAGGTCGGTGTCAACAATGACTGGGGTTCCGGCAATATCATCCTGCCTCCGCCCTCGAGGTAACCATACAACCGCTCACTATCCCCAATGGATATATTCTGCTGTTCTTTCAATAAGGCCTGGGCTTTTTTAAGCGCCTCATGATCCCCTTGTTCCTGATAGGCCGTGCGCAAATTCGAATACAAGCGAGCCGATTTCTTCCCCATTTTCCTGATCGCCGCCTGCGCATTCTCTTCGAAACCGGGTTCACGACCATAAATATGATTAAATCTACGCGCTGTTTCCCGCGTCAACTCAACATGAGCTACCTGGTCAGCACCCACTGGCACGTGACCCGCCCGGTAGATCAATATGTCCGCCGCCTGCAACAAGGGATAACCAAGAAAGCCGTAGGTATCCAGCTCCTTTTCATGCAATTTTTCTTGCTGATCCTTATAACTAGGCACTCGCTCCAACCACC
>FLOH01000547.1_pt1 | contig 77778 bp, 67 predicted proteins | sample 756751 | NCBI WGS metagenome assembly FLOH01 (sample SAMEA4026879, study PRJEB14308) | marine metagenome | biome: coastal water; material: water | depth 74 m
CCGCGATTCGTTCGAGCTGGCTGGCCTTGGCACGAGACGTTCTGAATAATGGTATCTCTGGCATATCACAGATACTCGTCATATTTTTGGGAGCCAAACAGGTTCTCAGTGGTCACATGAGTATCGGTATGCTGTACGCATTTATGGCTTATCGCAGCCATCTCGTCAGTGCTGCAACCTCACTGGTCAACGAGTTGATACGATTTTTGATGCTCTCATTACATCTTGAGCGTTTGAGCGATATCAATGCAAGCAGCACCGGCCATCAGCGGACGAATTCGACTCGACGGTGTGGGCTTTCGTCATACCGATGATCAACCCTGGATTCTGCAACATATCGAACTGGACATTCAACCCGCAGACCGCCTCTGTATTCTCGGGCCTTCTGGCTGCGGTAAATCAACCTTGCTGAATGTCATGCAAAATCTATTGCCCGCCACTCACGGAGAAATTTACATTGATGAACTACCCCTAAGCGGCGCTGGTGGTCACGCACTAAGCACTCACAGCGCCAGCGTGATGCAAGGCGAGGCACTGCTATCTGGCAGTATCCAATCTAATATCGCGTTTAACGATCCTGAGTTCGACTATGAACGCGTCGAGTCGGCGGCCAGACTCGCAATGATTCATGACGATATCATGGCGATGGCCATGGGCTACGAGAGTCTGATTGGCGATATGGGTACAATTTTGTCTGCGGGACAGCAGAGCCGAGTTCTTATCGCTCGCGCCTTATATCATCGTCCCAAGATCTTGTTTCTCGACGAGTGCACGGCACACCTGGATGAAGCCACAGAAGCTCAGGTCATGCAGAGCATTATCGATCTGAAAATTACTTGTATCTTTGTTACCCATAATACTCGACTCGCTCGTCAGGCAACTGCTGTACTGCTTTTAACACCCAGCGGTTATCAGTTGGTCTCCGGCAATCCGTAAGCGATCATCAGAACATCAGATACCAGCCGTCGTCCCGCTAGGGGTCAATACCACATCTCGCGCACTGGCGTTGCGCAGACTCACTGGCTGGCAGAGTCGGCGGTGTTTGGTCACAATTCACACCAGTGCCCCGACGACTATTTATTCAGCATTGCATGAACAGCGATGACTCTCAGACCCTAGCATAGGTACAATATGAACAGGCTGATTGGAGATGCAAAGTGAGAATCATTAGACTGATCTATTTTTCGTTCCGTTTATCGTTCTGTTTATCGTTCTGTTTATCGTTCTGTTTATCGTTCTGGGCCCTGTACCCGGCCTCGGCATTCGCGTGGGGGAAAACTGGTCATCAGCTGGTTTGCAGCGTTGCCGAGACCCAGCTTGATGCCACTAGCCGCCAATGGCTGAAAACAACCTTGGCACTCGGTGAATTTCTCGACGGCAACGGCAGTGACAATTTTGCCGATGCTTGCCTGTGGGCCGACGTGGCAAAGTACAGCTCTCACCGAGACAGCTATGAGCAGCACTTTATCAATATTCCGGCAGGGATCGAGACAATTGACCTGGCTCGAGACTGTGCGGCCATGGACTGCCTAACAGTCGGTATCCGTCGCAGCCTGGTGTACCTTTCCCAAGATAGCCATGGTAAACGTGAAGCTGCCAGAAAAGCGGCGGCGCTACGATATCTCGGCCATTTAGTCGGCGACCTGCACCAACCCTTGCATGTCAGTCACGGGGAAGACTGGGGTGGTAATAAGATTAAAATCAGCGGCTTTGAAGAACCGACTAACCTGCATAGCCTCTGGGATGTGATGCTCGTGAACCAGGCCGGCCTGACTTATCCTGCCAGTATCAATCGCTTAAAACCGACGGCACACGCGACGGACTCTGTGCAAATCATGCCCCGGCTACTACATTCCTTCGAGCTGGCCCGCACGACTGCCTACCGACACACCAATGGGCGACCTATCGCCAGTGGCGACGGTCTCAACGCCGCATATATTACGCGGGCGTTGCCAGTGATCGAGGGACAACTCACGAGTGCAGCTGACCACCTGGCACGCCTATTGACCCAAATAGCTAACGGCCGCCTGACTGTCGACACTATCGACACGCTGGTTTTCAAACCCTAGTCATGGCTCTCGACCAAGACTAGATCAGGATTCCTCGCGAATGGCTCGAGCCCGTTGCGTTAACGGAAAAATCAGCGCCAGCCACAGGGCCGTACCCGCAAATGCCAAGGCCAGATAGTAGTTGCTCATCAAGACTCCGGCATTTTGCAGGGCCACAATCACCACCGATGATGCCCCCTTCCCCGTTCGGTAGCCAAGGACGTCAATAATTTCCTTGGCACGATAACGTTCATCAAAAGACAAGGGGACATAAAGCACTTCCTTCGCTGCCCGAAAAATCGAGTAGTCGAAAGCTTTGAAGAGAAAAAATGCGAGCCCAACGCTCCAGACACTCGGTTCGATCAGCGCCATGCTAATGGCCACTAAATGCACGAGAGGCATCAAAATGTGAATCCAGCGTAGCCCAACGAAGCTTAAAGCCAGCGGCGTGATAATAAATTGCAGGGCTAACACACTGGTGTTCAAGGTACCAAAGAACCAGCCTTGAAACGCAGTCTCAGCATTTGGATCGCCGGCAAATTGAACCGACAAAAGCCCCTGGAACTTATAATCCAACACTGCCGAGACGAGTTGAGAAGTGAGCACAATCCCGAGCAGGTATGCCAGGGTTGGATTGTCTTTGAGTAGGTGCCAACCCATAGGGTCTGAAGTCGCTGCGCGAGGAGGCATCTCTGGCTCACCAAACAAAACATAGCCTGCATTCGACACCAGTGCCGCCGGCAAACAGGCAATAGCGGCAAATAACACCATGGTTTCGGCGCCATACTCGCCGGCCGTCGCCCCCACTAAGGTACCACCGATCGCACCGCCAAGCCCTGCAATGCCTGTCACAGGACCATTCACCCGCTTCGCGGTTGTCGATGATAAAGACGAGTTGATATAGCTCCAATATTGTTCAATGAGCAACACGATGTAAAATTCTTTCAGCAGGAACAGCACCGGCGTGATCCATTTGACGCCGGTAAGTAGGATCAGATAACACGCCAGAATGGACAGTCCAGAACCCAGAGAAGTCACCAGCAGCGTGCGCCTAGGCCCAAGCAGGCTCAGCAAACGGCTATAAATCCAGACGCCGAAAAATACTACGACGGGCATAGCGGCCATGACCAATGGCAATTTATCTGCGCCATAGGCCGACTTAAACAACACGGTGGACGCCGAGCGAATAAATTCGTAACCCGTCAGGGTAAACATCGCAGACAAGGCCATAAAGGCCGCGACCTTATAGTCTCTCAGTATTACCATCTAGTACCTCTTACTCTGCCTATCAAGCTAGGATCTATTGGACCCAGCAAGTCACCCGTACTTTAACTCGGTGAACCGGTCCCCTTGGGCTAGCGGCGGTCCATTGTAGCCAAACTTGACCCACCCGGCACCTGTGTTGACAAGGACGATCATTATCCGTCTTATCGCCCCAGTCTCACGTGACAGGAGCCCATTCAGCAGGTATCAAGCTATGAATTGATCTTGACAACGCCACCTTTACCCCGCACATTGCGTTTTTTTCTCTTCTCAGGAATCCGCTGTCATCATGAACCCACCTGCAGTCAAACCGGCAAATCCGCGCTTTTCCTCTGGCCCCACATCGAAACGACCTGGATGGTCCATAGCGACATTGCCCACTGCCAGCCTCGGCCGTTCCCATCGTGCAAAAGCCGAAAAAGCGAAGCTCAACAAGGTTATTGAGGACAGTAAACGCTTGTTAGGTATGCCCGCTGACTATTTGCTGGGTATCGTCCCAGGATCTGACAGCGGTGCTTTCGAGATGGCAATGTGGACCATGCTCGGCGCCCGTGGTGTTGACGTATTGTCCTGGGAGAGCTTCGGCCAGGGTTGGCTGTCAGACGTGCAGAAACAATTAAAACTGGAGAACGTTCGGGATCTGGGCGCAGACTATGGCGACCTACCCGACCTGACCGCCGTGAATTTTGATCATGATGTTATCTTCACGTGGAACGGCACAACATCCGGCGTGCGAGTGCCCAATGCCGACTGGATTCCCGCCGACCGCCAGGGGCTGACGTTCTGTGATGCCACTTCGGCAACGTTTGCGATGAATATCGACTGGCCAAAGCTCGACGTCGTTACCTGGTCCTGGCAAAAAGTCCTGGGCGGCGAAGGCGGCCAGGGCATGATTGCCTTGTCACCACGCGCTGTCGCGCGGCTCGAGTCGTATACACCCACTTGGCCGCTGCCGAAAATCTTTCGCCTGACCAAAGGCGGCAAACTTATTTCTGATATATTCGTGGGCGCCACTATTAATACGCCATCGATGATGGCGGTTGAAGACCAACTTGACGCTCTGGGTTGGGCAACCCAAATTGGCGGTTTACCGGCTTTGATTGAACGTAGTGAAGCGAATCTACAAGTCATTGCCCAGTGGCTATCAACCTCTGAGTGGGCGGCTTTTCTCGCCACAGACGAGGCCACGCGCTCTAGCACCTCCATTTGTTTGAAGATCATCGACCCTTGGTTTAACGCCCAAGATGCCGCTAGTCAGACCGGAATCATTAAGCAGCTAGTTGCGCTACTGGAATCAGAGAACGTCGCTTATGACATTGGCGCCTATCGTGATGCGCCAGCGGGCCTGCGTATATGGGGCGGTGCCACTGTGGAGAGCCAGGACATCGAGAAGCTTCTGCCTTGGCTCGACTGGGCCTTCCAGCAGATTAAAGCGGGTTAACAAATCGTGTTCTGGCGCTTATAGTAACTGGCACACCAATGTAGGTATCTGATATGAGCGAGCTAACAGAGATCACCACTGGCCTAGAATTCCCCGAGGGTCCCATCGCCATGGCGGATGGCAGTATCATCCTCGTCGAAATCAAGCGCGGCACCTTGAGCCGCGTTCAACTGGATGGCTCGATTGAGGTGATCGCGCAACTCGATGGTGGCCCCAATGGTGCGGCTATCGGGCCCGATGGTCACTGTTATATCTGCAACAATGGCGGATTTGTCTGGCATGACAGAAATGGGCTGACATTCCCCGGCGATCAACCGGAAAATTATTCCGGCGGCCGCATTGAACGCGTGAATCTCGCCACCGGCGAGGTCGAGACGTTATATACCCACTGTGCCGGCAACCCCTTGCGCGGCCCCAATGACATCGTCTTCGATCAACAAGGTGGTTTCTGGTTTACTGATCACGGCAAAAATAGACCACGAGACAAAGATCGCACGGGGGTTTATTACGCGTCCATCGACGGCCAACAGATTAAAGAGGTCATCTTCCCGCTAGAGGCACCTAACGGTATTGGTTTATCGCCCGATGAGGCCACCTTGTATGTGGCGGAAACCCCGACTGGCCGTGTTTGGGCCTTTGATATCAAGGCGCCCGGGGAACTCGGCGGCAGCCGGCGTATGCTCGCCCAATTACCTGACTACCATATGTTTGACTCACTGGCGGTCGACAGTGACGGGAATGTCTGTGTGGCGACCCTGATTACCGGAGGCATCACCGTACACTCAGCTGATGGCGCAACCGCGCGATTTATCGACATGCCAGATATTTTGACCACCAATATCTGCTTCGGTGGCGAAAATCTCCAAACCGCTTATATCACCCTCTCCGCCACTGGCAAGCTGGTTTCCATGCCGTGGCACTGTCCTGGCCTGCCACTTAATTTCTTGAATCGCTAGCAGATGTCTATGGCGCTGTTGAAAGGTTTTATCGTAACCGCCGGCCTGCTGTTATGCCTGTCGGCGTCTGCCGAGCTCCTGCCGAAGACCCACTTTCTCATCCCCGCAGGGCCTGGCGGCGGTTGGGACGGCACCGCTCGCGGCATTGGTGAGGCGCTGGTGAAATCCGGCCTGGTAAACGATGTCTCGTTTGAGAATCTTTCGGGCGGCGGCGGCGGTCGCGCCATTGCCAAACTGATCGAGTCTGCCGAGCGTCAGCCTTACACGCTGTTGATGAATTCAACACCCATGGTGGTCAGGTCACTCCAAAAAGTCTTTCCACAATCCTTTCGAGATCTAGTCCCCATCGCAGCAGTCATCGCTGACTACAGTGTCTTCGTGGTCCCTAAGGACTCGAAACTCATGAATTTCCACGACGTCGTGCAAGCCTTCACTGCCGATCCTCGCGCCGTAAAGGTCGCCGGCGGCTCTGTTCGAGGCAGTACCGACCACTTTATCTTCGCGCGCGCTATTGAGATGGCTGGTGGTGATCCCCGCAAGGTGGTTTATATCGCCTATGACGGCGGCGGCAAGGCGATGGCTGGCATTCTCTCGCACGAGTCCCAATTGCTCTCTACGGGGCTGAGTGAAGCTATCGATATGGCGCGCGCGGGTGAAGTCCGGGTAATTGCCATCACCGCATTACAGCGACTGGCTGATGCCCCGAACTTTCCAACCCTCGCTGAGCAGGGCTACGCACTTGAATTCTCCAACTGGCGAGGGGTCTTCGCGGCTAAGGGCCTGCCACCGCAACGTTATCTGGATATGATGGAGACCATCGAAGCCGTCGTCGCAACGCCCGCCTTCGAAGAGGTTAGACGCAGGAACAGCTGGACCCTGCAACTCAAACAGGGAGATGATTTCTATCAATTCCTTGAGCAGCAGGAACTTGAAATCGGCACCCTGATGCGCCAACTGGGATTCTTGCGCCCCTTGCCGTCACCGGGACAGTAGTATGGCATTGATGACCAGTGCTCGACTTGGCGGCGTCTTGTTTCTGATCCTATGCATCGCCTACGGCGTTTATGCGGGTGACATTACTTTGGATTACTGGTCCGAACAGGAAATGTTCAACGCCCGGTCCATGCCTTACCTTATTGCCATCGCGGGGAGCTTCTGCGCTATCTTGCTGATAGTCATTCCCACACCTAAAACCGACTGGTCAACGGCTCTTAACCTCAACTGGCTACCCGCCGGCCTTTTACTGGTATTAATGAGCGCTTATGGATTTCTCCTAGAGCCACTGGGCTTTGTCATTGCCACCATCTTGTTTTTGGTGACTGCCTTCTTAGTGCTAGGTGTGCAATCTGTTCGAGCGCCATTGCTGGTAGCCGCGACTATTGCCATGGGCTTCTGGTTACTGATGGACAAATTGGGCATTTATCTCGCGCCCGGCGTCCTCCCCGAGCAGTTGTTCCAGTATCTGGGAGTCGCAGGGTAATGCTCGACGGAATGTTGATCGGCTTGCAAACTGTCCTGACGTTCCACAACCTGATGCTGGTGTTCGCCGGCTGTGCTACCGGTACCCTCATTGGCATGTTGCCGGGTCTCGGGCCAATTACCGCCATCGCCCTGATGATCCCCATTACCTATGGCTTTGATCCGAGCAGTGGCATGATTCTGCTCGCCGGCGTTTACTACGGTGCTATCTTTGGTGGCAGCACCTCGTCGATTCTGATCAATGCCCCAGGTGTGGCAGGCACCGTTGCCTCAGCCTTCGATGGCTATCCAATCGCCCGCAAGGGCCAACCCGGCAAGGCACTGGCCATAGCGGCTTATTCTTCCTTCGCCGGCGGGACTCTTGCCGCGATACTTCTGGCTGCTACAGCGCCTTTTCTGGCAGACCTCTCCCTGGGCTTTCAATCGGCAGACTACTTTGCCTTGATGCTCTTGGGCCTGACGTTGGTTTCCGCTTTTTCAAGTCAGGGAGAGTATCTGAAGGCGTTAATGATGACCTGTTTTGGACTGATGCTGTCCACGGTCGGTACCGACCTCTCGGCGGGTGTCCAACGTTTTACGTTCGGTCGAATGGATCTGATCGACGGCATTTCATTCCTCATGCTGGCCATGGCCACCTTCGCCCTGTCCGAGGCCGTGATGATGGTCCTCAAACCGAGTAGCAACAGCGAGCCAGCCATGCGCCTCGACAAGACCAGCCTGCATCTCTCGTTACCCGAATTCACCTCGATTATCCCCAGCATTTCGAGGTCCTCCGTCCTCGGTTTTTTTGTAGGCGTTTTACCGGGTGCCGGTGCGACGATCGCGTCGTTCCTGGCCTATGGTGTTGAACGTAACCTCGCAAACGACGAAGATCGCAAGCAATTCGGCCAGGGTTCACTGAAAGGCCTCGCGGCACCTGAAGCCGCCAACAATGCCGCCTGCACGGGTTCATTCGTGCCACTGTTGACTCTGGGCATTCCCGGCTCTGGGACCACCGCTATTTTACTCGGCGCTTTGCTTGCCTATGGCATCCAACCAGGACCGCGGTTGTTCATCGACGAACCTGAAATATTCTGGTCAGTGATCGTCTCCATGTATTTTGGCAACCTGATGCTGTTGGTCCTGAATCTGCCCTTGATTCCCTATATCGCACGTCTACTGCTGGTACCAAGGCAATATCTCATTCCGATCATCATGTTTTTCTCGCTGATGGGGGTTTATCTCGTCTCCTTTAATGTCTTCGACATTCAAATGATGGTACTGATCGCCATCTGCGCAGTATTATTGCGACTCTTAGACTTCCCTATGGCACCCTTACTCCTCGGTTTTATACTCGGCGGTATGCTTGAAGATAACCTACGCCGAGCACTAGCCGTAGCCAATGGACAATTCAACTTTCTTTGGGAACGTCCGACCACCGTGGTATTGATGAGCCTGGTGGTGATCGCCATTTTGATCCCTTTGACTCGTGCGCTGTGGCCGAAACCAAAGCGCTAATCCCTGTCAGACACTTGTTCTGAACTGCAGCACACAGTATCGTAACGCTGTATCAGCCACCGCTAAACGGAGTTCCCGTCGCCGCAGTCTAGAATCCAACAATCAGTTTCCTGCCACTTATATGCGGCGACACTCAGCGCGGTGATTAAAGCGACTCTGTTGATCGAGCAGCCATTTTTATGAGTGACGATTCAATCATCCAGGATCATCTCGAACGTCTCGGTTGGGATAAATTCTTCAGCGCGCAAGCCGCTGACCATCCAGATCTAATACCGGCTCGCGTTAGCCGGCCTGACCTCAATCGATATCATCTACTGTCAGCCACAGGACCCCTGGTTGGCCTCCTCCCGGGTCGTGCACGAAGTGCAGGCCAGTCCAAGGCTGACCTGCCCACGGTAGGCGACTGGGTCCTGGTTAGCCCTATCGAAGAGGACCAAGGAGATATCGATGCGGTTCCAACCGTAATGATCGAGGTGACCCTCAATCGCAAGAGTAAGTTCTCACGAAAAGAGGCCGGGGAACGCTATGACGAACAGGTTGTCGCTGCGAATATTGATACCGTCTTCCTCGTGACAGGTCTGGACGATAATTTCAATGTGAAACGCATTGAGCGCTACCTCCTGTTGGCGTGGACCAGCGGTGCCAGTCCAGTCATTATTCTAAGTAAAGTCGACCTGTGCGAGAACCTCGCACCCAAACTGGATAAGGTCGAAAACATCGCTATGAAGACTCCTATTCACGTAGTTAGTGCGACTAATGGCCAAGGTATGGAGACCCTGCGCGACTACGTGACGCGCGGGAAAACCGTGGCCTTACTGGGATCTTCCGGCGTCGGTAAATCAACAATCACTAATTACCTACTGGGACATGATCGTTTTGACACCGGCGCGGTACGCGAAGGTGATAGTCGTGGCCGGCATACCACGACATTTCGAGAGTTGTGTCAGCTTGAGAGTGGCGGGATGCTCATCGATACCCCTGGCATGCGCGAGATTCAAATCTGGGCAGACCAGGAAACACTCATGGCAAGCTTCAGTGATATCGCTGATCTGGCACTGACTTGTAAATTTAATGACTGCCAGCACCATACGGAACCCCACTGCGCAGTCAGCACAGCCATTAATGCCGGCGACTTACCCCAAGCGCGACTGGATACCTACCGAAAATTCAAAGCAGAACTCGCTATTCTCACCGCTCGCAATAACCATCAGACCAAAGGTAAGCGACCGGCAAAAAAATAGCCGCCTGCTACGTTATTCATCAATTCAGTCATATCAGCCAGCAAGACATCAATAACGGGCAAAAAAAAGAGGCAAAAAAAAGAGGCAAATGCCTCTTTTTTTTGTTTTGCCGCTAAAAGCCTGTCTGTCAGGCCTCTAACATTTTCCGCAGTTCTTCCTGACGATACTTCTCACCAGCAATATACTTCAGATACCGCTTAGCGCTCTTCTCCATATCCTTATCTTTAGCCGCCTCTCGAAAAGACTTTGACGCTGCGTCCCAACGTTCCAACTGCATCTGGGAAATCCCTAACCAGAAGTAGGCGTTGGTTTTATTTTTAACGTCATTATCCAATGCTTGCTCATAGGCGACTATCGCTTCTTTATGCCGATCTTCGTTAGCCAATGCCTGTGCCAAGCGATAGTAGTTGTCGCCCTCTTTCGACAGTCTCGCCGCTTCGCCCCAGGCATCAATCGCCTTACCCATATCTTGAGACATCGTGTAAGAGGTGCCCAGGAGCTTCATGTTCTTTTCGTCTTTCTTTACCAGCTTCGCTTTGATGCCTTTCTCAAGCACCACTGCTGCCTCATAGGGTACTTCTGCGTTCAATAGTCGTTGAGCTAGCATAACGACTTCGCTTTCTTTGGCCAGCATACCCTGGCTATAGGCGGCGTAATAAGCAGACAGCGACCTGTCATCCAAACTCTTCTCGGAGTACATGCCGGCCAAATGCATCCAGTACTGCTTTTTCGGATAGACCGTGATGAGTCTCTCAAGCACGTTGATCACATTATCGTAATCCTTCAACTCGTTATAAATCACGACCTGAATATACCACCAGTTTTCTTTCATCGGTTTGCATTCTACCGGTGCAGTTTGTGCGGCTAAAGCTAACGCCTGGTCCTTCTTACAGTCATCAGCAGTGATTTTCTCGACTGCTAAAGCTTCTCTGAGAGCGCTCTTAAAATCTTCGAGCTGGTAGTAGGCCGTTGCTCGAATAAATGTTACACCGGCATCAGGCTCACCACGCAGTGCTTCCCAACGATCCATAAAACCAATCGCCTTGAGATACTTTTCCTGAGAGTAATACAACTGGAACAAGGACCGCAGCGTCGACAGCTCCAGCGCTTCAGTAATTTCCTGCTGCAGCACCATTTCATAGGCTTTCAACGTATTCGGAATGTCCTCAAGCGTGTAGTAAGCAAACGCCATCGTATTCCAAATTTGGGCCATCTCGTAGCTATTGACGCCCCGTCGTTCCATTAATTCCTTGAGAATCTCAATTGCCTTACGCGGATCCGCAACGACATCGGGCTTGACCTCACCCTCAGCCAAGGGAATAGACTCTGGATCAATCAAAATTTGAGCCTCAGACAGCGTCTTATAAGTACGCTCGCGCATGGCAGGCACCCTGCGAGTTTCCTTTTTCTTGTCAGCTGCCTGCACAGTGCCCGTGGACATGAGCCCTTGGGAGAGGCCAGTCATCATGACTGGCGCATTCCAGAGCACGCAAACGGCTACGAGAAAACCGATATTTAAAGATAATTTCTTCATCGTATGCACCTAACCCTCTGTCAATTGGAAGGTGATTTTGTTCTGGACACCGGCGGTCTCAACCGGATCTCCATCGACAATCTTCGGCTTGTATTTAAACTTCGTCGCTGCCTGTTCGGCGGCACGGTCAAATACAGTGTTCGGACTGTCAACACACTCTTCTTCACTACGCGCATTCTGCACTCGTGCACAATTCTCGATCGTGACCGCATCCCTCACTGTTCCCTGAGCGGTTACTGTGAATTCAACGATCGCCCAACCGGTCAGTCCACGCTGCAATGCCCTACGAGGGTACTGAGGCTGAACTTTAACGATGGGTAAATATTCACCATCGCTGATACCAAAACCGCCGCCAGAAACATTCACATTGACACTCATATCCACGTTTGACATGGAGAATCCTGTGTTGTCCACCGACACGTTAAAGTTCTGTGGTGGCGTTTCAGGTGGTGGCTCATCAGGTGGTGGTGGCTTCTTCGGCTTACGATCCTTAACGTTGACTTCTGCGTCCTGTTTAACCCGCACGAAGTCGACCAAGTTACCAATCTTATCATCGCTCAGTGCACTGTCAGCACCAGCAATCAACGCCTGCATAAGATAAAACAATGACAAGGTGACAAACACCCCGACAATGATTGAAAGCCCTAATCTAATTACCATCGACCGTCCTCCTACTTGTCTTCTGAAGCGATAGCAACCTGACTGATGCCAATAATTCTGGCAGCCTCCATGATTGCGAGCACTTTTTCGACTTTCGATTCACTATCAGCCTGGATAACCAGCCCGCCCTTAGGATTTTCCGCATGCAGCCTCTCCATAAGAGGTCTAACGTTACGAATGTCGACTTTCTTCTTGTCGATCCAAATAGAACTATCCGCACCAACACCGACCAGCAGTGATACTGTTTTCTTCATTTCAGCCGTCTTAGTATCAGGGCGATTAATTTCTACGCCCGTCTCTTTAATAAACGTTGCTGTCACAATAAAGAAGATCAACATGATAAACACCACGTCGAGCATGGGCGTTAAATCCGCAACCTTCTCATCCGACTCTTGAGTTCTTCTACGCATTGTACGTATCCTGATCTAACGTTACCGTCGTATATTCAGACGATGAAATCTATCAATTAGTAAACCCCGTTTTCGATGAACCCTTACTTAATGATCCATCGTCAAGGTATCTTCCATGAAGTCTGATTCAGTTTGAACCTTGGAAGTGATAAAGGTATTGGCTAGAACGCCGGACAAGGTCGCAACCATCCCAGACATTGTCGGTATGGTCGCCATTGAGACACCCGCCGCCATTGATCTGGCGTTACCACCAGAGTAGGTCATAGCCTCAAACACCTGAACCATACCGGTTACTGTACCCAGCAAACCTAACAGAGGTAACAGCGATATCAACGTCTTAATGAAGTGCATGTTAGACGTCAGCTTTAGGTTCACCTCTGAGATCAACCGCAGTCGAATCATATGGGCATTCCAGGACGTGCGTTCTGCACGTCCTTCCCAATAGCTCAAAGCCTTGCCAACGTCCAGCTTGTGTTCTGTATTAATGAACATCGTTCGTTCAAAAATCAAAGCCCACATGACGAATGTCGCACCGGCGATGAGATAAAGCACATCACCACCGGCTTCCAGGAACGTTCGAATAGCAACAAATATTGCATCCATGGGTTACTTACCTGCTTTCTCAGCGTGTTCGGCGATCAAACCAGCACTCTGCTCGGTCAAAATGTGCATGACACCAGAGCTACGTGACTGAACGATCGAATGTAGTAGTACCGTTGGTATGGCGACAACCAGACCCAATACTGTTGTGATCAAGGCCTGAGAAATACCGCCAGCCATTGTCTTCGGATCACCAGTACCGAACAGCGTGATCGCCTGGAAGGTAACAATCATACCAATTACAGTACCCAGTAGACCCAGCAGCGGCGCTACCATCGAGATGATTTTAATAAACGAAATCCGAGCTTGCAGAGCAGGTTGCTCTTTCAGAATGGCCTCATCTAACTTCAGCTGAAGTGTCTCAGCATCGATGCTCAGGTTATCCTGATAAACCGCTAGAACACGACCCAATGGGTTGTTTAAGTTTGCTTTGGCAGACTTCATCTGTGCCCGTACGCGAGATGCGACGATATTCAGCGTCGTGAATCGTTCGGCAGACAGCAATAGCGCGATAATACCCAGTGCGATGATCACATAACCAGGCGTTCCACCCTGATGAACACGCTCTTCAAGGGTCGGCACCTGAACTTGTAGTGACAACAGCTGACCACGGGTAGGATCCAGACCAAACGGAACGAAACCACTGGTAGCAGCTCCTAGTTCGCCAGTTGAATCAACAAACCGAGAAGCCGGCTGACGAGCCAGTTCTTTAATAATGCCATTTTCGATGTCGTAGCTAACATACTCGCCGTTGCTGATCAGGTTGAACGTACCGATTCGAACGATTTCCTGTTCGACAACTTCACCGTCCAACTTGTTAACCTTGGCTGTAAATCGGCTCACCTTTGATGATTCTGTCATTTCGCGCTGCAGTTCAAACCACAAACGTTCAATTTCTTCGATTGTCGCGAGCTTTGAACTCTTGCCCATAGATTGGGCGAAGTTACCGAGCCATTCACCGCGACCAGGAAATTCAGCTGAAACAATAGAACCCTCAAAAACGCCTTGGGTGTCGCCACTGACCTGCTGGAGAACACCGAACAGCTCACGTAATGAACCTAAGCGCTTTGACAGAACCTCTGTGAGACTAGCCAACGCCTGCTCATTAGCTTCGAATTTAGATTCTAACCGGTCGCTACGTGCTTCTTCATCTTTCTGCATTTTACGAGCATCGTTGAGCGCTTGCTGCTGCTTGCTTTTGTCAGCCAAGAACGATTTTTCGCGTTGCTCATTGGACTTCTTATTGACCAGCTTGCCTTCCTTAACCAGTTGTAACAACTCGCCAAGGCTCTTTGCTTGGATTTCGTCTTCGGCTCGAGCCGTCAACGAAAACGTCAGTGCCAGGGTAATCAGTGCTAATGTTATCTTCTTCATTCTTATTCTCCAGGCGCCGGTACGGGTAACTTGACGAGGTCAGCAGTTTGTGTCTTTCGAGCGATACGAATACCATCTCGAACGCCACCACGAAACTCGTCGGGTAAGATTGCCCAGCTTGATGTCTTCGTATCCCAGACACCGGTGACAGCACCATCGGGAGATTGGAACACCAACGATACTCGACCCCACTTCAGCAAATCAACTTGGCGAGACTTGCCGTCAAGCTCAATCACGTCGGCATAGGCCTCGATAGTAGAGCCGTATGAGTTCTCTAACTGATAAGCCTGCAGCACCTGGCTGAACTTCTCAGCGACGCTGACGTCAGGACGATCCAATGTTTCTTTCAAAAATTCGATTCGCTCACGACGTTCGCTGATCAGGAATGGCGTGTCGAGTTCGATATACTTATCCAGATTGTCAATCATTCGCTCGATCAGTGGCCCGATCTGACGTTCAATGACGGTGACGTTGTCGATGGAAGCATTGAGCTCAGTCATTTCAGTTTCTTGACCAGCAATGAGTCGCTCTTGCTGCTTGTTGTAAACCCGCAAACCGTCAACAACCTTCATGACCTGTTTGTACTGAGACAAAAGGTCGCGAGTGTTATCCGCAATTTCATCGATCTTATTCTGTGATTTTCGACCATCCTGAGTTGTTGTGGCTCGAACGCCGAGCACTTCATCAAGGGATTGTGCGTTGACCATACCGGTCGAGAGGATAGACAAGATGCTTACCGCGGTGGCGACAAGGAAGTGTCTCATGTGATGTTCATTCATGTTTATACCTATTCGGAAAAGGTTCTTTTTGTATGATGCTCCAATCGCTCGCCGGTCTCCTCGAATCAAATAATGAATCGAACATTACGGTTGAACAATCAACGAGCACAGGATGAAGACGACCTGCAGGTTTGTCAAGACACGACCCTGCTTTTAATTGCTGCCTGAGCATTTAATCTAAGGGCTTCCGTCATCACCCTTGTTATGTTACAGACAGTTGAACTTCGAGCGATTTAACCAGCAGACGGACCCAGCAGACGGACCCAGACGGCTAACCGTTGACTATGACGAAATCGCCACAGCAGATATCAGGCCAAGACGAACCAACTACAAATTCGCCGTCAACAGATCCAAGGTTCTTTGCCGCGCCAAATTGGCCGCCGCCTCGTTGTAGCTCGCCCGATGATCGCAGTTAAAGCCATGATCAGCGGCGTAGACATACACCGATACGCTCGCGTGAGCGGCCTTAATCTTGTCAACTTCCGCCAAGGGAATATGGGCATCAAGATCACCAAAATGCAAGATAGTGGGCACCTTTGGCTTGACGTCCAGAACCTGACTGATACCGCCACCATAATAACCAGACGCACAGGCGATACCTTGTGCTTGACCTGCGCATAGCCAGGTTAACATACCGCCAAAACAATACCCGACGACCGCGACATTGCCAAACTGTTGTAGATAATTTATGCCGGCTTGCAGGTCATTCATGGTCAGCTTTAGGTCTAGCTTGCCACGGGCGATAGCCGCACCTAGAGCAATATCAGCAGGTGTATAACCCAGTTCGACCTGTTTTTCTGCGCGATCGAATATCGCTGGTGCAAGCGCTGCGTAACCATGGCTGGCATAGCCCTCGCAGACCTCACGAATATGTTGATTGACGCCAAATATTTCCTGAATGACAAGCACAGCCCCTTTACAATCACCCACCGGCTCGGCCAGATAAGCATCGAGCTCAAAACCATCGAGGGCGGTTAAATGCACCTGCTTTCCCATGTGAATCTCCTTTTGTTGGCCATCTAGAGGGTGTCAAATTGACCTGACGATAAACTCGGCACCCAAATCGCGCGCACTATTTTCATGGCACACCACCGCTCGAGCGCCTGGGCCTTGAAGGTAAAGCTGTGCGACACGCTTCACATCATCAATGTTGACGCCGAGGATGCCCTGCCTGACCTTTGCTCGATGCTCAGCACTGCGACCGAATAATTCATTATGATAAGCCTGTCGCGCAACCCCCGCCGGGGAACCTGGGGCATCTAGACTGCTGACGATACCCAAAATCGACTCCTCTATTAGGTCAATGCCAATATCCGTGCGCAGCAACCAAGCCACGGACTCCTCGAAGGCATCGAAGGTCGATAGGAGATTAGGATCTCTGAAGGAATAAAAGCGAAAGATGCCATTACTACTATCGTGCCCAGCCCCACCGCCGTAGGCACCGCCCTGTTCACGCAGCACCTTATGAAGAAAGCCATTGCGCAGCACACCCGCGAGCACCGACAACGCTGGCGCATCTTCATGCTGCTCGGCGACGGTGGCAAAGGCACTGGCACAAAAGTTCACCTGACTGGTAGTCACCCAGGCCTGCGAAGCCTGGTTGCTGTCGAAATCACAAACAAACCTGCCGGCTTGAGGGTTTCCTTGAAAACCCTGCCAGCTTTGCTCAACTTGCTTGCTGGTCGTATTGAGCTCAGCGCCATCACACACCACCAGTAGACGCGGCTGCCCTGCCATCACATACGATTGCAAGGCTTCCAGCTCGACCACCAATTGCTCTAGTCTGGCATCGTCATCCAGGTCGCTGTCCAGTCGCTTCAACTGCTCGATACCCGCTAACCCGGTGAGTTCATGGTTTAGCCGGGAAACCGGCCTTAAATAGCTTGCTGCGGCCGTCATGGCCAACGTATGACCACTGCCGGTAATGCCGCCCTCACGTCGCACCCGCATATGCTTGACGATTTCTCGAACGCGAGCTTTTTCCCTAAAATTAGGCGTTATAAAGGTTTCGTTGAGTAACGCGATCATGCCGTCTCGCTTCGAATTCAAGGTGCGACTCGATAACGTCAAATGCGCCAACAACGCATCTGGATCAGACACCTCACCACGAACGGCAGTATAAGCACTCACGCCACCGGTTATGCCGTGCTGCAAATGCTGAGTCTGAAGATAGTCCCGACCACCAGAGCCCACCTCGGTTAGCAAATTAGTATACAGAGGTAACAACCGCAGCAGATTCGTCGGCAACGCCGGCAGGTCTAACATTACCTGGTGGTAGGTCAAGCCATTAGTCCCTGCGGCATAACCGCTGAGCTTTAATCCATGACCGAAAGTCGAATGCACTCCCCGCGGCGACGACATTTGCGGCGAGATATCCTCCAGGCCCACCTTCGGTAGTAACTCCAATGGCTCTTCCTGGTCCTGGCGTTTTTGCAGCGCTCGTGCCTGCGTGACAATGCCAACCTTCTCTGCCTCACTTAAGGCTTGCTTGATCACCGCTAAACGCGCTATTTCCGCCTGGCGCAATGCCTGATTGAGTTCCGCGTCAGGCGTCAACGCCAAGCAGACTCTATGGGTATTTTCCAACAACAACTGCTGAACCAAGCTTTTGAAAAAATCCGGCGCTTCAATGTCTGCCCGCAGCTGCACCAAGGCAGCGTCGAGATCCAACAATGCGATCGGGTCGCCGCGATGAATCGCCGCAGACATCGCCGAGAAGATCAACTGTAAGCCATAAGGCGTGCCGTCGCCGCCGATCTCGCGCTGATTGAGCTCGAGTTGGTGCAAGCAGGCTTCAATATTTTCTTTGGGTACACCGTCTCGCGCAACACGCTCGAGGGTTTCCAATATTAAGGCTTCCACCGCGGCCTGTTGATCTGGATTACTGCCTTCAACGCCACAAAAGAAACTCATTTCAAAGTTGGATTCCTCGAGACCGCACAAAGGTGAAGCGTTGGCGCCCAGGCCGCTGGACTCAAGCGCATGGCGCAAGGGTGAGGCACTGGTATCGAGCAGGACATCGGATAACAAATTACACTTAAGCAGAAGCCCAAGATCGGTATTCGGACCCAGCAGCCAGCCCATCACGATATGGGTCTTGTCATTGAGCTCAGTGACGTCATCTACCGCGTAACTACCCTGGACTCGCTGGGTTTCGGTATAACGTTGCTCAGGGTATATCTCAATCTTCTCATCCAGACGACCAAAGCGACTAAGGGCCTTGGTGTCGAAACTTTCTTGCAGGACTACCGCGGGTATGTCACCGAAGGTCATAAAGATGGCATTACTGGGATGGTAATGGCGGCGATAAAATTGCATCAACTGTTCGTAGGTTAACTCGGGAATATGGGCGGGATCGCCACCACTGTTGAAATGATATGTACTGGTGGGAAACAAATAGGACTTCAACGTATCGTAAAGCACAGACATCGGTGAACTCGTGTCACCTTTCATCTCATTATAAACCACCCCCTTGTAGGTTAACCGCGAGTCGGGATCTTCTGGATCCTCAAACTCGAGCCGATGGCCTTCCTGGGCAAAATCCAGCGGATCAAGACGAGGGAAAAACACCGCATCTAGATAAATATCCAGCAGATTATTAAAGTCTTTGCGGTTCTGGCTGGCAAAGGGATACGCCGTATAGTCACTGGCAGTAAACGCATTCATAAACGTATTCAACGACCGACGAATCATCAGGAAAAATGGATCCCGCACGGGAAACCGTTCGCTGCCGCACAACACGGTATGCTCAAGGATATGCGCCACACCCCTAGAGTCTGCGGGTACGGTGCGCAGCGCCACCATAAAGACATTTTCCTGATAGCTACTTTCGAGATGCAGATGCATCGCACCGGTACCCCGATGCTCAAACTCGTGGACCGTTAGGTTAAGCGTGTCAATCCGTCGACTACGCTTGTGTTCAAACGCTTGATGGCACGCGACTGGTTCGCTCATATGAGGTGAGCGCCGCCGTCGAGGATGATGTGCTCACCGGTAATGATGCCCAGCCCACCGATAAAGGCAACAATGACCTCGGCCACTGATTCAGCCGTACAGGTCTGCTTTAACGGGGCCCGAGCCTCAAGGGCCGCCAAAGTTCGCTGATAGTTCTCCTTGCCTAAACCCGCCTCGAGCCATTCTCCTTGGATGAAACCGGGACAAACCGCGTTAATCCGAATTTCGGGACCCATGACCCGCGCCAGAGACCGCGTCATTGTCAGCAGCGCGCCCTTGGAGGCGGCATACGCGACGGAACTGCCAATGCCCTGCACGCCGGCAATGGACGCAACATTGACCACAGACGCCTCACCCGCAGCTCGCATGCCAGCCTCTGCCGCTCGGATCATTTGATAAGGACCCACCACATTCACGCCATACAGATGAAAGAAATCATCTTTTTCCAGGCCATCGAGTTGATGATGTGGATTAAACTTAGTGGTTCCCGCGTTATTCACCAAGGCATTGATCTTGCCCCACTTGGCCATCGCCTGGTCGACCATTGATCGACACGCCTGATCATCGCTGACGTCTGCCTGGCAGACGAGTGTCTCGACGCCGAACGCCCGACAGGCTTCGGCCGTCGCCTCCGCACCACCTTGGCTGTGTGCGTAGTTGATCACCACATGGCAGCCTTTGCTGGCCAGCAGTTTCGCTGTGGCCGCACCCACACCAGAGGACGAGCCCGTCACTATCGCTACCGCACCCTTCAACTCCATGATTGACTCCTAAATAGTCGTTTATCTAATTTGATTAATATTACATCGCCAACGCATTCGTTAATGAAAGCAGCCTCAACGGGACTGCTGGCATCGCTAATCGCCTAAAGCAGCCTATTGAGGCGCCGTTCGATGCGGGCAAGAGAGGCTAGACGCCCTCAGGATGTTCGCGATGAAACTTTTCCCAATATTCAGCAATGGTGCTTTTCATTTCTCGGTGCAACATCAGCATGGAAAACAGATTGGGTAATGTCATCATCGCCAAGGTAATCGCCGAGATCAGCCATATCAGTGAGGTATCGGCGATAGACGCCAGAAAAAAACACGTGATATAGACGATTCGATAAGGTGTCACCGACCGGACCCCGAACAGGTAGGTCATGGCTCGGTCTCCATAGTAAGACCACGCCACTGCAGTGGAAAAGGCAAACAATACCAGACCAACGGAGACTATATATTTACCGAATTCACCAAATATCCCTCGCGTGAACGCTTTCGTGGTCAATTCAACGGAGTGGATGAGGGATTTTCCCGTCACGTCGATATCCTCTGCAAGTTTGCCTTGTTCAACGGTAATAATACCATTGTAAGGTGCACCCTCCTGGTAAAAGCGGACATCCTCGGCAACGGATCGATTGTGAATCACAGTAATGTCCTGGCTCGCCGCGATGCCATTGAAGACCGAGATCTCACCGGAAAATGCTTGCACTGGGTCATCTTCCAGACTGAAGCTCAAATGCTTGAACAGATCCTGACGTTGCGCAGGATCCGACTCAGAGTAGATCCCCTGAACCACTTCCATATCGAATGCCTGGAAATTATTTTCAAACTTTTCAGTCCAGACCCCTGAGGACAAAATAACCAGACCGGTCACAGTGCAAATCACTATGGTGTCAATAAAGGGCTCCAGGATCGAGACCATCCCTTCGGAAATCGGCTCGTCGGCTTTCGCCGCAGCGTGGGCAATAGGCGCAGAGCCCTGCCCGGCTTCATTAGAGAACAAACCGCGATTAACCCCACGATTAAACGCGTAAGCAAAGGTGGCGCCCAGAAACCCACCGGTGGCGGCACTGCCGGTGAAGGCATCACTAAAGACGGCCACAAAGGAGGGAATGACATTATCGTAATTGGTAATAATCACGCCAGCGGCGCCCACCAGATATATCAGCGCCATCAGCGGTACGATTTTCTCAGCCACTTTTACGATGCGACTAATGCCGCCGAGAATGACCATCGCCAATATAATGGCTAACACGAGGCCAGTGACCCACTCAGGCACACCGAATGTTGCCTGCACGCCGCTGGCAATATTATTACTCTGCGGCATATTACCGCTGCCGAAGGAGCTGATCACTGTGGCGCTGGCAAAGGCCACTGCCAACCACTTCATGTTCAGGCGCCGCTCCATAACATACATAGGACCGCCGACGATAAAGCCATTTTCGTCCTTAGTACGGTACTTGTGGGACAAGGTAACTTCGACAAATTTTGTCGCCATACCAAAGAATGCGGTCATCCACATCCAGAATAATGCCGCTGGCCCGCCCAGAAAGATGGCCAGCGCCACGCCACCGATGTTACCGGTCCCCACCGTCCCGGAAATCGCCGTGGTCAGCGCCTGGAAATGGGTTGCATCACCCTCGTCAGTCTTCTTGTCATATTTACCGCGAACAATACGCAGGGCATGACGAAAGAATCGCACCTGAGGAAATTTCAAATAGATCGTAAAAATCAGACCTGTGCCGAGCAATACAAACGGAAAATACCGGGCAGAACCCAGAAAACTGTCGAGCAGGTCGAGAAAACCAGTGAGCGATTCCAATGTATCCCCTTTTTATTTTTAACAGCTTATTAAACCACTGATCCAGACTACGAATCTGCAGCGCCCGACGATAGCAAATTACACCGGTGAGGCATAGCCCACAGGCACTATCAGGTTGATGGCCAGACCCCGTTGATCGCGCCAACTGGTCGCCAACAACGTCGCCCAACGACCCCGCAGGGTCAAGAGCAGCACCAGCGCATCCAGAATATCGTCAGGTTGGACCTCACTGCGTCGCCAGCGCCCCACAGCCTGATGATAAACGTCGGTGACCGCCGGCCAGTGCTCACCGAGAATGGCCAGTCGCTCGACCTGACCCGCTGTATGTTTCTTACTGTGGATTAAGGCTTGGCCTTGTATCGTGGCGAACGCTAGCTCCGGGTGCGACTCTAGCATTCGCTCGCGAGCCTCAGGACAATCTTGCAGAAAACGATCTAGCTGGCGAATTTTTGGACAGATATGCCAAGCCTGAATCGACAAGCGTTTACCCAAGTGCTGCTCGTTGATCTCACACGCCTGTGCATAGCTACCGGCATATACGGCCTGCCGACAAGGTACAGAGAACACACTCGCCGCTCTACCTCGCAATCGCTTGCGAGCTGCAGGTTCCACCTGCCGCGGCTCGTCCTCAAGCAGTCCAATCGGCATATCCACCAGCAACAGGCTGGCGTCGTGATGCGCCAACCAGAGCGCCTCGATAGTCGCAAAGACTTGGATATCAATCGCCTCAGCCCCAGGCTTTCGATCATGGTTGTCACAGCTGACCGCCAGCCAGCCAGCACGACAGCCATCGATCCCGACAATTTTACGCGTCAGCACCTAGCCCGGCCTAATTCCCAACCGCTTCGCGCATGGTGACAAATTCCTCGGCAGTCGTCGGATGAATACCGATAGTTGAATCAAATACAGCCTTGGTCGCCCCCGCCTTCAACGCGATCGCGATTCCCTGAATGATTTCACCCGCCTCGGGCCCAACCATATGCACACCCAACACCTTATCAGTCTGTCGATCGACTATGAGCTTCATCAGGGTCTTCTCATCGCTGCCGCTCAAGGTGTGTTTCATCGCTCGAAACGTCGAGCGATAAATATCTACTTCGCCATGGGCATCCCGTGCTTGATGCTCAGTGAGACCCACAGTACCAATATTCGGCTGGCAGAATACCGCCGTGGCGATATTGGTGTAATCCATCCGCCCGGGCTGCTGCAGGAACTGACCCCGCGCAAAGACCATGGCCTCGGCAATGGCCACTGGCGTGAGCTGAACTCGGTCGGTGACATCGCCCAGCGCAAAAATCGATGGCTCAGAGGTGCGGAAATGATCATCGACAATAATCGCACCGTTATCCCGACAGCTGACGTTAACGTGCTCAAGTCCTAGATCATCAACCGCCGGCACCCGGCCCGTCGCATACATAACACAATCGGTTTCGAGCAGGGTACCGTCGGCGAAAAATACCTGGAGACTATCGTCGAGCTGCTTCTCAATGTGCGTAACCGTTGAGTTGAAATGCAGATTGACCCCCTTCTTGGCAATCTCAGTGGCGACGGTCTGGCGCACATCCTCATCAAAGTTACGCAGAAACAGGGGCCCACGATAGGACAGATGACTATCGCAACCCAAACCCGCAAAAATACCGGCAAACTCCACGGCGATATAGCCGCCACCTACGACCAGGATACGCTGCGGCAACGTCGGTAAATGAAACACCTCATTGGAAGTGATCACCAGGTCGTTGCCCGGAAAATGGGGCACTGAAGGCCAGCCACCGGTAGCAATGAGTATCCTCTCAGTAGAGATCACGCGATCGCGAACCACTACATGATGCGCATCTTTAATTCGGGCTCGACCGTCGAAATGCGTCACTCCGGCATTGTCGAGCAAACCCTGATAGATGCCATTCAGCCGGCTAATCTCTTTATCTTTATTTCTAATCAATGTTGGCCAATCAAAATCCGGCTTGACCGGTGACCAACCGAAGCCTTGGGCGTTCTCGAAGTCTTCCGCATAGTGGGAGGCATAAACCAACAACTTCTTCGGGACACAACCCACGTTGACGCAAGTACCGCCCATATACTTGTCTTCCGCCGTGGCGACTCGGGCGCCATAGGCGGCACTCATCCTGGCGGCGCGTACCCCGCCGGAGCCGACGCCGATAACAAAAAGATCAAATTCATAATCCGACATGCAACGCCCGCCTTACCTATTACTAAAAAACCGTAACCTAGCATAAGCGGGGTGATGAAGTCCGATTCTCTGACAGATTTTCGCTGCGAAATTCGACGTCGAAAGACCGTTTCGCGCTATCATGGCTCCCGCAGTCCTGCCCCAGATGATACAGTCGACCCATGCCTATCGCCCTGCAAGCCTTCAGCCCCACATCCCTGATTCAGTCATTGCACTGCGATGTGCGGTGGACTCAGCAGACGCTACACCTTGAGTATCAACTGGTGGCAGAGTTCGCGGCACTGCATTGGCCCCCGCCAGCAGCAAAACCGCAACGCCGAATGGCGCTATGGGAGCACACTTGTTTTGAGTGCTTTGTGGCAGATTCGACGACCACCGGCTACACCGAAGTGAATGTCGCACCCAGCGGTGACTGGAATTGTTTTGACTTTCAGGCTTATCGTCTCGGCATGCAGGCGTCCAGCAGCGCAAGTTTGCAGTCGATGTCGGCTCAACTCGATGACGAGCACCAAGCGCGGATTCAGGTTGAACTGGATTTGCCAGCTTGGTCAGAGGATTTCCAGGCGTTGCAATTGGGTTTGTCTGCCGTCATTGAGGACAAGCAGGGACAACGCCACTATTATGCTCTGCAACATATTGACGGCAATCCGGATTTCCATCACCGTGACACCCACATCCTGACGATCACCCGGGGCATTGAATGACATTTCGGTTCGGTATCGACGAGCTTCTCGGCAGCGCTAAGCTCCTGCAATCATTACACTCGCGCCAAGTCGCGCTGGTCGCCCATCCCGCATCCGTGACTTGCGGCCTGCAGCACTCTCTGGATGGCCTGATCCAGCACGGCGTCAAGGTGAGCCGAGCATTCGGTCCACAGCACGGCATGCGCGGCGACAAGCAAGACAATATGATTGAATCTGCGGATTACCTAGATCCAACCCACGGTATTCCTGTCATCAGCCTCTACGGTAAACACCGCTTTCCAACTCAGGAAATGCTCGCGGATATTGACGTCGTGCTCTTTGACCTGCAGGACGTTGGTTGTCGTATCTACACCTATATCACCACGTTGAAATACTTCCTTGAGGCCTGCGGGACCGCCGACGTTGAACTTTGGGTGCTGGATCGCCCCAATCCCGCTGGCCGGCCCATAGATGGCTTACGTCTCGAAGCTGGCCAGGAGAGCTTTGTTGGCTGCGACACACTACCCACCCGACATGGGCTCACCACCGCTGAGCTGGCTCAGTGGCTGGTGGCAAAACATCAGCTACCCGTGCGTCTGAAGACCATTAAGATGATCGACTATCAGCCGACGGTGGGGCCGGGTTACGGCTGGCCGCTACACCAACGCCCTTGGGTTAATCCAAGCCCGAACGCCAGCAGCTTGAATATGAGTCGCTGCTTCTCGGGCACCGTGTTGCTGGAAGGCACCGAATTGTCGGAAGGTCGTGGCACTACCGTACCCCTGGAGATTATTGGTGCACCGGACTTTCCAGCAATGGAAGTCCTCAACTATCTGCAAAGCCAACGCCCGGAATGGCTGCAAGGCGTCTTTTTACGCCCCTGTTTTTTCTCGCCGACCTTTCACAAGCACCAGGGTGAGCTCTGCGAAGGCATTCAGATTCACACTGATTTCGCTGACTACCACCACGAGCAGTTCAAGCCTTACCGACTGATCGCGGGCCTGCTTAAGGCCCTGCGCCATATCCGTCCGGATTACCCAATATGGCGCCATCACGAATACGAATATGAACCTAGCCGGATTCCCATCGATGTCATCAACGGTGGGGCTTTTTTACGCCAGTGGGTGGACGATGCCACCCTGGGCTTTGAAGCACTCGAGACTCAATTGCACGCCGAAGAACAGCCATGGCTCGACGAGCGCGCGCCGCACTTACTTTACTAGTGGCGAGTCAATAGCGACAACTGGGCGCGACCCGTCTGGCCAAGCCATAAAATTTTGGCATAGTCGGCATAACCCGGCGGGAACTAAAATCAGCGTGTTAGAATTTCACCTTATTATGCATACCACAGGACAACACTGACCTAATGACAACGCCAATGACGAACAAGACCAACGCCTACAAAATCGCGATCCTCGCCGGGGACGCCATCGGACCCGAGATTATGGCTCAGGCCGTCAGAGTCTTTGAGCTGGTCAGCAAACACCGCGATGTTGAATTTGAACTGACTGAGGCTCCCTTCGGCGCCCATGCCTATTTTGAACACGGCAAAGCCTTTCCCGATGAAACCAAAGCTGTCTGCGATGCCTCTGACGCTATTCTCAAAGGACCGGTTGGCTTGAGTCATGCGGAATCACAGAAGATACCGGTAGAAGAACAAGCCGAGCGCGGCGCTATCTTGCCGTTGCGCGCCCGATACAATACCTTCGCCAACTTTCGACCGATCTATTTAAGCCGCGACATGGCGCACTTCTCGCCCCTGAAACGCGAAGTCATCCAGGATGGCATCGATATACTGCTGATCAGAGAACTGGTCGGCGGTTTGTACTTCGGTGAGAAAGAACGCGGCGTGAATGCTGACGGCAAACGTTATGTGAAAGAGACCCTTGAATACAACGAAGACCAGGTGCGCCAGATATTGATCGTGGGGTTTGAACAGGCCCGATTACGCAAAGGTGTGCTACACAATATCCACAAGAGCAATGTCTTGATGTCCAGCGTCTTCTGGAATGAGATCCTTGATGAAGTGCACAAAGATTATACGGATATCAAGGTGGTGCATTTACTGGTTGATGCCGCAGCAACCGCCTTGTGCCTGAACCCGGGCCAATTTGACGTCATGGTCATGGAGAACATGTTCGGTGATATTCTCAGCGACCAAGGCGGCGGCATTCTGGGCAGCCTTGGACTCATGCCATCGGCCTGTGTTGGCCCAGAGAAAGCCTACTATGAGCCTTCACACGGAAGCGCCCCGGATATTGCCGGTAAAAATATCGCTAACCCTTATTCGATGATTGGCTCTGTTGCCATGATGCTGGATATGAGTTTTGGCCTGAAGGCTGAGTCTGATGCGGTCTGGTCAGCGATGAAAAGCGTCTTTGAGTCTGGCTACTCAACTGCCGACTTGTTGTCGGCGGACACGAATCCAAAGATTCTGTCGACGACGGAATTCGGTGATCTGGTAATGCAGGAACTCGATCGATTGCTCGCCAACTCGTGAAGCTGGCACTGGCAAGCTACCTGAATCCGCATTTAGCGCCAGACTAGTGCGGAAGAACGAACCTACACCCTACTCATCGATAGGCCACTGGTGAGATAAAATCCCCACCAATGGCTTCTGATGTACCTTAAGCTGACGGGTCTAGATTAAAGCGCAGCCACCTGGCTGGCGATGCTGGTGGCCATGACCAGAATGGAGATCCAGCCCCAACCAATAAAGGCCCACATGACGAGTGGCTGTTCGAACAGATCACCGAGTATATTGACGGTAGAGTCGACCAGCAAAAATTTGAGTGGGCGTTGAATCAACTTTTTAATCATGTGCGTACTTACCTTCAATGTGCGGATGGCGTTAAAGCCGCGTAGTTTAGCTGGAATCACCCCCCAAGGGGAGCCCTAGTCGAAGGCTTTTGGCGGGGTATTCAAGGACAAACGTTTGAATCGCTCAATCTCGCTGGCGATTTCCTCGTAGATCGCTTTGACATTAATTTTTTCATTGAACTGTACGCGCTTGGAAAACACGGTGACAGGGAAAATAAAGTTGTCTGTCTTGCGCCACCGCAGGGCCTTGCTGGAACCCAAGGCATCTTCGTAGCTGACCCAATGTAACCCGAATTCGCGCACCAGCAGATCCCCAAAGACTACGCCCAAGGCCTGCCATTGAGTAATTTGATCAGGGCGTAAGAGTCTTCGGTCCACAAGCTGCTGGTACAAGGACAAATCCGCTTGGGTGCTCTTCAGGGACATCACCCCGAGACGTCGCGAAAACAATTCCTGCATTTCCGCACGCTGCTGATCTAGCAGCGTGAGCTGACCGAAAGACAAATCATCCACTACCGCGGGTCTTTCAGGCTGACTGGGAAACTGGTAATTGTCCAACTGCTCTGGTGATAATACGGGCACATCGATAGGAGCCGCCAAGACACCGAAACTGGCAGAAAGCAAAACTATAGTTAGCAATAACGCAGCGGGTTTATGCATCACACGATCGCCTCTTTAATGGATCCGTCTGACTCGCTATTATCCCGATTCGGGTCTAGAGCGAAAGCCCTAATCGTCATGATACTCGACCTGACTAACCATCCTGATACACTCATACGCCTAGCGCGCCGTTGCCGCGCATGACCGCGGCGCTTGCCAGGCGGATTTAACACGAGAATTACCATGAACACTGAACTGATCACCTTGATTCATGGCACACCGGGCCATTGGGTCACGGCCATAACCGGCGGTGGCACCACTGCCTTGAGTCGCCTGCTGGGTGTACCTGGCGCATCGAGAACATTGCTTGAAGCCACTATCCCCTACGCGCAAACCGCACTGACGGCTTACCTGGGTAAAACGCCCGCCCAAGCAGCCAGTTCGCAGACTGCCAGAGCCTTGGCCATGGCTGCATTTCAACGCGCTCGACAGTTAACTGCACCGCAAGGAACGACAGCGAGCGGCGCAGATCAAGGCAGGGAAACGCCGCTGTTCGGTCTTGGTGCTAGCGCCGCCCTCGTCACCGATCGTAGCCGACGGGGCGATGATCACTGTTTTGTGGCGATTCAGAGTCGTCAGGCAAGCTGGGAATTCAGCTTAACCTTCGGCAAAACCGGCCGGCAGCGCAGTGAGCAGGAACAGATTTGCGGTGAATTGATTCTCCAAGCCATGCAGATGGCTCAGACCGGCCATCATATTCCCCTCGCCGACGAACTCCATCAAGGGTTAGGACTCGACACCAGCGACCATGCCACGGCGCGCGTGCTCGCCGCCCCAACTCGGTGGCAAGGACTCTTCAACGGTGAGCACAAATCCACCTGGGCCGCCGCCAAATCACCACTCGGGGTATTTCCCGGTGCGTTCAACCCCCTGCATGAAGGGCATCGGCAAATGGTTGCTGTTGCCCAGAAAATACTGGGCCACGAGGTGATCTTGGAAATATCGGCGTTTAATGTGGACAAGCCCCCGTTGGATTACTTCGACTTGCAAGAACGCGAGCTCGGCACCCAAGGGTATGCCATGGTTTTCAGCAATGCACCGACCTTTATTGAAAAATCATTCGTGTTTCCTGCCGCGACCTTTGTCGTTGGCAGCGATACGATCGAACGTATTGCCGATCCCAAATATTATGGCAACTTGGTGGCTAACCGCGACGCTGCCCTGGGATTATTGCAGCAACGCGGCCACCGGTTCTTAGTGTTTGGCCGTAGCGACGGCGAAGGATTTATCGGACTGGAACACCTTGAGCTACCCCCGTCACTGCGCGCCATCTGTGACGGCGTACCTGAGGCAAGGTTTCGCATCGATCTTGCTTCTCGGGATCTACGTCAGAACTAGCCCTAGTCTGCGAAAGCGAGCCGAGCGCAACCACGACCTATCAATCCACGCGGATCGAGCCGCCGATCATTAAACCTACAAATACGTTTGGAACAGTGGCGGCATCTGCGTATTGACCGCCCCAGGCAACATCAACGACCGAGTCGCCGAAGGACTAACCAGAATATTGGCGCAAAAATCCTCATCTACGCGCATTTGGGTCGGTACCACATCATCAAGTTGCAGGGTGACGGCCGCAGCAAACTCGGGCAACACCGCCTCAAGAATCAGCGTCGCCCGCGGTAGGATATTGCTTTGGGCAACCCGGTTACGCTGACCCCATGCCACCCGCAGTTGCGAGCAAAACTCCAAATTCGCCGGCAAATCAGTCACCGCAACGTCACGATCCAGACCATAGCTGTAGTACATCATGACTTCTTCAAACAACATGGCCAGGTCCTCACGACTGCTGCTATAGCTATAAAAATCGTTAGCGACATCCAGCTGGAATTCCGCCGCCACATCCTCGGCGGTCAAGGATTGATCCGCGAGCCGCACGGTATCGCTTCGAAAGGACACACCCGCTAACCTGTTCATCAGCACCGAGGTCAACGGAAAGGTGCCCTGCAATAAATTCGACGGCAGGCCTCTGGTAGCTGCCGCCATGTACATGGGCACAGTTCTATCGATTGTCGCCAGACTTCCCGGCGGATAAAAATCGTTAGCATGGGCCAGTTCATGATAGAACAAGCCCGCCAGCCGCATCGAAATCGAATTCAAGTCGCGGTTCAGACTACGAATATCGGTATCGCCATTAGCCACATAACGGCCAGGCATGTAGAACTGAAAAACGTTGCCAAGATCAGCACGATAATCCGGCGTCGGATCAATCGTCAGCTGTTCCACGGTGGACAGCCATAAGCGATCTGGATCAATGTAAATAGCACCACTTCCTGACCAGTAAAACGACGGCCGAATATCATAGGAAATCACGATGGCGGTAATCCCACGCATGATCAACAGCAGTTCTGGCGGCATCTGGGCGAACACGTCGCGCATGCGCACCGCCATCCAGTCATGGGACACCAGCACACGGTCCATGATTTGATCAACGGTGGGCGCGCTAGTCTCCATGCCAAGTAAGGGTATTTGATTGAAACTGCACAGATTGTCTTCCGTCATGAGGACGGTGCAGTTAATCAAAGTATTGGCAATGGGATTACCGGGATTCGCCGCTCTCACCAAAGAACGCAAACCGGCAAAATTTTTGTCCGGAAAAAACTGGTCCATGATGTAGGCGGTAGTATCCGGTGGCGTCACTGGCTGAACCACCGGCTGGGAAGGCTGTGGGCGCGGTGCGGCGCTAGAGCCACCACCACCACCGCAGGCACACAAGCCAATGACTAAGACCAACACAGCACCGAGCCGCTGGATATGAAATTGTTGTTGACCCATTAGATTGCGCACCCTTGTTGCCGACAGCTACCGGCTTACTGTCGCCATTGATCTTAGCCTCATATCATAGCAAAAAGCCCTGAACTGTACAGCAACCTGTGGCAACTCCCTGCTCGACAACTATTCTGCCGGCAATAGATCGAGCACGAAGGCATACTCACGAGCATCGGTCTGATAGCGGGTATACCGACCAGATGCACCGCCGTGACCACTGTCCATATTGATATCTAACAGCAGTCGATGATTATCAGTCTTCAGCCGCCGCAGACGCGAGACCCACTTCAACGGCTCAAAGTATTGCACCTGTGAATCATGCAAGCCGGTCGTCACCAACATATTCGGATAATCCTGGGCCGTCACCTGATCGTAAGGCGAGTAGGACAACATGTATTTGTAATAGTCGAGTTCTTGAGGATTACCCCACTCGCTGAACTCCCCCACGGTCAGTGGTATCGACTCATCCAACATGGTCGTCACCACATCCACAAAAGGTACGTGGGCGATGATTCCCAAGTATTTTTCTGGCGCTTCATTGGCGATAACGCCCATCAGCAAGCCGCCGGCCGAGCCCCCCATCGCAAACACTTTTTGTTTGTCGCCATAGCCCAACGCCACTAACTGGTCCGTCGCATCGATAAAATCCCAGAAGGTGTTACGTTTCTGCAGCAACCGGCCCTGCTCATACCAGTCTCGCCCCATCTCATCGCCACCGCGAACATGGGCAATGGCAAACACAAATCCGCGGTCAAGTAATGACAGCCGCAGCGAACGAAATGTCGGCTCACTGGCAAAGCCATAGGCGCCATAGGCATTCAGATACAGGGGATTATTGCCTCGAGAAAACAGGTCTGGGCGATAGACCAGGGATACTGGCACCTGCGCGCCATCCCGAGCCGTGATCATGATTCGCTCAGACTTGTAGAGACTGGCATCGAACGCCCCGACCACGGGATCCTGCTTCAGCAATTGACTGGTGCCCCGGTCCATATCATATTCAAACACCGATTCAGGTGTCGTCAGACTCGAGTAAACGTAGCGCAACCGCCTTGAGTTCACCTCAGGATTGCTGTGCAGGCGAGCGGAATAGGCCGGATCGGGAAATTCGATGAGGCGCCCAGGACCTTGTTCCTCGGCCCGCGATATCACTCGCAAGACGGGTAAGCCACTGACACGTTCATTCATCACCAGATAATCACTGAACACCTCTGCATCCTGCAGCAACACATGCTCTCGATGGGCGAGGACTTCCTGCCAGACAGACTTATTATTCAGATGCGGTTCTTCAACCTTCATCAACCGAAAGTTGCTCGCCTGCCAGTTGGTCAAAATGTAGAAAGTGCCCGCCACATGTCGAATGCGATATTCATGCTTGGCTTCGCGAGTCAGAAAAACCACGGGACCACGTTGTGGCTTGAGGCTATCGATCAGCCGAATCTCGCTGCTATCGGTGCTCGACAGGCTGATCACCACATAAGCCTTTGAGCGAGTTGTATACACAGACGTGCTAAAACTATGGTCAGCCTCTTCATAAACCAGTTGATCAGTCTCGATCGGTGTGCCTACGACATGACGATACACTCGGTAAGGCAGCAAGGTTTGCGGGTCTATTTTGACATAAAACAACGTTTTGTTGTCTTGCGCCCAGGCGATGCTGCTAGACACATCGGTGATCTGATCAGACAGGAACTCACCACTCTGCAGGTCTTTAAACCGCAGCGTGTACTGTCGCCGTCCCAGCGTATCTTCAGTGAACGCAAGCAGATTATCCCCACTGCTAACGCTCCAATTGCTGACCTGATAATACTCGCCGCCACGCAACAGATTAGCCTGAGCTAACTGATTGACATCCAGGATCACTTCCTTAGCCTCCGCAGCCCCCGGAAACCCTCGTAAATAGACTGGGTATTCGCCGCCAGCCTGGAACTCACGATGGTACGCGTAGGCACCTTGGGTCACAGGAATCGTCTTGTCGTCATCGGCAAACCGGGCAGTGATCTCGGTAAACAGCTGGTCTTGCAGCACTTGGCTGGGCGCCATCATGGCCTGAGTATATTGGTTTTCTGCATCTAACAATGCCAACATCGCCGGATCATTCCGGTCATCGTCGCGCAGCCAGTAATATTCGTCTTGCCGCTGCAGACCATTCACCACCAGCGTTCGCGGCACTTGTTCGGCTACCGGCGGTTTCAAATCTGCCATCTTATCTCCCTGCCCATGCCAACAGCCGGTGAGCACCAGTCCCACGGCCAGAGATAAGATTCCGTGGGTGTATCGTCTCGACCACCGTACCTGTTGACCAACCTGTATCAATAAAATAATGATCCGCATAACCTCTGGCACTTTTGTCTTCGAGCAGTAAGCTCGAGATCGAACGCGGCACGACTATGAGGCCAGCGCCAGCGCGGGTCAATCAAAAATTGCCGCCTGTTTTCGAGGCTAGCGACCCTTGAATTCAGCTTCGCGCTTCTCCAGAAAACTGGCAACACCCTCCCGATGATCCTCGGTCTGAAACAACACGCCCAGGGTCTGTGAAACCCAGTTACCCATCTCCTGATATTCACCATAGCAGGACCGGCGTAAGCCCTCTTTAAGATACCGGACCGCCAGGGGCGGATTCGCCGCAATCTTGCGGGCCAACACTAGCGCCGCCGACAATAATTCTTCGTGGGGAACGACGTCCATCACCAGGCCAATTTCGCGGGCAAACTGGGCGTCAATGATCTCGCCGGTAAACAGCAGTTGGGCCGCTCGCTGCGGACCCACCAATTGAGGTAGGCGCACCAAGCCACCGACATCACTGACCAGGCCACGCTTGACAAACATCTCCGAGAATCGCGCCCGCTCTGAGGCGATTCTAAAATCTGCCATCAATGCCATGTCCATGCCCCAACCAATCGCCGCACCGTTGACCGCGGCAATAATTGGCCGGTCACAATCCATAATAGCGGTGGCCGCAGGCGTCGTACCGGGCCTGACAGAACGCAGTCGCTGTTTGCCCGTATCACCATCTCCGGTCATCAACTCTTTCACATCGTCGCCAGAGCAAAATGCCGGATCTGTGCCAGTCAAAATAATACAACGCACGTCTGAATTTTTTTGAAGATCACGGAAAATAGCTTCGAGCTCAGTATAGGCCAGGCGGTTCAGTGCGTTGCGTGCTTCTGGGCGATTCAACGTGACCACGGCAATATGCGCGTCAATCGTCACCAACATGGTGCTGTAGGATGCTTGTTCGGAATATGCATTAGCCATCTTCAATAACCTCGTTAAATGTGAAATCAAAAAAGTCTTCGAGCGACATACTAGCACCCTGGTTCACCAAGGGTCGACGGCCCCGTTGAGCGACTATTTGAGGATGCAGCCCGGCGTGGACTGTCAGGTAATGGCAGGTGACGGGAGGTGACGGGAGGTGATGAGACGGTGCTCGCTATTGCTGTTGACTCTTGGTGTACGCGGACGAGGTTGACATGATCGGTATGAATATCGAGAATCCGGGCCCGAGACACAAACCACGGCAAGTTAACCTGACCCGACTTCGGCCAGCACAGCGGCTAGACTATGGCCCCCTAACCAGATGAACTCACGTGACCCATTCTCCGATCCGCGATGGCCTAAGGCTCCTCAAGCAACCTGACTTTGCCAAGCTGTTTAGCGCTTATCTGATCTCCTATGCGGGCAATGCCATGGCGCCCATCGCCATGGCATTCGGCGTTCTGGCACTGACAGGCTCAACCCGCGATGCGGCATTTGTGATTGCCGCGCCGACGGCTGCGCAAGTTTTGGTGTTGTTGTTTGGTGGCGTCATCGCGGACCGCACTTCTCGGCAACGGGTCATCGTCGTCGCCGATACGTTGGCCGTCATCAGCCAATTGATTATCGCTGGCCTGTTTCTCTCGGGTCAGGCCAGTGTCCCCGCGTTGACGGTGTTCATGCTGGTCAACGGCATCGCGATGGCGCTGCATCTGCCCGCGTCAACGGGCATGATTCCACAAATCGTCGCGCCGGCTGACTTACAAGCCGCCAATGCCTTGCTCGGTACGGCTCGAAGTGCGGCAATAACCCTCGGCGCAGCGCTGGCCGGCATTCTGGTTGCCTGGCTTGGCGCAGGTTGGGCAATTGCGATCGATGCACTGTCCTTCGCTATCGCTGCGCTACTGATCGCGAGCCTGCGCCCGAAGCCGCAAGCACTGACCGACCAGGCCACTCTCGTCCAGGATTTGATCCTGGGCTGGCGAGAGTTCACACGCCATCAGTGGTTGTGGACCATCGTCTTACAGTTTTCTCTGGTGATAGCCGCTTTCGAGGGCGTATTAGGATTGCTGGGACCCGCAGTGGCCAGGGATACCCTCGGTGGACCAGTGGCCTGGGGGCTGATATCTGCGAGCTTTGGTCTCGGCACACTGGCCGGCGGCATCATTGCCCTGAAACTCACTATTGCGCGACCGATGCTGGTGGCCAGTCTCAGCGTTCTGACGTTTAGCTTTATTCCCCTGGCGTTAGCGGTGCCCTTACCTGTCAGCCTGATTTGTTTTGCTGCCAGCATCACGGGTATCGGCGGTCAACTGTTCGGTGTCCTGTGGTATACCACCCTGCAGCAACGCATACCCGGTCATTTACTCTCTCGGGTCAGCGCCTACGATCACTTGGGCTCCATCATTCTGGCGCCCATGGGAATTATTCTTGCGGGCGTGTTGTACGAGACCCTAGGCCCACGAACGACGCTGCTGCTGTCGGCCGTAACGATCATTGTACCGACGCTTGCCGTGTTATTTGTCCGCGAGGTACGGGAACTGAGACACCAGCCCCCGGTGCCTGCAGACTAACCAACCGCCATTCAGGCGGCTAACGCATCTACCGGCTTCACATAAGCCAGCGAGTGTGCGGCCCCGACAAATTCGTTAGTCACTTTGCCGGCACAGACGTTCAAGCCATTGAGCAGATGTGCATTCGACAACAAGGCCGATTTGACGCCTTTGTCCGCCAACTCGAGCACATACGGCAAGGTCGCATTATTCAATGCCGCGGCGGAGGTTCTAGCCACTGCACCAGGCATGTTAGCAACGCAGTAATGCACGACATCATCAACAATATAGGTGGGATCTGCATGGGTCGTGGCCTTTGATGTTTCAAAGCAACCACCCTGATCGATCGCAACGTCTACCAGGACAGTGCCAGCACGCATCATGCGAACCATCTCTGCGGTGATTAATTTCGGCGCTGCTGCGCCCGGAATGAGCACAGCACCGATGATCAAGTCGGCCTTCATGCTCATTTCCTGAACCGCATCATGAGTCGAGTAAAGTGTTTGAATACGATTACCAAACAAATTGTCTAGTCGACGCAGGACGTCTAAGGAACGATCAACAATAGTCACCCTGGCACCCATACCCACTGCGATTTGGGCCGCATTCTGGCCCACCACACCGCCACCAAGGATCAGCACCTGGCCCTGCTCAACCCCGGGAACCCCGCCCAACAGAATGCCACGACCGCCATGGGATTTTTCCATGCACATGGCACCCGCCTGAATCGACATACGTCCAGCAACTTCTGACATGGGTGCCAGCAGCGGTAAGCGACCAAACGCATCAGTCACTGTTTCATAGGCGATGCAAATGGACCCGCTGTTGACCAAATCACTGGTCTGCGCCAGGTCTGGCGCCAGATGTAGATAGGTGAACAGCGTCTGCTCGGGACGTAGCATTTTACGTTCACTGGCTTGCGGCTCCTTAACCTTGATAATCATCTCGGCGCGCGCAAAAATTTCTTCTGCGGTGGCGACGATTTCCGCACCCGCAGCCGCATAGTCGGCATCGAGGTGGCCGATACCAGCACCCGCATTCGTTTCCACCATCACTGTGTGGCCATGACGCACGACTTCACGGACACCCGCAGGAACGAGACCCACTCGAAACTCGTTATTTTTGATTTCTGTAGGCACGCCAATTTTCATGTGTCGTTCTCGCAAGAGGATATTGATGGCGCACAGTATATGCATGACAAGACAGGCGATCTCACTTATTATCGACTATAAATCAGAGCTTTAAATGCCTATTGGGAGCTTGAAAAGGATAATAATGACAATTAAGCCCATAGAACAGGACAAACCACTGGACAAGATTGACCGTCGAATCCTTCGCGAACTGCAAGCTGACGGACGCCTCTCGAATACGGCCCTGTCTCGACTGATCAACCTCAGTCCAACGCCCTGTGCCGAGCGCGTCAAGTCGTTGGAACGTCGAGGTCTGATAGCCGGTTATACCGCGCGCCTGAACCCTCATCTGCTAGGCTTAGAGTTGTTGGTGTTCGTCGAGATTAATCTGGCAAGAACCTCGCCAGATGTATTTGACGAGTTTCGTCAGGCGGTCATCAAATTACCCCAGGTGCTGGAATGTCACCTGGTCTCGGGCAACTTTGACTATTTAATCAAGGCGCGAGTCGCCGACATGGTCGCTTATCGACGCTTGCTCGGCGAGACCATTCTGACCCTGCCCGGGGTTAGTGGATCACGTACCTACGTCGTGATGGAAGAAGTCAAAGAATCCAATCGGCTGGCGATTTAACAATTGGTCAATCAATGCCCAGGCGCACAAATTGCTCGTGGGGGGCATTCACCTCTTGTAGCGCAACCCGCAGCAATTCGATCATGTCCTTCTCCAAAGGTTTTCCCACCTGATTGTTGGTTTCCTGCGGGTCATCTGGAATCACATACAATTGATGCTCACCAATCCTGGCCTGCATAGACCAAAAAGGTAATAGATCGCCCTCCTGAAACGGCTGGCGAATAACCGGTATATCAGTGCCCGGCATGGTGTCCAGCCAGGCTCGATGGTCCGGATTTGGCAAGCGTAAATTAGGCATGGGCGGTATCGGCATGGTTGACCAGCGATTCGACCACATCGATAAGGGGAAGTTACTGGTGGCTGGCGCCCGCGCATATTTGTTCTTGCCATCATGGATCTGCACCCAGTTACCATAGACACCACCGATAGCCCAGTCTCGAATACTCGTGGCAGCGCCACTGATCAGGGGTAATAACGACTTGCCATGGGTCACATGTTCCACCTCAACCTCAAACAGATCAGCCAGGGTCGCATGGATATCCACATTGGTCGTTAAGGCGTCAATGGTCCCCGGCGCATAATCCGGGTGATAAATCATCAGCGGGGTATGACCCAAGGTTTCATACTGCATCACGCCGGGTTTACCAAAGATATCTCGCTCACCGAGATAATGGCCATGGTCGGTACAGAGAATAAACACCGTGTCTTCCCACAGATTCTGACTGTCCATGGCATCCAGCACCTTGCCAAACCAGTGATCGATCATGCTCAATTTGGCCCCGTAGTTAGCACGAATATGCTGACCTTCTCGAGCGGTTATCACTCCGTTTTTCACCGCATCAACCGCATAGGGCGGCCAGATCATCTGCTCACCCTGCCAGTCTGGGTCATATTTGTTCGCCCAAGGCGCGGGCGTATCAAAGGGCTCATGAGGATCAAACTCATCGACAAACAGAAAAAAACTGTCGTGAGCATCGCCATGGGTCGTGAGCCAGTCTGCGGTTGCCTGCATCGTCTTCGGACCGGGAAAATCCAACTCTTCACGAAACCAAGTTCTGGATAAATCGTAACCTAGGGTCTCCGGTTTACCATTATGCTTCTTCGTGGCCGGCAAGGTCGGCGAGCCAATCCAGGACGGGTCCTCGCGGGTCTTCCATGGGTCACTTTCATGGCCGCGCAGATAATCCCAGGCAAAGAAGTCCGTATGATAGTTCTCACCACCGGTCTCAAACAGGTGAGGATGGTCAGTAAACAACTGAGTTTTGACATTTTTTTGCCGCAGATAGTGGCCCAAAGGACGCTCCCACAATTCGATCGAACCCCAGGGTCGCCAGAGAAAATCCAGCGCCCCCACCAGGATGTCATGACGGGCGGGCATACAGGGCAATGAACCTGTGGAATGATTGGTGAATCGCTGGGCGCGAGCCGCAAAGCGATCAATATTCGGCGTTTCAAACTCTGTCCCGCCATAGCAACCGAGCATATGGCGATTCAGGCTGTCGAGTAAAATGACGACGACTTTTTTGGGTTTCATCTAGTGTTTCTCATTCGATCTAGCGAACCTCAAGATACCCCGTTGCCCAGCCAATAACCAGCGAGAACCCGAGGATCAAGACCGGCATCCAGCTATTTTGATCGAGTCCCTCACAGCAGTTGCCATCACATTTAATACTGTATATATTTACAGTTAAATGCCATGCCGGCCTCTAGACATTCTTTAGCCTCGCCGCTCCAGGTCTTTAGTGTGGTCTGCTACTGAAGCTCAGGACTGAAGCTTAGGACCGAAGCTTAGGACCGAAGCTTAGGACTAAAAATTCGTGCTGACGGGCTGCGTACCGGGAGGCCGATCAGGGGCTTGGCACTCAATCTCACACCTAGACTACAGAGAATGCCCATCGTGTCTCGACCCTCAGAATCTTTGCCCCTATTGCTCAAAAAAACCGGCTTGTGGCGAGCATCCCACCTGGACTGCGAGTTTAATCAGGGCACCGCAACCGGTTACGACATCCTCGATCAGCACTTACCTGGCGCCGGATGGCCCACTGCCGGCATCACCGAATTACTCTTTGATCAAGCCGGCATTGGTGAACTCCGGTTACTGGCCCCGGCGTTGGCCAGCTTGAGCCAGCAGCAAGGCCGCTGGCAACTTTGGGTCTCGCCACCACACCTGCCCTACGCCCCGGCGCTGGCGCAAGCAGGCATAGATCTTGGCGCGGTGCTTATTGTTCGACCAACCACCGTCAACGACAGCCTCTGGGTCATGGAGCAAGCCCTGGGCTCTCAAAGCTGCAGCGCCGTACTCGCGTGGCCCCAGAACATTCACGATAAGCACATTCGACGCTTACAAGTCGCCAGCAAAGCGGGACATTGCCTGGGCGTACTCTTTCGCCATAGTCAGGCTGCGCATCAGTCTTCACCGGCAGAATTACGCCTTCAGCTAACCGGGCAACGAGCCACGCCCCTCAAGGAGCGCTCCAGCATCGGGATTCAGGTGCTCAAGCGCCGAGGTGGCTGGAGCAGCGAACCCTTTACCCTCGACTTTCACGACCAACTGAATCAGGTCACCCCGGACTTCTCGGAAATGATCGTGCGCAACCCACCTCCCCTTGAACCTGAATTGGCTTTTATTGAACAGAGCCGGCACTTGTACGCTGATGAACGCCAGCAACAATAATTCCATCCTATGGCTATGCCTGCATTTTCCGCACCTGCCGCTACAGGTATTTACCCGCGGGCTCAACCCAGCAGACGCCATCAAGCCAGTGGTCATTCTTGAACGCCGGCGAGTTATCGCGTTGAATCAAGCCGCATTCGACACCGGGATTCGACACAACAACAACATGGATACGGCTTACAGCATCAGCCATGAGGTCATCAGTTTCGATAAGGATAGCGATAAAGAACTGACAACATTAACCAATCTGGCCCAGTGGGCATACCAGTTCAGCCCCGCTGTGACGATCCGGGCACCTGATGTACTGTTAATCGACATCGGCGGCAGCTTAAAGCTCTTCAATGGCCTTAAGGCATTAATGGCAAGCATCGAATCTGGCATTAACGACCTAGGCTACACCTCTATCTCCGCCATCAATACAACCCCCATGGCGGCCCTCCTGTCGGCAAGAAACAACGCTGCGACAAACTCTGACCATCAAACGGCCGACAATACCGGGGCCGTCTTGCCCTCTATCGAAATGACACCCGTCGCCTATTTGCAGGCCGACAAGGCCATTATTACTGCCCTCCAGCAAATGGGCATCGATACGGTCAGGGACTTATTCAAGTTGCCAATGAGCAGTATCAATCGCCGATTTGGCATCTATTTTACAGACTACCTGCAACGCCTCATTGGCACACAGCCTGACCCGCAAAAGACCATCGACCAGGCACCGCATTTTTTTTCCGACATTACTTTTATGGCCGATGTCACCAACACCAACGCCTTGATTTTCCCTATTAAGCGCTTGTTGGATGAGTTAAATGCCTTTTTGACAGCTCGGCAACTGCATATCAATCAACTATCCTGGAAGCTCAGTCACCGACATCATCCGCCAAAACACATCAGCATTTATCTGGCCAGCCCTGAACACAATATCAAAGCCTTGCTGCAATTAACCCAACTTAAACTTGAGCAGGTTAAGGATGTTCAAGAGATCGACACACTGTCATTAACGGTCAATACCTTTTTTCCTGCCGATACTGTCTCTGGCGATTTATTCCAATCTGCCGGCTATCAGCCACACCTTGACCCGATAAAAGGCTCATCAAAGCGTCGTCAACGACAGGCCAGCGCCAACGCCTTACTGAATTTACTGAGCACACGTTTGGGCCCTGATGCGTGTTTTGGTTTATCGATGGCGGATGATCACCGCCCAGAAAAATCCTGGCTACGACTCAAGCCCAACCAGATTAACGACGATACTCAACACAAGACAGTGGAGAGCCTGCCAATGCAACTAGCGCAGGACAATCACCGGCCACTTTTTTTGCTCACGCCGCCTCGGGCTTTGCAGCGGGTTAATGACGCCCCGTACTTGAATGGCACGCTGGAATTACTCCAAGGTCCCGAGCGCATTGATTTTGGTTGGTGGGACAGGCCGACCTCAGGAGAGGTCATCACTCGAGACTATTATGTCGCCGCGCATACAGAACGCGGCGCACTTTATTGGGTTTTTCATTATGGCGAGCATGGCAAATGGTATTTACACGGTATATTCTCGTAACCCTCGAGCCTGACTCACTCATGGCACCAGATATCGCAACCTAATTCCCAACAGGAAACCAGACTATGAATATTTATGACTTGCAGATGGAGTCCATCACCGGCGAGAACATTTCTTTCTCTGACTTTAAGGACCAAGCTTTACTTATCGTCAACCTCGCTAGCCAGTGAGGCCTCACCTCACAGTACGCAGGTCTGCGTGCATTGCATGAAAGCGGTAAAGTTACGGTACTCGGTTTTCCTTGTAATCAGTTTGGTGCTCAAGAGCCAGGCACTAATCAGGAAATTTTTGATTTCGCCACAACTAAGTATCAGGCGAACTTCCCGATGTTCAGCAAAATCGAAGTCAATGGCGACAATGCGGCCGAGCTTTATCAATGGCTATGCGGAGAACTGGCCGACGATGAGGGCCAGCATCCGATTGCCTGGAATTTCGCCAAATTTTTAATCAACCAACAAGGCAAGCCGGTCAAACGCTTTCACCCGAAAGTCACGCCACAAGAGATCGAGGCTGCTTTAGCCGATTTAATCTAGAGGCTAAATCTCCACGCCGCCGGCAAACTACGGCGCACAAAAAGCTGGCTGCACGTCGCAGCCGGCTGCTGCTGATTGATTGATGCTGAATACCGCACGTTAAATGCCAAAAAACAATCAGCTGAAAATAATCGATTCACGCTTGAACAGCCGTGCGGTGATAGCGCTGAAAACAAAACACAATAGCAAGACCGCCAAGGGTGACAGGAAATAACCGATCACCGGCACCGCCACCCCTCCCATAACATCAGTCAACAGCAGGTGTTGACCGAGCATCGGCACGGCATACATCCAGGTTTCCGTTTTAATCGGATTAAACATCGTATAAAGACCGGGCAACATGGGCAAAAGCACCAGAAAGCCAATATATGACTGAGCATCTTTAAATGACTTGGCAAAGATACCCACTAACATTTGCATACTAGTCGCTAAAAATGCCAACGGCAAAGTAGCCAACAGCATAGCAATCACCTGCAGTGCCGAAACATGGAAACGCAACCCAAGCGCCTCAAGCTGCATATAACTCATGACTAACATCGAAAGCACCAACGTTAACGACATACCTAAAACAGAGAACAGCGTCGCCGCTATCCATTTACCAAGCACGATCTGTAGCCTGGATACGGGATTAATCAGCAAGGCTTCGAAGGTCTTACGCTCGCGTTCGCCGGCGGTACTGTCGACAGCGATGCCCATCCCCGAAATAAAAGCCGCCAGGACAATATAAATCGGAATAAAACTTAGCACTGAGGTGGCAATTTCTTGTTGACTTGCCACCTCTGAGTCAACGATTGAGACGACACTCATCACGTCAGGCGACACGCCTCTGACGATTAACCGCAGGGAGGCTAGTTCCGAATTATACCCACGCACTAAACTCCTAACTCTCGCAACGGTAATCCGTGAATCGTTTCGCGAACTGTCTGAAATCAACTCCACATAGCTCGTTTTTGCATCAGCAATACGCGCAGCAAAGTTATCGGGAATAACCAGAACAAGCTCCTCCGACTGGCTACTGACCAGGGCCTTGGGGTCACCGATGGCGACAGAAAACTCCACACCCTGCTCAGCTAACCAGGCCATCAGATGCGGCGCATGATCGGCGCCCTGAACCGCCACCATCAAATCTTTATCCTGACTACGCAATTCAATCATGGTGTGAATCAAAAAATAGACCAAAAATGGCGCCATGACGGGAAATATTAACGCAGACAACACAGATCTTCGATCACGAACACCGTCAAGACATTCCTTGATCAGAACAACGGTAAATGGCCTCATAGCGGAATAACCTGCTCGACCAATTTAACAAAGGCGTCTTCCAGGTCGTCCTCATGGGCCAGCTCCTTGATCATTTCAGTCGTGCCCTCGGCTACCACCTCGCCCATGGAGACAATCACAATATTGTCACACAAGCGGGCGACCTCATGCATCAAGTGACTAGAAAACAACACGGTAATTCCCATCACTCGAAGCTCCTGAACCACTTCTCGAACGATGCGAGTTGTCATGACATCCAGGCCATTGGTTGGCTCGTCCAAAATGACGTTGGCAGGGCCGTGAACTAGACATTGCGCCATACAAACCTTAGTACGCTCTCCTTGAGAAAAACCATGGGTTCGCCGATCAGCGATAGGCCCCATTCCCAGCAGTGCGATCAACTCAGCAGCACGCGCCTCGACTTGCTCGTTTTCCATACCGTGAAGGCGGCCAAAATAGTGAATATGCTCCCTGGCAGTGAGGCGTGCATATAAACCATGATTGTCTGTCATAACGCCGAGTCGTGATTGGGCCAACCGAGTATTTTCCGCAACATTGACGCCATCAATCAATACCTGACCTGTATCCGGAATCAACAGGCCATAGAGCATGCGTAACGTGGTTGACTTGCCTGCGCCATTGGGACCCAGCAAACCCGTGACCTGCCCTGCCGAGGCCAGAAAAGACACGTCTTTGACGGCGCTAACACCACCGAATTGTTTGCTAACCTGCTTAACTTCAATCACCCATCACCCCCGACTACTGACTGCGGTCCTGCAGTACTGGTAAAAAACGGCGGACGACGAATTGAATCAATACAGCCCGCTGCCAGCTCCTGTGGCGCCAATTGCTCAATGAATTCGACCATCAGGTCGGGCACGCAACCAGTAAAACCGGCATTATGACCGACGCCCCGGACAATAAGATGCCGTGAATTAACCAACGTCTGGGCGGCTTGCTCAGCAAACTTCGGTGGCGTCACCGGGTCAAGCTCGCCGGATAACAGCAACACCGGTACGTCGCTACTGACAGCCTGAAAATACTCAGCAGCGACCTCACCGCGAGGCCAAAATTGACAGACTTCCAGCATAAACTCGTTCATGGAGCCGGAAAAATACTGACCCTCCTCCGTCATGCCGGTTGCCTGGGCCATATCTTCCGCACAAAATACTGATGCCATCATGCCCGCGCTGATCGAATCACTATCATCATGAAACTTATATCCCAGTGTCAGCAAGGCTTGATAGTCGCCCTCAACTGCTTGACTCAAAGCCAAGGGCAGCAATGTTGACAGGGTCCGATGATAGAGCACCTGACGCACCAGACGAGCCACAAGAACGTGATCGATACTCATCAGGATCAACTCGCCGGTCTTAGGATGGCGAATTTCCACCTCGACGGGGTTAAGGGTCAACTGTTGGGTCAACCCAACGAAATGGGCGCGCAGATCAGGGAATGCTTGCGCACATGCCGAGGACGATTGGCAGTCGCGGAAGAGTCGATCGAGGGCGACATCCGTATCTGCTGAGGCGCCTGCCAGGATATTCACCGAGGGCGGTGCCACGCCATCGAGAATCATCGATCTGACGTGAGCGCCAAATTGCCGCAGATATACCAGTGCAGCACGAGTGCCATAGGAGATTCCCAACAAGTTAATCTGCTCATAACCCAACGCTCGCCTGACAAAATCGAGATCCCCCGCAGCGATCAAGGTTGTGTACAGCGCCGGATCCGCATCCAGCGTTGGCAAGCACTCTCTGAGCTTGTTCACTTCCAGCGCTAATGCCGCCGCTGATGATAAGGTAAAGTCCTCTGGAGTCTCCGACACTACACAGCTCAAGTTATTGGACCGACCGGTACCTCGCTGGTCAACCAGTATCACTTCCCGCTGCCTACGCAGTTCCAGCAAGGCACTGAACACAGCGGGGCCGCTGGAAATAGCTGACTGTCCAGGTCCCCCGGCAAGGTAAAAAATCGGATCGGGCTTCGCAACTCGCGCAATAGCCGGCAGCACCATCACCGCAAGTTCGATCTGTCGGCCATCAGGTTGACGAGGATTTTCGGCAACTTGGATCTGAGCGCATTGCGCCTCGTTAACAATCCTCACCAAGGCAGGGTCATCTGGACGATCACAAGGACCCAGCAGGATTGGCTCTGCCGGCGCCCCGGCACGCGGTTTATCCAACTCTCCACAACCTGTCAGCAGCAGCAGCAGACTTAACAGGCTTGGCGCCAGTATTGGGAATTTCAAATCAGCCTTATCCTTTAGCTCTCAAAGAACCGTCAGCGTAGCGTAATTTCTACTTCAAGGGCAGCCTCAAACCGCAAGCGCGATGATCGTCAACGCGTCCCACAATGAGATCTACATCAACCCTCGAAATTGTGTCAACATAGCCTCGTGGCACCGGCCGTTTAACCTGTACCCCCCGTCTCCAGCAGTTTTGCCGTGAAGTTTCGAATCGATTAACCAGGATAAGTTGATACCCATGTCTGAGCCTGAAAAAGAACGCTATACACAGCGCAAGTCATTTTTTGACAGCCTGCTGACGATCTATGGGCGCAAGCCTGTCTATGAGGCCCTAACCACCGCAGGGACCACGCCGTTTCGACTGCACCTGGCCCAGACTAATAAGCCCACCGGCATTATTGCCGACATCATCGCCCTGGCAGAGGCCAAAAACGTTGAAGTTTGCTACCACAGCCGCGAAGCACTGGCGCGGATCTCAAGGAACGGCCGTCAGGATCAGGGTGTCGCCATCGATATTGAAGCGCCTGGGTATCAACCGCTAGCTAATCTATGCCAGTTCTCCCAGGATCATCCAGACACCAACCTGAATTTGATCGCCCTCGACAGAGTCACTAATCCGCAGAACCTCGGGTTAATTATCCGCGTCGTTGGCGCATCACCTTGTGCAGGTCTGCTGTTACCGCAAAAAGGCTGCGCCCGCATTGACCCACTCGTGATTAAGGCCAGTGCCGGCACCGTATTAAAAGTGCCGATCTATTATTGTGACGAACTGGGCCCGGCCCTGGAACAGCTTAAAACCAATCACTTTTCGATACTGGGTCTAGCCGCCGGGGGCAGCCGCTCAATTCAGGATATCCCCGTGACAGGTAAACAAGTTTTTATTCTGGGTAACGAAACGGACGGCCTTAGCCCCGAAATCAGTGCTATATGTGATGAACTGGTCGGTATCCCGCTGAATCACGGGGTAGAATCGTTAAATGTCAGCACCGCCGCCAGCATCGTTGCTTTTCGCACCATCTTTCATGGCTGACAGGGCTTTGGGAGTCGCTTGTCACTGGCATCAAAGGTTAATATCAACTATTGTTGCGCCTTGAATTTCCTTGAGCCTTAGAAGATTGTCTATGCGACGTTCGATCAATGTAGTTTTATCACTTACGGCACTTCTGTTCCTGACCGCTTGCGGCACAGAAGAAGGTTTTGTTGAACCGATCAGTGTACCGACGGGCTTTGTTCGAGTATTCCATGCCCTACCGGACTCCACCGTATTAAGCGTATCCGTGTCTAATCTCAACCAGGCCTCGGTTAATTTCAGTGAGGCTTCACCATTTTTCAATATATTGCCTGGTCTGTCTCGAAACATGGAGGTTTTCTACTTCCCTGATGGGCAGCGAGAGCTGCTGCTGAATCGCCAACTGACAGTTCCTACTCTAAACGAGGCCACGGTGATCATTGCCGGAACAGTCAGCAGCCCTGTGGTATTGGAACTCCAGAACCCACCGATAACTAGCACTGCCGCCGATTACACAGAGGTTCAGATTGTCCATGCGGCCAACAGCTTGAGCTCAGAGGTGGGTTTTCTATTGGTTCAAGATGGTGATTTCAGCGCCCAGACTAGCGTTTTATTGGGCCAATTCTCCGAATCCTTGACAATCAACCCCAGCAGCGGTGATAACTATGAACTTTTGGCAGTCAGTTCTCTGCCAGCAACCGGCACAGCACCCACTGACGGCCAGATACTCTGGCGTTCGGGAAGCTTTAGTCTGCCAGTTCAGAGTCGCGCCCTCTTGGTGTTGGCAGACTATTTCGGCCCTGCCGGCAAAGGCGTTCGAGTGGCCAGTCTCAGCCCTTCAGGCACTCAGTTCTTTAGCCTGGAAAATTTACCCGCTGCGATTCGAATAATTAACACGTTACCCGATCAAGGACCGATTGACGTCTTCCTCAATGATGTGTTGTTTGCCGCTAACGTCACCTTTAATGAAATAACGGACGGCTTGCTTACCGACCTTCGCGGCCAGTTTGCCCTAAAACTCACAGCCGCTGGCGACCCTTCGACGATATTGGCTGAGGCTACACCGACCATCAGCCAAGGGAACTATTATACGCTGACCGTTACCGGCCTGAGCACAGACACAGCGCCGAGCCTGGCATTAAAGGCAGAAGACAAGCGAAATATCCCTACGCGATTTATTCTAACAGCCACCCACGCGTCACCGAGCAGCGGCCTGCTCGATTACTATTTTGTGGCACCCGCAACCAGCATCACCGATGAATCGCCAAAAAGCATTAACAACTCATTACTCGGCGCCAGCAGCATAAGCTTCGATCCTGGCAGCTACGACTTAATCGTCACTGATGCTGGCACCAAAGACATAGTCTTTGGCCCATTGGCCGTCGAATTGGTGAACGGCGAAATTTATAACTTCCACCTCACAGATGCAGCTGGCGGTGGCCTGCCACTGCAAATCGTTTTAGAGGATGGCTTCAACTAGACCGTTCAGCCCAGTTGAGCAAACCATCACGCGGTTGATCGCGAAAACATCTTCGGCGCGGCCTACTGTTAGTTTTTCTCAAGCTGGTTTATGCTGAAAAAAACGACCATCTCATACAGGAAGCGCCCCCATGCCGACGGCTATTATCCCTAAAGATTGGCAAGTCACTCGGCTATCTGGCTCACTCGGCGCAGATATCCGTGGACCCAAAGTGGCTACCGCATCAACCAATGACATTGACGCCATCAAGGCACTGTTGATCGAACATCTGGTGCTATTTTTCCCCGATCAGTCTCCTAGCAAAGCCGAGCATATTGCGTTCGGACGTCAATTCGGCGAACTCGAGGGCCACCCCAATTTAAAAGACAGTAACCATGTCGAATATCCAGAACTGTTTGAACTGGTCGCCACCCAAGGCGGCATAGCCGACGAGTGGCACACTGATATTACCTTTCAAGACAGCCCGGCACTAATGTCCATTCTGCATATGGTAAAGTCACCGGCGGTAGGTGGCGACACCATGTGGGCCAGTCTTTACGCCGCGTATGATGAATTATCTCCCCCGATGCAAGCCCTCTGCGAGGGCCTCACCGCACTGCACGATGCTGCCCCTCACAATCGCCCCGATCAGATGACCATTCACCCGGTCGTTCGCATTCATCCAGTCACCGGGCGTAAGGCTTTATACGTCAATGAACACTTTACCCGCCGCATCGTTGAGATGAACGCGGGCGAAAGTGCCGCGCTGCTGACTTATCTGACTCAGTGGGTCGCTCAACCACGGTTTACCGTCCGTAAGTCCTGGACTGAAGGTACCATCGCCATGTGGGATAACCGCTGCACGCAACACTTTGTCTTGAACGACTTTGTTGGCGAGCGAATCATCCAGCGAGTCACCGTCATGGGCGATAAAGTGGAAGGCGTAGCACCATCACCCTGGGCACCTTATGTGCGCACAGGCAGTTTGTCGGCTACCAGCCGCCACGATCGTCAGCTCTTTATGTATTTGAAAGACCAGGCTCAAGACTAACCTTTTGATCTTTGTTCGACGCTATAGCTGCGCCTGAGCCTCGCCCATCAACCGCAGATATTCACTGGTCGATTTTGCACCATTGATGGTTAAACAAGGTACTATTGATTCATTGAAACAATACCAAGAGGAGCTACTGTGGCACTACCGCTGGATGACATCACGATAATTGAAATTGACAACTGGATGGCCGCACCCAGCGCCGCCGCGATTTTGGCTGATATGGGTGCTACCGTAATCAAAGTCGAACCCTTGACCGGTGACCCCATGCGTAGCAATGGCAGGCCACCGAAGATAGACGGCGTGCGTGACTATGACTTCCAGTTTGATGTCGACAATCGCGGTAAACGCTCAATCTGTGTCGACCTGACCAATCCGGCGGCTATCGACATCATTCATAAACTCTGCAGCAAAGCCCAGGTATTCGTCTGTAATCTGTTAGCCCAGCGCCAGGAAAAGTTTCGGCTCGACCCGGAAACACTCCTGGCAATCAACCCCAGCCTGGTTCACGCCACACTGACCGGTTACGGCACAACTGGGCCAGATGCCTGGCGACCCGGTTACGACGTTACGGCGTTCTTTGGCCGCTCTGGTCTTTATGATGCCATGCGCGAAGGACCCCATGGTATCGTACCCATGGCACGCCCAGCCCAAGGCGACCACACCACCGGCCTGGCCTTAGTAGGGGCCATACTCGGCGCCCTGCGTTTAGCCGAACGCACAGGCACGGGCCAGGTCGTTGAGACGTCGCTGTATGAGACTGCCGTCTGGACCCAGGCCAGTGATTTCGCGACCACTGCCGTTGACCAAGCACCAGTGAGACAGCGTTCAAGAGAAAACATGTTGCTGCCAACCGCCAACCGCTACCCTTGCGGCGACGATCGTTGGATCGTGTTCAATATGCCCGAGGCCTCAGGTTGGGCTAAATTATGTAAAGCCCTGGGCAAGCTGGAATGGCTCGATGATGACCGATTTATTGATGCCCGCAGCCGCTACCAGATGATGCCCGTGTTGGTCCCTGAAATTGACCGGGTTTTGGCCGCTAAGAGTCGTGATGAGTGGGGCGTGATCTTTGACGCAGCCGGGCTGATATGGGGACCCGTATTAGGACTCCATGAGGTAGCCCGTGACGAACAAGCCCACGCTATCAATCTGTTTCCACAACTCACCGACGAAGACATCGGCGATTATCGAACTGTTGGTATCCCTATGCGTTTCAAGACCGCCGACGTCGGCCCAAAAAGTCGATCACCCAAAATCGGCGAACATACCCTGTCGGTTCTGGCTGAGTTCGGCTTCGATGATGCCGAGATATCCCAACTGCTAGCAGACAAAATCATCCGCTAAAGCACGATTTTTCGTCTATCTGGTCAGCCCTCGAATGGTTAGCTGGCGGCCAGATGGGCGTTAAAAAATGTCAATGTACGTGCCCAGGCAAGGTCAGCGGCTGCATCGTCATAACGCGGTGTCGTATTATTATGAAAGCCGTGATGAGCATTGGCATAGACATAAGACTCGAACTCAATTCCAGCGACTTGCAGGGCGGCCTCATACGCAGGCATTACTGCCATCAAGCGTTCGTCACGTTCGCCATTATGCAGCTGCAGCGGTGCTTTAACGGCGTTGATCCGCGCTAAATCGGCGGGCCTACCATAAAAGGCCACCCCTGCACTCAACATCGGTAACTGGGTAGCCAACGCATTCACCACACCACCGCCGTAACAGAACCCCACTGCGCCCACTTGGCCATCACAATCCGCTCGACCTTGTAAATACTGGTACGCAGCAACCCAATTTTCCAGCATCAAAGCGGGGTCTAATTTTCGCTGCAGTACTCGACCCTCATCATCGTTGCCTGGCCAGCCGCCAAAAGATGTCAGCGCATCAGGGGCAAAAGCCATAAAACCTGCACTCGCCAGTCGTCGAGCAACATCTTCAATGTAGGGATTGCGGCCCCGATTCTCGTGAATAACCAGCACTGCCGGCAACGGCCCCTTCACTCCGGCGGGTTTCACCAGGTAACCTTGCCAATCGTTCGGTGACGGATACACCAAATTTTCGATCTCAATCTTTACGTCTTGCGGGTCTATTTCCGCAGCGCCGGCGTATTGCGGGTTGAGCGAATCCAACATCGCAGCGGCACCTGCGGCGCTGGCAGTAACAATGCTGGCTCGACGTAAAAACTGGCGCCGGTCAATAACACCATGTACATATTGATCGAAAGCCGACAGAACTTCCGGAGGGAAATCGGCCGCTGTCTTGACAGGTTTATTGGTCATTCTCGCACTCCATGTAGATCGATCTGCGTTGCAAGCATTCTGAATCAACAGACTATGTTCATCTATAGCCCGACAACTCGTTCAAGACTACCGACTTAATGACAACCAGCAGACTCGCCAGACCCTATATTCAGCCACCAAGCCTACGACACCAACTAAACATTGACACGCCTGGGTATCGGTAGCAAGCCGATTGAATTATGATATCGACGCAATGCCACTGCAGCTACTCGTCGAATTGTTACCTGCCAAGATTAGTTAGAATAGCTGTAGCCGATTTACCAAACGTTCACCACGGAAGCGTTTAGACAAAATGCTAACTTCTTTGATCAATTTTGCGGAGCAAGGGTATATACCTGACCTACTGACTCGTGCGGGCATTCGAATGTTTGTCAAGCAAAGACGTCGCCAAATCCGCAAGCACTATCGAAAAAGTCCTGCCTTAGAGATTTTGTTAGAGAAAATGAAAGACAGCCCTTTGGCGATCAATACAACCGAAGCAAACCAACAACATTATGAAGTCGCAACCAGTTTTTTTGACCTAATACTGGGCGAGCACAAAAAATACAGCAGCGCACTGTTCGACGCCCCCACCACTGACCTCAGCGAGGCTGAAGCCGCCATGCTGAAACTCACCTGTGAGCGGGCCCAACTTGATGGCGCAAAAACAATATTGGAACTGGGTTGTGGCTGGGGCGCGTTAACACTCTGGATGGCAGAGCAATACCCCGACAGTAAAATCGTCTCAGTAGGCAATTCAGCATCTCAAAAAGCCTATATCGATAGTGCCGCAGAAAAGCGCGACCTGGCGAACATTGAAGTGATTTACAGCGACATGAACGACTTTGATACTGAGCAAAAATTTGATCGCGTCGTCTCTATCGAAATGTTTGAACATATGCGTAACCATGAATTACTGCTTGAACGTATCGCGGGCTGGCTCGCGCCCGAGGGCAAGTTATTTTTCCATATGTTCTGCCATCAGACTTTCCCCTACTTCTTCGAGAGCGAGTCTGAATCAGACTGGATGGCGACTAATTTTTTCAGTGGCGGGATGATGCCTTCCTGGGATTTGCCGTTACAGTTCCAGGCCCATTTAAGTCTGGAAGACCGCTGGCCTGTCAGCGGCAAACACTACGCGCAAACCTGTGTCTCCTGGCTCGCTAACTGCGATCGGTTCAAACCACAAATTCTTGAAATCTTTGTTCATTCCCCCGACCCCCGCCCACCGATCATTCAATTCAACCGCTGGCGCATGTTTTTTATGGCCTGCGAAGCCTTGTTCGCCTACAACCAGGGCGACGAATGGTTTGTCGGTCACTATCTATTCAGTAAACAGCAACCTGACCGGATAGCCACTAAAACAGCTTGATCTGATTTCGGCTATTGCCCAGCCAAATAAACCTGTATATATTTACAGTATAAATTTGTCAGCAAGCCACCGGACTCAACTAAACATCATGTCACCATCAGGCCCTCCCCTTCCTTTAGGCCGGTTTCGCAGCCCCATAGAAAGTCCCTACGCTGAACTACATTGCATCAGTCATTACTCCTTTCTGCGTGGCGCCTCATCTCCGGAGGAGCTCGTCAAACAAGCCGCTGACTTGGGTTATCAAGCGCTGGCGATCACCGATGAGTGCTCTATGGCTGGCGTTGTCAAGGCTCATGTCGCTGCTCGTGAGTGCGGCCTAAAACTCCTTATCGGTAGCCAGTTCTACTTAACTGATGACACTCATCTGATTCTTCTGGCACCCAATCGTGCGGGCTACGGCCAGATCTGTAACTTGATCACCCTGGGCCGCAGAAGGGCCAGTAAAGGCGATTATCAATTAGACCTCAAGGATATGGAATTTGGTCTGAGTCAATGTCTTGCGATCTGGCTGCCCAATACCCGGCGTAACCGGCATGGCAGTCCTATCTATCCCGACAAGGATCGCACCCACATGACGGGTCATTGTCTTGCCCAGCATTTCAGTAAAAGACTCTGGCTCGGCGTTGAAATTTTTCCCGATGGCCAAGACATAACGGCCTACCAGCAGGCTTTTGAACTCTCCAAGGCCTTTGAGCTACCGTTGGTAGCCTGCGGCGATGTCCATATGCACCACCCTGATCGTAAAGCCTTACAAGATATTGTCTCTGCCATTCGCATCGGCCAACCTTTGCGTCTGGCTGGAAAGTTATTGTTTGCCCATGGTGAGCGACACCTGCGATCTTTACCTTTGCTGGCCAGCCTGTATCCACCAGCACTGCTGGCAGAGACTGTCCGTATTAGCGACCTGTGCGATTTCTCTCTGGATGAGTTGCGCTATGAGTACCCCCAGGAATTGGTGCCACCCAACCTGACGCCGCCACAGTATCTACGCCAACTGGTGGAGGCAGGCGCCAGCAAGCGCTGGCCACAGGGGATTAAGCCCAAGGTCTGGGCAACCATCGAAAAAGAGCTGCGACTGATTCAGGATCTACAATACGAGTATTATTTTCTGACCGTATTCGACATCGTGCAATTTGCCCGCGACGCCCAAATTCTCTGCCAGGGTCGCGGCTCTGCAGCCAATAGCGCCGTCTGTTATTGTCTCGAAATCACCGAGGTTGACCCCGCCAAGTCTGAATTGTTATTTGAGCGATTTATCTCCAAAGAACGGGATGAGCCGCCGGACATCGATGTCGACTTCGAGCACGAACGCCGCGAAGAAGTGATTCAATACATTTATAAAAAATACGGTCGTCATCGCGCCGCCCTCGCAGCCAGTGTGGTCACCTATCGACCAAAGAGCGCCGTCAGAGACGTTGGCAAAGCCCTCGGCATGGATCTGACCCTTGTTGAACACCTAGCCAGCTCCCTTTCCTGGTGGGATAAACAGGATGAGTTACTGGCCCGGTTCGAAGCCGCCGGCATCAATCCACGGAGCCCGATCATCAGCCAATTTATTGACCTGATCCAGCAAATACTTGGCACACCTCGCCATCTGTCGCAGCATGTCGGCGGTTTTATTATCTCCAGCGGTCCCTTGTCCCAATTGGTGCCTATTGAAAATGCAGCGATGCCTGACAGAACGATTATTCAGTGGGACAAGTATGATCTGGAAGCCCTGGGTCTGCTAAAAGTCGATATTCTGGCTTTAGGCATGCTGACTGCGATTCGCAAAACCCTGAATTTAATTAATCAATATCGGCATACCCATCTCGACCTGGCCAGTATCCCTACCGAGGACCCACTGACCTATCAAATGTTACAGCGGGCCGACAGCCTGGGGGTTTTTCAGGTGGAATCACGGGCTCAAATGTCCATGTTACCGCGCTTGAAGCCCGCCTGCTTCTATGACCTGGTGATTGAGGTCGCTATCGTCAGACCCGGCCCTATCCAGGGCAATATGGTTCATCCTTACTTGAAACGGCGCAATGGTGAAGAGGCGGTTGTTTACGCTAACGAGGCGATTAAGTCGGTGCTAGGACGAACCCTCGGGGTGCCTATTTTCCAGGAGCAAGTGATTAAACTGGCGGTGGTCGCGGCTGGCTTTTCTCCGGGGGAAGCCGACCAACTGCGGCGCGCCATGGCGGCCTGGAAACGTAAGGGTGGGCTCGAGGTGTTCCAGCAAAAGCTCATCAATGGCATGCTAGCACGGGGCCATGATCGGGAGTTTGCCGAGCGTATCTTCGAGCAGATCAAGGGTTTCGGTGACTATGGCTTTCCTGAATCTCATGCCGCTAGCTTCGCATTGCTGGTGTATTTTTCAGCCTGGTTGAAGTGCCATGAGCCGGCGGCATTCTATTGCGGCCTGCTCAACAGCCAACCCATGGGCTTCTATTCGCCATCGCAACTGGTGCAAGATGCACGGCGCCACAATATTGAAATACGCCCTGTTGATATCCTCTACAGTGATTGGGAATCCACCCTAGAGCTACCTCAGTCTGAAGCAACATTTACGCCTCGCCAACCGGCCGTACGCCTGGGACTGCAACGTATAAAGGGGCTCAAGACCGAGACTATTTTTCGCATTTTGCATGCCCGCAAGCAGCAGGGCATCAAGGACCTTGATGATATTGCCAGACGTGCCCGACTAGACCGAGGCGACCTTGGCCGACTCACGGAAGGCGGCGCATTCAAGAGCCTGGCAGGACACCGCTACCAGACACATTGGCAAGCACGAGGCATATTACCAGGCACTGAACTTGATACGACTGACGCGCCATCGATGGTCGCCGAGAGCAGCGGCGTTTACCTGGCGCCACCAGCTGAGACAGACGACCTGAGGGCCGACTACCAAAGCTTGGGCTTGACCCTTGGCCGGCACCCCATGGCCATGTTACGCGAGTCGGGCAGGCCTTTCAGCCAATGTAAGACGGGCACTGAATTAACCAGACTAGACCACGGCCAATTTGTTCAGGTAGCTGGCATCGTTACAGGTCGCCAACGACCTTCCTCAGCCGCGGGGGTTTTGTTCCTGACCCTTGAAGATGAAACCGACAATATCAATATCGTGGTTTGGAGCCGTATATTAGAGCAATACCGCACCGCTATTATTCAGGGACGACTGCTTAAAGTGAAGGGTATCCTGGAGCGTCAGGGGGCAATCATTCATGTTATCGCCGGCCAGGTCGAAGACTTAAGTCATCACCTCGAACATTTTGCGCTGCAGTCTCGTGACTTCAAGTAACCAGAACACGGCTTTGCTCACTGAATCATGGCCCACCAAGAACCACAAATTAGCCCCTGCTGTTGAAACAGATACCACTGGCCTCAGATCTCTGACATCTGATATCTTAATAACGGAATCAACAACGGGCGGGTCGTATGCAGGATTATCTTATTAAGTCAGGAACTATCATTGATGGCACCGGCGCTCCAGCCTACCAGGCCGACATCAGTATCAAAGATGGTCTCATCACTGCCATCGGCAGACTCGATGTTGAAGCGATACAGACACTGGATGCCACCGGCGCCATCGTCACACCCGGCTGGGTCGATATCCATACCCACTATGATGGTCAGGTCACCTGGGACTCGGAAATGAATCCCTCTGCCAGTCATGGTGTCTCAACCATCGTAATGGGTAACTGTGGCGTAGGTTTTGCTCCCGTCGCACCCAGTGGTCACAGGGACCTGATTGAACTCATGGAAGGTGTCGAGGACATCCCTGGCACCGCCCTCTACGAAGGCATGCCCTGGGGGGCCTGGGAAACCTACCCTGAGTATCTCGATTTTCTCGCGGGTCGCGAATACGCCTTGGACATCAGCTCCTTAGTCGCCCACGGCGCCGTTCGGAATTATGTGATGGGCGCCCGTGGCAGAGACAACGAAGCCGCCACGGAACAAGATATGGCGCAAATGCAGGCATTGGTTACCGAGGCATTGAACGCTGGCGCCGTAGGCTTTTCTACCTCTCGAATTCTCGGTCATCGATCTACCCGTGGCGAACCTGTGCCCGGCACATTTGCTAATGACGCTGAAATTCTGGCTATCGCGGCCGGCGCACTGAAACGCGCCGGCAAAGGCGTCTTCCAAATTATTCCTTCCAGTACTTTGGGCAGCGGTGCCGCCAACGGCGGCGAACCCAACAGCCTGGATGCAGAAGTCGCACTGATTCAGCAAGTCAGCGAAGTCAGCGGCAGACCCACCACATTCACCCTGTTTCAGGTTGATGAATGGACGCATAAATGGCGCGAAGTGATTGATACAATTAAAGCCGGTAACATGAAAGCAGGTGATTCCGCAGGCAAGGTCTACCCCCAAGTTGGCAGTCGGCCCACGGGGATCGTCCTCGGATTGAAGACTTATCACAGCTTCATGCGCAAGCCGACTTATCTAAAGCTGAAACACCTACCCTTTGAAGAATTGCTGGCCGCCATGCGCACAACTGAGATCAAGGCGGCGCTACTCACCGAGACCAGTGTTCCGCACGAGTTCCCCGGCACCATGGAGAATGGCATTGCCCAGGCCGAACTGAACTTTGACCAGACCTACGTGCTTGACCAGACCATGGACTACGAGCCAACTCAGGCACAATCTTTTGCGGCGCTCGCCGCAGCGAAACAACAAAACAGTTGGGAGTTCTTTTACGATTACCTGGTGGCGGCAGATGGTTGCCAAAATGCGGTAATGTTCTTTACCAACTATAGCGATCATAACCTCGACGCGGTCCATGACATGCTCATGGATGCAACCACCGTCACCGGCTTGAGTGATGCTGGCGCCCATGTCAGCTTGATCTTCGACGCGGTGGCACCGACCTATCAGCTAACCTATTGGGGTCGCGATCGAACCCGGGGGCCCATTTTGCCGCTACCTCACTTGATCCATCGCCAAACGCTGAAAAATGCCCAACTATTTGGTTTTCACGACCGCGGCAGTCTCGAAATTGGTAAGCGTGCCGACATCAACGTCATTGATTTCGACAATCTGAAACTGGGCAACATGCAACTGCACCATGACTTACCCGCTGGCGGCGCCCGCTTCCTGCAGGGCGCGTCAGGCTATATTGCAACCCTGGTGAACGGCGTCCAAACTCGCAGCCATGATCAAGACACCGGTGCCAGACCCGGCCGCCTGCTGCGCTCCTAGCCAGACGAGAGGTTCATGCAGGCTTCGGCTTGGCGCTGCTGCGGCTCCGAACCCACTTCTCTAACTCAACTGCCACAAAGACCAAACTCGCCAGCGCGACACTCAAGGCCAAGTCAAGCCCGCTCAATGGCTGCAGATTGAACAACTGATTTAGCCAGGGGGTGTAAATCAGAGCCAATTGTAGCCCAACGGTGCCCACGACCACGATCAACAAGGGACGATTGCTTAACAGACCAAGACGCCATAAGGCGTTTTGCTCCGAACGAATCGCCAACACGTGAGCCAGTTGAGCGAAGGTCAATACGGTGAACACCATTGTCTGCCCATTCGCTGAGCCATGATCCAGCGCCCAAGCCTGGCCATACAGGGAAACCCCGCCAATCAGTAAACCAACCCAGATAATGTGTTGCCACATGCCCCCGGCAAAAATACTCTCCTGTGGCGGTCGCGGCGGCTGCTTCATCACCCCCGGCTCCAGCGGCTCAAGCGCCAGCGCCAGCCCTGGCAGACCATCGGTCACCAGATTTATCCAGAGAATATGTATTGGCAACAACGGCAAGGGCATGCCCAGCATCGGCGCCAGCAACAGCGTCCATATTTCACCTGAATTGCTGGTCATCGTATACTTGATGAACTTTCGAATATTGGCATAAATTCGTCGCCCTTCTCGCACTGCGCTGACGATGGTGGCGAAATTGTCATCCAACAGGACAATATCCGCTGCCTCTCGAGCCACATCAGTGCCTTTTTTGCCCATGGCTATGCCAATATCAGCGCGCTTCAACGCCGGCGCATCATTGACCCCATCACCGGTCATGGCACAAAATTCGCCGACAGTCTGCAATGCCTCGACGATTCGAATTTTTTGTTGCGGTGAGACTCGAGCATACACCTTCAGGTCTCGGACCCGTGCCTGAAGCTGCTTGTCAGACCAACCCCTCAAATCTTCACCCGTGACTGCCACATCAGTCTCGGCGCAGATATTTAAACGCCGAGCGATCGCCAGGGCCGTCGCAGGATGATCGCCGGTAATCATCACGGGCGTCACTCCAGCGTCGATACACTCAGCAACTGCCTGAGCAGCCTCATCTCTAGGTGGGTCGATCAATCCCACCAATGCCAGAAAGCACAACTCAGACTCCATGGCCGCGGCGGTAATTTCACCCGGCATGGCATCAACTTGTTTCATCGCCAAGGCCAAGACTCGATAGCCCGCAGCGGCGATCTGTTCTGCCTGACGCAACAACTCGTCACTATTCACAGGGACTAAGCCTGCATGGGTTAACGTCTGCCCACATAAAGGCAGCACGGCCTCCGGCGCGCCTTTGGCATAGACAAGCAAGCCCTCGCCATGCTGATGGACCGTCGTCATCCGCTTGCGATCCGTATCAAAGCTGAACTCAGCAACCAACGGCAGTCCTTCCAAGGCCAAGGATTTCAACAAGCCTGCACCCTGTCCGGCCTCGCATAGAGCCACTTCCGTTGGGTCGCCCTGTAGCTCGGCGGTAAAGCTCGCCAGGCTATTGTTCAACACCAAGGCCTCCCGTAACCAGCGGGATAAATCCGCCTTATCTGTCGGCACAGTACTGCGCACCTGCCCGTCCATATAGAGCCTGTCTAGACGCATTTTGTTCAGCGTCAGGGTGCCGGTCTTGTCGCTGCAGATAAAGGTCACAGAGCCGAGTGTTTCAACCGCGGGCAGATGACGAATCAACGCTTCCTCAAGACTCATCTTTCGAGCACCAAGCGCCAGAGCGATACTAACAACCGCGGGTAGCGCTTCGGGAATCGCCGCAACGCCCAGACTGATCGCCACCATGAACATCAATATCAGGGGCTCACCACGGAAGATGCCAAAGCCAAAAATCATCAGACATATCAGCAGTACCAGCCAGGCCAGGCGTCGGCCGAATAACGCCAGGCGTTTCTGTAATGGTGTACGGGTTTCGCCGGTGGCCTGTAACAGGCTAGCAATACGACCAAGCTGGGTCGCCATGCCTACGGCCACCACAATACCCAACCCACGACCACGATTGACCTGAGAACCCTTAAACACCATATTCGATTGCTCGACCAGCGCTCGCCGCTCCCCAGCAAGCGCGTCTGCTGACTTTGATACCGTCAATGACTCGCCGGTGAGTGACGCTTCGTTCAGCGCCAGATCGTTGGACTCCAGCAGGCGTAAGTCGGCAGGAATCACCATGCCAGTTTCGATGCTGACAATATCGCCGACGACCAATTCCGTCATCATCAACCGGCATAGCCGGCCATCTCTGACGACCTGGCTCTCAGTCGTGCCCATCGCCTTCAGTGCCGCCACAGCACGTTCCGCACGATAGGCTTGAACCGCTCCGATCACACCGTTCAACAGCACGATAAAAAGAATAATCAACGTATCGAGCCACTCGCCGATGAGGCCCGATATCACCGCCGCCGCAAGCAAGACAACAATCATCACATCTTGGAACTGAGCCAACAGTAAACGCCAAATTGGCGGCTTTGACGTCTCGATAATCACGTTGCTGCCGAACGCGGAGCGACGCCGGCGTACTTCCGCTGCACAGAGCCCGAGTTCAGGGTCAACCTGAAGGCGCAGGGTAACCTCTGCCGATGTCAGCCGGTATACGTCGGCAACGGCGTCTTCCAAGCTGTGATTTGTCAAGAATGTCATCTCACCCACACCTCGATTCGATCATTTCGTCCACCACAGCAGGCTATGACTCTCTCCATAGCCATTAATTCGGTGTGCACAAAATGATGACGCCGCTGGTCGCGATAGCGATGACCAATGTTCGCAATCCAGAGAATAGCCAAAAGTGGCCACTGATCCTGCCAAGAAAAACACCAAGCAGGAATATAGCGCCGAGACCCAACACTATCGCTGTTTCCAGAACATTTGCCCGTAACAGGCTGAACGCTTCGGGCAACAACAACGGCAGCAGGATGAACAGCGAGATCAACAAAGGCGCAAGGCCATTCACCAGGGCCACCAACCATGGACCCCAGCGCGCAGCCAAACCGTGAGATGAGCCGTCAAGGTCGTCCACCATAGCCGCTTCAAGTTCCTGCAACTCTGATTTTTGCTCAGCGGACTCGCTGATATAGGCACTGCTCAAGCCACTGGCCCCCAGCGCTATGGCAGCACCAAGACAGGCACTAACGATGATGGTCAATGCGGCCGCGTTAGGCGGACCCGGGTTCGAATGATAGAAACCGACGATAATCCCCAACATGGTTAAGGCACCGTCGAAGCCGTTAACAACAAAGTAACGCCGAGCAATCGATATCGATTGTGAATGCTCGCCAATCAAGGCAATCCGAGCACACAACTTCATCAAACGCGACCTTACGAATTTTGATCGACGAGACTCACCACTTCGACCTCGTCGATACTGTGAAGGGAGGCACCTTGGGCACGAATACTCGCCTCAATTTGATCAAAGTGAAGCTCAGCACCTTCGATGCAGACCTCCACTGACTCGGTTTTTGCGTCAACCGCGATAACCCGACAGGAGACTTGCATGTCAACAGCCGCCGCGGCGAGCGTGGCGCAAAAATCCAAGCTATTAGGAGAATGTGGCTTGAGAATATCCAGCACTAATCGTTTCAACAAAACCATCCAACCACTCCTTGTGAAGGATAATCAGGATCGACTATCGATAATCCAACGTCTGTGGTTTTATCAGGCCAGTCAGCAACTGGTGGCAGTATGACGAGACCAGTAACCAGGTAGCAGTACAACGATCCTCAAAATGGCAGGCTAACTATCTTTAACGCCATGGACAATGATGCAGCGCAACCGTTGCGGACTTACTCAGCAACCCTTGCCCGTTGTTGAATAGCGTTTGAATACATCTCGATCAAGCGTCGATCCGTTGCCCAAGATTCACTTGCCGGGGTAGCTTGAGCCTCGAACTGTCGCAAGCAATCCTGCACGCCCTGGTCAAACAAGGCATATTGCTGCGCCGTAGCCGACAACTGAAAGTCAGCCCCGGCGAGGATCGCGGCCATGCTGAGTAACGCATCAACCTGGCCCGACTCTGTCATTCTGGGTTTGATGAATGCTAAAAATGCGACATAGATATACAAGGGCTCAAGAAATCTGAACTGACCCGCGACGCGACCATCAAGTTGCTGTTCCGGCAGCACGGGCGCCTGATCAAACTCGACACTACCTTGACTTAGGTCGGCCAGAAATTGTCCTGCCGGGCGAGGTGTGAGCCGCACGCCCGGCGACGCAACGGACAAGTGTAGATACCGCGCCTGAGCCCCCTGTCCCACTTTCACCACCAGGCTATCGATATTCTTTACCGCCGCGACCCAAGTCTTAACGCCACTGATTGTGGCATTGACAGGATCATAGGTCACCGCTGACTGAAGACTGCCTGGCGTTCTATCTTCTGAGGCCACATAGGCAATCCAGTGCGAGTTGTTCAGCGCGAAGCTTGCTCGAATCGCTGCCTGATAACCCGCGATAAAAACCTGCGCCAGATTGTGAGCTAGGTGACCACCCGCGACCGCCATCTCCAGCGGCTGAAGACCTGCGACTTCAGCCTGCCACAACTGCGCGTAGGCTTGCTCACTCATATCCGTTACTCCACTGCGTTGAACGAGCCACAAACCTCGTTCTGATTAAATATGTAAGACCACCCGCGCACTAACAATGCCTGACGCTTCACTCTTGTCGATAGCGATCTGCCGAACCCTGATACCCTCTAGATGCTGTTGCTCTAACCAGCGAATCAGGTCATTAAAACTCACCGCATCAAACCAGACACTCACCCCATCACTGCCTTCAGGCTGCAGGCGATTAGGTTTGATCCGGAACTTCGCCGTCGAGCTCGAGATTTGCGACAACAGCGACTGACCTTGAAGGCCGCGGCTGACGCCACCCGCCGCTCGTACCTCGGCTTGTGTGCCCAGCATATACTGCAATAAATCGTAGTGCCGATCTCGATCGCCTTGGCCCTCCTCGAGGAACCGATAGACTGGCGCCCAGACGAGAAGATAGACCAGCAGTAGCGCGAATGTCAGCGCCAGCAACCGCAACGCGTTGCGATCTCGCACCGGTAACCCGTGATATCGATCAAGGCCTTGTTTAATCAATGGATGAGATCCCAGCGTCATCAGGCACCCCCCCCAGATTTTATTTTAATGCTACCCTTAACCACATCCGCTTCCTGGCTGATAGTGCCAATCTCTGCCTTCAACCCCTGTACCGTCAATTGCTGGACGAAGGCGACCATTGTTTCACTGCGAGACGCGGTAACCTGTAATATGAGGTCACCACGGCTGTCATTGTAATTGATATTACCCAGCACGAGATTTGAGCCTGGCAGATTCTTGGCCGCTGCCGCAAACAGGGATACGAAGTCTGAATTCGTATTATTACCAGCATCTGCGAGCTTGGCTCGCCACCGCCGGCGTATATCATTGACATTTCTGTCAGTCGGAAAAATCTCGGCGTAAAGCTGTTGTGCCGCTAACTCAAATTCCTGAGCCTGGCGCTCCAAGTACAACCCCTGGCCGAACAACACCGTTAGGTGCAGCACAAAAGCCACCAGCCCAAGTATGGCCACCGAGCGCCAGATACCGCGCCGACCCGTTGACGGCTGCTTGACTTGAAACTCACCTTGAAGCAGGCTCAGACCCCGCCAATCAAGACCACGGCACAGGTACTCCAAGCTGTCTAGATCCTGCTCAACGACGCTGCAGCTCATGTTGTACTCGGCATTGACCTGGTTGACTGCCAAATCGATTGTCTCACGCTGATCAGCAGCCACTCGAATAATCAGGTCGGCCCGCTGTGCGACAGACAGCAGGCCGATTGCCTGCGCCATCTGCTCTAGCGGGAAACTTAGGCCCGCCGCGGCGCCTGTGCGAATCAACAGACGATCGTGATCCACTAGCAGGCTTACGCTGCCGTCCAAGGGAACCTGCAAGACATCCACAAGCACTATTTCAGGACAGATATTCACTTGCCGCAAACTATCAAGCCTCTGCTCGAACAACCTTCGATCAACTACCGCGACACTGACCTCACCGCTATCATAACGACCACCCAGCGCAAAATGACAATCCTCAATATCGCTGGCGAGTTGCTCCTCAACTGCGAAAGGCACTGCTTGGAGAATTTGCCGTGCTTGCTTGCTGGGCACGCTCGCTCGAGTCAGCAGAACATCTTCCGCCTGCAGCAGCACAACTGTACTGCCGAGCCAAGTGATGTCCGCCAAGCGCGCTCCCAGTTCGTCAATGGGCGCCTCGCCGCGTAACCGCGGATGCTGCTCAGCAGGATCCATGACCAGCCACTCAACGTGCTGACCGGCAAGGCGTATATATATATTTTCAGTCATCCACTGCCTCGCTGTTAGCGACATCACTTGACGTATCGCTGGAACTAAAAGGGTATACCTTCTTGCCGATATCGCGATAGATCACCCGCAGGGTGCCATCGCTCACATCTCGTTGAATAATGCTTGTCAGATAACCGAATCGACCCTGGTATCGGGCTCGAATACTGACCTGAAAGAAGCTGGAAGTAACGCCGATGCCCTCCAGTGGCACTCGATATCCCGCCAGCAATTCATCTTGTAAAAAGGTTTGCACATTATCATACCCCTCCTTGTCCTGGCGACTCAAAGCAAGGCTATCCACCACCTCTGGGGTCAAATCCGCGACCAGCGCCTGCAGCACTGCCGGCTTAGCGGTATTGAGGTTCAGGGTCGTTCTAGGATCCGGCAGTGCAGTGACCAACGGCATGAGTCTGGCGAGGCTAGCTGGGTCCATATCCAACAACAAACTCAGCTCGCTAGCATCCGCCAGCGCATGCCCACTGGTTCGATAGGGCTTATCAAGTCCGAGGTAATCATAGTCCTCAGCCCCGAGCGCACTGACGGTTTGATTACTATCAAGCCAGTCTATCAGCCGATCGGCAACAGCCGGATCGATACCTTGTTGGTTCAGCAGATTAGTAAATCGCAGTCGTGCCATATTGTTGCCACCGGCGTGTTCTACCAGTGAATTCAAATTAAAACGTCCCTGCAGATCTTCGATGCGCAGCTCAACGGCCCCGTCCTCAAACTCGAACTGCAGATTTTGCTGCGCCCAGTCCTCCCCCAGATAGTCCTTCAGCGGCGCATCCTTGAAATCGGCGTGCAAAATCTGGCGTGCTAACTCTTCGCCGCCCAACGCATATTGATGGACTCGCGTTTGCTCCAGAAATAAACGCGCCCGTGTAATCGCGTAGTTTTGCTCGCGAGTCATTGCCACCCCAAGGACAGTGGCTATCACCACAATCAGAAGCACCGAAATCAGGGCCACACCAGTTTGGCTGCCTCTGCGCATCATGGATCAACGTCCATGGGTACATCCTCAGTGTCATTCTGTGATTCGTTATCTTCTGGCACACGCTCAATACTGTTGTCATCAACCGTATCAGAATCAGAATCAGAATCAGAATCAGAGTCGCTCGAATCTAAATCCTCATCAATCGGCGCATCATCGTTCTGGTTTTGCTGGCGAAGCAACGCTGTCTTGACCAACGGAAATAGCCGCCGAACCTCACCCAGCTGTTCGGTCTCCAGGATGACCTCTATACCAGCCGGCAACATGCCGGGCTCTGCGGCACCCGGCCAGACATCTGTTTGGTTGCCGTCCTCATCCAGCAGATTGATCCGCAGCCCTCGCACACCTACCAGCAAGAACTGCGACTTGACACTGGAGTCTTCGGCGCGGTCCAACACAAGCCAAAAATGCCGAACCAGCTGACCATCCTCGAGCAGCTCGTAGGCGACCCGTTGCAAGCTGCTGCGGGGCAAATTCAAGGGATTGTTCCAGCCCGTCCGCGTAAATTCTAGCGGATAGCGGCCGCTGGCTACCATCAGACTTGGCAGGGGTTCACCATATTCATCCCGTATCGGCCGGTCCACGATCTGCGTAAGATCCCGCTCCATGAGTAACAGCGCTTGAGTCACTCCACTGAACGACTCAATTCTTGCCTGAGTACGATCGTGAGTTTGAATCATGCTGCGCAACATCTGGGACGCACCCAGGCCAATCACAGAAAATATCGACATCGCCACCAAGACTTCAAGCAAGGTAAACCCACCACGAAAGCGCATTAGTACCTCCCCAGAAAGCCGGCGAGGTCAGCCAGCGCCTGGTCTGGCTGCTGGGCGGCAAAGACTTCAACACCAACGCGGCGTACGTCCGCATTTTCGGTAGCAGCGATTTTGACGACCACCTCCCAATCCCGATCTGCCAGATTGACGGCATATCGATTGGTCCCCGGAGCGGGGTAATTGTCAGCGTCGCGAACCTGGATGCGCATTTGGCTGAGCTGATTCTCAGCAACCCAGATACCCAGCGAACGGTCTTGTATGATGGTGGTCTGGCGCACAGCCACTGCAGCATTGCGAACCAGTGCCGCCGACACCACCGCAAAAACTGCCAGCGCAATCATGACCTCTAACAGGGTAAAGCCTGCCGTACGTCTATTGCGCATCTCGCGCCTCATCTTGCCAACGAAGCTCACTATAGCCATCTGCTAACAGGGTTTTTGAAACCGCGCCAGCCGCCTTCAGGGTCAGCTCAAATGGCGTAATTTCACCACTGGAGAGTATTAAGATTGGCGGCGCAGCACCGCTGGACGTCCCGTCACCCAACTTCATGGTGCTATCTTCGATTTTGACCGACAAGGTAATTTCTGCGCCAAGTTGGCGAGGACTGAATGGCCGCGCCTCAACCGGCAACCATTTGTCCTGAGATTCATCGTACAACATAAACTCGTAGCCACGCTGGGTGGGTTTAAACCCGAACTCGCTGGTCTGAACCTGGGACTCCAGCCGCGCCAGATCGAGTAATGTCTTCAAACGCCGAGTTTCTGTATCAAAATCGCCTGTCTGGGCGAAAGACGGCAAATTCGCGACCACAAACCCAGACATAATAGCCACAATAAACAGAACTATGAGTATTTCGAGCAACGTAAACCCAGCGCTGCCCCGCGGCACCGCATGTCTGCCCCTGAACCTAGAGCTCCGAATAGCGCAGGTCTGAATCAACGCCTTCACCACCTTCCTGCCGGTCTGAGCCGAGGGAGTAGACCTCGAAATTCCGATCTTCGCTGAAATACAGATACGGCTCATCCCACGGGTCAACTGGCAGCTTCTTCAGGTAACCCTCTGGATTCCAGCGCCTCGGCTCTGGATAGCCAGAGGGTTGAGTCACCAGCGCCTCTAGCCCCTGGTCCGTACTCGGGTAATCACCATTATCCAATCGATAGAGTTCGAGCGCATTACCTATTGCCTCGATATCCGCACGGGCTGCGGTTGCCCGGGCTTCGTCCGGCCGACCGATGATATTCGGCACGATCAGCGAGCCGAGAATCCCCAGAATAACGACGACGACCATGATTTCGATCAGCGTAAAACCCCGTGCGCGATTCATTTGATATGACTTCATAGTACTCCTGTACCCAATTTTGCGTGCCCACTGACAGAACGGAATATTACACCAGTATCAACGCCGACAGGCGATTTTAACCGCCTTTAAGCCCGGATAACGGCGAATCGCTCATGCCTCAAGCAACCAGCTGATTCAGATTTATGATCGGCAACAGAATCGCCATGACGATGGTAAACACTGCACCGCCCATCAGCAGCAGCATCAGGGGGCCGAACAGGCTCAGTATGACCCCTAACAACATTTCAACGTCCTGTTGCATATGATTCGCTACCCGCACCAGCATATTATCCAGTTCGCCACTCGCCTCGCCGCTCGCTATCATGTGGAGCATCATCGGCGGGAAATAGCCGCTTTGTTCTAGCGCGGCGTGCAGACTGACGCCTTCGCTGACTTTCACTGTCGCTTCATAAACTTTCAACTTTAGCCAGCTGTTGGATAACACCTGGCCAGCAATTTTCATCGCCTCGACTAGCGGCACGCCGCTGGCCGACAATATACTCAAGGTGCTGGCAAACTGCGCCGTATTGAGCCCACGGCTCATTTTGGCTATCAGCGGTACGTGCAATAAACGCCGATCATACTGCAATCGAATCGCCGGCACCTGCAGTGCGCGCCGAATCGCAACGCTGATGAGCAAAGCAACAATCAACAACACCAGCCCCCAATCTTTGACGATATCACTCAAACTAATAATGAATACGGTCAGTGCTGGCAAATCCTGCCCTGTATCGCTGAATACCTTGACGATATCAGGCACCACATAACCCAATAAGCCGGCGAGGATTGCGATGGTCAAGGCAAACAAAATCACCGGATAAACCATCGCTTGCTGAACCCGTTGCTTCGACTCCAACTCCGCCTCTGTAAAATCGGCCAGCCGGTTTAACACCATGTCTAGATGACCTGCCGACTCTCCTGCCGCCACCGTCGCCCTGAACAGGTCAGGAAAGGCTCGAGGGTACTCGGCCAGACCATTCGCGAGAGAGAAGCCTTCCATCACCTTGGATCGCACGGTAATCAAAATCCGCTGGGTCCGCGGATTCTCACTCTGCTTTGAAACTGCCAACAAACATTCCTCAACGGGCAAACCCGCCGCGATCAACGTGGCGATCTGGCGAGTGACCAGCGCCCGCTCGCGGACCGACAGTGACGGACTGAACCACTGGGACCAACTACTTTGATCGACTTTCTTGGCGTTGCTGACAGCCACTGTGAGCGGTGCTAAGCCCTTTTCACGCAGCAGTTGCCTGACCTGCCGCGCACTATCTGCCTCGAAGATGCCTTTTACTTGGCGGCCGCGACCATTCAGAGCTGTGTATTCAAAGGCTGGCATGGGTATTTTTCCGGCTCAAAATCTCGCTAATCTTCCATTGTGACGCGGATCACTTCGTCCGCGGAGGTTATACCAGCCAGGACTTTAACCCAACCATCCTGGCGGATACTGGTGGTTTGGCTTCTGGCGTGCTGCTCCAGATCAAGCTCTGGGGCGTTACGATGAATCATTCTGCGCATTTCATCATCAATCACCAGTACCTCAAAGATGCCGACTCGGCCGCGATAGCCCTCATGAGCGCATCGATCACAGCCCACTGGCCGGTATAGGGATACTGCTTGGGTTGACTCCACGCCGATCATCTGACGCTCTAACTCGCTGGCGGCATAGGGTTCCCGGCAGTCTTTACAGAGCACACGGATCAGTCTTTGGGCCACCAGGCCGATGATGCTGTTACTTAACAAGTAGCTCTGGATGCCCATATTTTCCAGTCGATTCAAGGCCCCCACCGCTGTGTTGGTGTGCAGCGTCGAAAGCACCAGGTGCCCTGTCAGACTGGCTTGGACCGAGATGTCGGCCGTCTCACGGTCACGGATTTCTCCCACCATGACCACGTCAGGGTCCTGCCGCAAGATCGCTCGAAGGCCTCGAGCAAACGTCATGTCTGCTTTAGTATTGACCTGAGTCTGGCCAACACCCTCGACATCGTACTCAATCGGATCTTCAACGGTCAAAATATTCCGCGATCGATCGTTGAGATGATCCAGACAGGCATACAACGTGGTCGATTTACCCGAACCGGTAGGCCCTGTGACAAGGATAATACCGTGAGGTTTCTTCAGTAGCCGCTGCATAGACTCAAGATCTCCTTGACCCATGCCCATATTCACCAGACCCCGGTGACCTTCCTGCTTATCCAGCAAGCGCATGACCACCCGTTCGCCGTTACTGGCAGGAATCGTCGAGACCCTGACATCCACTTCCTTACCGCCGACTCGGACCGAGATACGACCGTCCTGCGGCAAGCGCTTCTCCGCGATATCCAGCTTGGCCATGACCTTAATTCGGGATACCAACAAAGGCGCCAGTGCACGTCTCGGCTTGACCACTTCGCGCAACACACCGTCGACGCGAAAGCGGATGACCAATTGAGTTTCATAGGTCTCGACATGGACATCAGAGGCGCCCACATTGACGGCTTCAGTCAAAAGGCTATTAATCAGCTTAATAATCGGCGCGTCGTCGTCTTGCTCGAGCAAATCTCCCGCCTCAGGAATCAGGTCCGCGAGACTACTGAGATCCATGCCTTCGCCTAGCCCCTCAATCATCTGCATCGCCTCACCGGCATCATTTTGGTAGGTACTGGACAGCTGGTGATCAAAAGTCGCGTTATCCACTTCCTTCAGTGTGATCGCCGCGCCAACGAAGCGCCTGACTTCCATCAGCACTGCGGGCTCAACCCCGGCTTTATACAGCACCGCATTGGCTGCGGCGCTCGCCCCTGACAAAAGCAGCACACCATGTCGCTTGGCAAAGGAAAAAGGCAACCGCAACTTTGCTCTCGCTTCACTCATCGAGTCGATTCCATGCAATATATCACATTAAGTTTCATTTATATCACCTTGAAATATAAGCTATTTAGCAGATTTTAACCCGCCATCTGACGCCGCGGCCGTGACCACCTGAAAGCCTCAAATGACCCGCATGGCCTGCCACATCCATGTCATATCAACGCGATATCTACGCCTTATCTACGCCACTGGGCCGACGCTATCAAACTTACACCCAGCCTTTTTCATCAAATCCTCTGTCGGACACTTCTCATCAGATCAAAACCGGCTTAGTATAAGTCCCAGTACTCAAATTTTGGTTAAATGATTCAGAACGATGATAACCCTTCGTCACGTCGAGGTCTTGATAGTGTCAATAAAAATGGCATTAATCCTCAGGCTCCTCATACATGAGGCCGTGAATTCATAAAATGATAACCATGATGATACCTGCAAAATGAAACTGAGCGATATCGACTTAAACTTATTCGTTGTCTTTGATGCCATCTACACAGAGGGTAACCTGACCCGTGCCGGCGAAATCATCGGCATTACCCAACCCGCTGTCTCGAACTCGCTATCACGACTACGTAACTTGTTTGATGACCCCCTGTTTGTTCGGACTGCGGAAGGCATGGTCCCGACCCCGGTATCACAAAACATTATCGGCTCCGTTCGCCAAGCGCTCGGCTTGATTCGTTCCAGCGTTCAAGAAAGCGATGCGTTCGAACCGCTGGCCTCAGACAAGCGCTTTCGAGTGAGCATGACTGACTTATCTCAGTCTATCGTTCTGCCGTACCTGTTCGGCAAAATTACGCATGATGCACCCAACGTCTCTATTGACTGTTATCAGGTTCGGCGCCGAGACATGAATATTGAACTGGCTTCCGGTAACCTCGACCTTGCCATCGACATACCACTGACACCAGATCAACAGATTCGCCAGGCACCTCTGTTCTCGCACCCCCAGGTTTGCCTGGTACGTGCTGATCATAGCCGGGTCAAAGATCACCTCGATCTCGACACCTATCTGAGCCTCAATCACATTCATATTTCAAGCCGCCGCGGCGGCCTCGGCCAAGTTGATCTGGCCCTAGGAAAAATGGGTAAACGCCGCAAGATCTCCCTACGTACTCAACACTATTTAGCGACCCCTGAATTAGTCATGAGATCAGACCTAGCACTCACGGTACCCCGTGTGTTTGCCGACTTTGTGGTCTCAAGGCTACCGGTTAAATACCTGCAACTGCCCTTCGAAGTACCGAACCTCGAAACCTATCTGTATTGGCATGAGAGCACCGACCAGGATCAGTCGAATCGATGGATGCGAGAACTGATTTTGTCTTTGCCCACCAAGCTTTCCTGGAATTAGCCCCCTGCACTTTTTTTCGCCCAACCTGAGGTAGCAATGAATTTCGTTGGCAGTCATATACTCTCTGTTTCTCAATTTGATCGATCGGCTATCGAGTCGGTGTTCCGCGTGGCTGAGGCGATGGAGCCTTATGCGCAGCGCAAACGAGTGACTCGTGTGCTTGAAGGTGCGATTCTTGGCAGTATGTTCTTTGAACCCAGCACCCGTACCCGAGTCAGCTTTGGCTGTGCCTTCAATCTCCTCGGTGGCGAGGTGCGCGAAACCACGGAAATCAAAGCAACCGCCATCGCAAAAGGTGAGTCATTCTATGACACAGCCCGCGTGCTATCAGGCTACAGCGATGTGATTGTGATGCGCCATGAGCTTGAAGGTTCCGTCGCCGAGTTTGCTTCAGCAAGCCGCGTGCCGGTATTGAATGCAGGCGATGGCGCCAACGAACATCCCAGTCAGGCGCTGCTAGACCTGTACACTATTCGCAAGGAACTCCAGGGTCGCGGCAAAACCATCGACAATCTGCGCATCGCTTTGATCGGCGACCTTCGTTATGGCCGCGCGGTCCATTCATTGGTCAAGTTACTTTGCTTGTTCAAAAACATCCAACTGACGCTGGTATCGCCCCCAGAACTGGCCTTACCTGCAGTCTATCTCGATGCCATACGCGCAGCCGGGCACCAGCTAGTGGAATCCACTCAAATGAATTCCAGTATCAGCAATGCCGATATCCTATATGTGACGCGCACTCAGGAAGAGCGCTTTCCGAGCCTCGCTGAGGCAGCAAAATACAAAGGCTTGTTCCGTCTCAACCAGGCCACCTATACGCAGTTTTGCGAGCCCAATACGGTGATCATGCATCCCTTGCCCAGAGACTCGCGGGGCGATGCCAATGAACTCGACAACGACTTAAATGAAAACCCTAACCTGGCGATCTTCCGCCAGACCGACAACGGCGTCACTATCAGGATGGCCTTGTTCGCCCTGATACTCGACGTGGTCGATGAGGTCGACAAGCATTCAAGAGCGGTGAATTGGTATACTGCACGTCGTTTACCCTAGTGTTACCGGCCAGTAGCTGGCGCTCTTGACAACCATACGTAAACTATAATTTTATTTAAAATTGGAGCTCAACCTTATGATTTACAACAACATTGTTGATACAATCGGGCGCACGCCTATCGTTAAACTGAATCATATCGCGCCGAGCAATCAGAATATGTATGTCAAAGTCGAGGCTTTCAACCCCGGCGGCTCGGTGAAGGATCGGTTGGCCGTCGCCATCATCGAAGACGCAGAGAAACGTGGTGCACTGAAGCCAGGCCAGACCGTGATCGAGGGCACCTCAGGCAATACGGGTATCGGCCTAGCGATGGTTTGCGCAGCCAAGGGCTACCCCTTTGTCGCCGTAATGGTAGAAACATTCTCCATTGAACGGCGCAAAATTATGAAAGCTTTTGGCGCCAAAGTGATTCTTACCCCCGCGGCCGAGAAAGGCTCCGGCATGGTCCGCAGAGCCAACGAGCTGGCGGAAAAACATGGTTGGTTTCGAGCCGATCAGTTCGAAAACATGGCGAACCCGGCCTTTCATCGCAACACCACCGGCGCTGAAATTCTGCTCGACTTTGCTCGCCTTGACCTCGACTACTTTGTCAGCGGCTGGGGCACCGGCGGCACCATTACTGGAGCCGGAGAGATCATCAAGGCAGCTCGTCCAGACGTTAAGATCATCGCCGCTGAGCCCGAAGGCGCCCAAATGCTGGCTGGCAAACCTTGGTCGCCGCATAAGATTCAAGGTTGGACGCCAGATTTCATGCCAGGCGTGATGAATCCCAACATTGTCGATACTATCGTCGGCGTCAGTGATGAGGCGGCCATGGTGACCGCGCAAAAACTGGCGAGCCAGGAGGGCATATTCTGTGGCATCTCTTGCGGCGCAACCATGTGGGCGGCACTGCAGATTGCGAACTCAGCCCCACCCAACAGCACTTTTGTGGTGATGCTACCGGATACCGGTGAGCGCTACTTGTCCACGGCCCTCTTCGAAAGCATCTCCATCGACTCAGACGACGAATGGCTCGACAGCCTGAGCACCTAATGAGCCAGTTCCCGACACACGTCAGAATCGTCGAGGTCGGGGCTCGAGATGGCTTACAAAACCAGCCGAACCCGGTGCCGACGGCGACCAAGGTCGATCTGATCGAACGGTTAATCGACGCCGGCATCACGCATATTGAGGCTGGCGCTTTCGTCTCTCCAAAGTGGGTGCCCTTGATGGCGGACTCCATGGACGTGATGCAGCAGATCAAGCGGCAACCGGACGTTGTTTATTCCGCCCTCACCCCGAACACCCAGGGCATGACTGCTGCGCTGGCCGCCGGGGCGAACGAGGTTGCGGTATTTATCGCCGCCACCGAATCATTTTCACAAAAAAATACCAATTGCAGCATCGAGGAAGCGTTTGCTCGAGCCGCCCCGGTGATCGCCATGGCACAGGCGAACCAGATCCGCGTTCGCGGTTATATTTCTTGTGTCCTGGGCTGCCCTTACGAAGGTCTGGAGACTGACGCCAACAAGGTCGCAGTACTCACCGATCGACTCATTCAGATGGGCTGCTTCGAAGTGAGCCTGGGTGACACTATCGGTACCGGTACCCCACACAAGGCACAGGCGCTGATTGATGCGATAACCGAACGGGTACCGGTCACACAGTTAGCGGCGCATTTTCACAACACCTACGGCCAGGCCTTGGCAAATCTCTATGGGGTATTGGAACGCGGCGTGGCGGTCATTGACAGCTCTGTGGCAGGACTCGGCGGTTGTCCCTACGCCAAGGGAGCCACCGGCAATGTCGCCACCGAGGACGTCTTGTACATGCTCCAGGGCATGGGTATCACCACCGGTATCGACCTTGAGAAAATGGTAGCAACCGCCGCCTTTATTAGCGCCGCAATAGAGGCGCCTATTAATTCCCATACCGCCAACGCATTCATCCGCCGCCGAGGTTAAAGCTCACGCTGACTCGTCGGATTCAACAAACACGCTTCACGGCGTGAAACCCACCCACAAAAAAGGCCTCACAAGGAGACCTTTTTTGATACAGCTTGGCATTCAAACCGAGAGTATTAGCCGATCAAGGCATCGAACGCGGGTACGGCGGTGAATAAATCCGCCACGAGACCATAATCAGCAACCTGGAATATCGGCGCATCAGCATCTTTGTTAATCGCGACGATGACCTTGCTGTCTTTCATGCCGGCAAGGTGCTGGATCGCACCACTAATGCCAACAGCAATATACAGATCTGGCGCGACGATTTTACCTGTCTGTCCAACTTGCATATCGTTCGGCGCATAACCCGCGTCGACTGCGGCTCTCGATGCGCCAATGGCGGCACCCAGCTTGTCTGCTACCGACTCTAACAACTTGAAGTTGTCACCACTTTGCATGCCACGACCACCAGAAATAATGATACTGGCAGCGGTGAGCTCTGGGCGATCCATTTTCGCGATCTCATCCTGAACCCAGGTGCTCAATCCCGCATCTTTAACCGTATCCAGCGCTTCAATACTGGCGCTACCGCACTCTGCGGGCACGGCATCGTAAGCGGTACCGCGCACAGTAATCACCTTGATGGCATCGCTAGACTGAACAGTAGCAATGGCATTACCGGCGTAAATAGGCCGCTCGAACGTATCAGCACTGACAACCAGGCTGATATCAGAAATCTGCGCAACATCTAACAGAGCAGCAACCCGAGGCATGAAATTCTTACCTGAGGTCGTAGTGACTGCAAGAATATGGCTGTATTCCGCACCGATGCTCACCACCAAATCGGCGATATTCTCGGCGAGGCTATGGCCGTAAACCGCGTTGTCTGCAACCCGCACCTTACTGACACCACCGATTTTCGCAGCAGCCTCAGCGGCGGCGGCACAATCAGCGCCGGCAACCAAGATTTCAATATCACCACCAATAGCCTGAGCCGCCGCAACGGCAACTAAAGTTGCGGGCTTAATTGATGCGTTATTGTGTTCCGCAATGACCAGAATACTCATGAAATCACCTTTGCTTCATTCTTTAATTTGTCCACTAACGCTTCCACTGTCTCAACGATAATACCGGCCTTACGTTCGGCAGGTGGTGTCACCTTGAGGGTTTTGACTCTGGGTGTGACATCAACGCCAAGGTCTTCAGGTGTCAGCACTTCTACGGGCTTTTTCTTCGCCTTCATAATGTTCGGCAAAGAGGCATATCGCGGTTCGTTGAGGCGCAAATCAGTGGTCACGACAGCGGGCAATTTCACCGTAATCACTTCTAAGCCACCATCGATTTCACGAGTTACCGTTGCGGTGTCTTCGTTGAGCTCAATTTTCGATGCAAATGTCGCCTGCGCAAGACCGGCCAATGCAGCAACCATCTGGCCAGTTTGACTGTTATCGCCATCAATTGCCTGCTTGCCAGTGATAATCAAACCGGGCTGCTCTTTATCAATAATCGCCTTAATGCACTTGGCGATGGCCAGCGGCTGCATCTCCACATCAGTTTCAATCAGGATGCCACGATCTGCGCCCAGCGCTAGACAGGTACGTATTTGTTCCTGACAGGCGCTGGTGCCGATGGAAAGAACAATCACTTCCTCAACTTTGCCGGCTTCCTTCAGACGCACGGCTTCTTCAATAGCAATCTCATCAAAAGGATTTACCGACATTTTTACATTATTTAGATCGACGCCACTGTTGTCACTCAGTACGCGAATACTCACGTTGTAGTCGACAACACGCTTGGCTGTAACGAGAACTTTCATGAAATTCCTCTGCAGGTCATTTGAAAAAAGGAGAGACAGCAGGCTTAATCGCAAAAACCAAAAGACTTACAACTGTCGACAATTATCGAGAGCGCGTATTCTGCCGTTTTATCGATTTTTGGTCAATAGGCAGCAATTTCCGCCGTGTATCGCTAACCTATTGATTATATATGATAATTTTTGGATCACTGTGCTGGCTTTAATTATCGAGAGCAATAGATCACAGTGATTTCCTTTCGGCCTCTAGTTTTCATACAATAGCGCGCAATTATTTAGCGCTTACGCACAGTGACTGGGAGTACTTGCCGTGGAAAGAGAATCAATGGAATTTGATATAGTGGTTGTTGGCGGCGGTCCTGCCGGTCTAGCAACAGCAATCCGGTTCGCCCAGCTAGCCGCCGAGGCGGGCGAGGAGTACAGCGTCTGCTTGGTGGAAAAGGGCTCGGAGATCGGCGCGCACATACTATCTGGCGCAGTGGTGGAACCCACGGCCTTAAATGAGCTGTTTCCTGACTGGAAGGCTATGGGGGCACCCTTAAACAACGCGGTCACTGACGACGATGTTTATTATTTGATTGATGATCACCAAGGCATGCGTCTGCCGTCTTGGCTGGTGCCAACCCCCCTGCATAACCACGGCAACTATGCCACCAGCCTTGCGAACCTGTGCCGCTGGCTCGGCGCCCAAGCAGAAGAGCTGGGCGTCAATTTATTCCCAGGCTTTGCTGCCAGTGAAGTGCTTTATAACGAAGATGGCGCCATCAAGGGCATTGCCACTGGTGATATGGGCGTGGGCGCGAACGGCGAACACAAATCGTCATTCCAGGCCGGATATGAACTACACGGTAAGTACACCGTTTTTGCGGAAGGTTGCCGCGGCCACCTTGGCAAACAATTGATCGAAAAATTTGACCTAGCGGCCGACTCACAAACCCAACACTACGGCATCGGGTTCAAGGAAATCTGGGATATTAAGCCAGAGAAGCATGTACCCGGCAAGGTAGTCCATACAGTGGGCTGGCCCCTGGGGCATTTTCCCGGCCAGACACTGGGCGGTTCCTACATTTACCACCTAGAGGACAACCAAATCGCCATCGGTTTTATCGTCGATCTCGGTTATAGCAATCCACACTTGAGTCCTTTCGACGAATTTCAGCGTTTCAAGCAACATAAATTTATCAAACACTACCTCGAAGG
>FLOH01000548.1_pt1 | contig 77750 bp, 70 predicted proteins | sample 756751 | NCBI WGS metagenome assembly FLOH01 (sample SAMEA4026879, study PRJEB14308) | marine metagenome | biome: coastal water; material: water | depth 74 m
CAAAATTTGTGGTGGAAAATTATAAGGATGCAATTCATAATTTTCAGGCTGCAACAAAAGCAGGTGGACTTGTGGAGCAAAACTCATGGTATTATTTGGGTTTTTGTTACTTAAATTCAAATCAACCTAAATTTGCACAAAACGCATTCCTTAAAGCCTATAAGCAAAATACTAATAAAGATATTGCAGCGGATGCATTGTTTAGTTATGTTAAAATTACTATCGAAATTGGAATTGATAGTTATAATGATCCGGTAACTATCATAGAGGAGTTTATCCAAAACAATCCCAGCTCATCACATGTTACAGCTGCGTATGATTTGCTCTCGCAGTTGTATCTTACTTCAAAAAATTATCCTGCAGCACTAACATCAATAGAAAAAGTTGGCAATCCGAACAGTAGATTAAAATCAGTTTATCAGCAGCTTGCATTTGCCCAAGGGGTTTCATATTTCAATAGTAGGGCCTATAATGATGCAATTGGTTTTTTTAATAGATCCTTAAAATATCCGATTGATGGCAAACTTAAATCGGAAGCATTATTTTGGCAGGGTGATTCATATTACAGATTGAAAAAATATAATGCTGCTTCAATAAAATTCAATGATTTTTTAAAATCAAAGTACGCCAAACAAACTCAATTATATTCAACAGCAATATATAATTCAGCCTATTGTGCATTTAATACTAAACAGTATACTACGGCTGTAAAACTATTTCAAAAATTCTTAAACCAAACCAATAACAACGCTAATTTAATTGTTGATTCACACTTACGACTTGCTGACTGTTACTTAATTACCAAGGATTACAACAATGCAATACAATGGTACAACAAGGTTATAGATAGTCATTCTGCTGAGGCGGATTATGCTTTATATCAGAAAGCAATTTGCTATGGATCACAAGGTGATTTTAACAAGAAAATTGGTACATTAACTGAGCTCACAACCAATTACAAAAAATCGCAGTATTACGATGAAGCACTTTATGATATTGCTTCTACAAATTTAGTGTTAAATGACCAGCGACATGCAATAGCCTACTTCGACAGGTTAGTTAAGGAAAAACCAAAAAGTAGTTATGCGAAAAAAGCATTGGTGAAGATGGGATTCCTTTACTACAGCAATAATCAACATAACCAAGCTGTTTCAGCACTCAGAAAAGTAATTGATAATTACCCTGCATCGCTTGAAGCCAAAGAAGCTCTTGTTACTCTGCAAAATGTTTATATGGATATGGGACAGGTTGATAAGTATATTGACTACGCCAATAGTCTGGATTTTGTTCAGGTATCAACCAGCGAAGAGGATTCTTTAAAGTTCACAACGGGTGAAAATTACTATCTAACCAACGATTGCAAAAATGCAGTGCCATCATTACAAAAGTATGTTCAACAGTTTCCAAGCGGAGGCTTTGTACTAACAGCTTATCATTATTTATCTCAGTGCATGGAGAAAAGTGGGGATAATGAAGCAGCAATTACTTATTATGAGAAGATATTGGTATATCCAGAAAATCAGTATACCGTTAAAGCATTATTAAGAGTAGCCAGAGCAATGTATGATAAAAAAGACTATGAAAAATCGCTTAGTTATTACGACCGACTTTCGGATGTAGCCGAAGATAAGTTAATGATGCTTGAAGCACACGATGGAGTGATGAAAAGTGCCTGGAAAACAGGAAATATTCCTTTGGTGAAAGAAGCAGCCAAAAAACTGCTAATGACAGAAAAAGTATCTGAGGATCAAATTATTTATGCTCATTTCTTGCTGGGTAAGATAGCCATGGATGCGAAACAGTATAATGACGCCGAAAGGGAGTTTAATATTACAATGAAGCTTTCAAAGGGTGATGAAGGTGCAGAATCATTATATAATTTGGTGCTAATTAACTACCGTCAAAATAAATTAGAAGCCGCTGAGGAGATGGTTTATCAGATTCCTGAAAAGTACCCATCCAACGATTTCTGGATCGCAAAAGGATTTATATTACTGGCCGATATATATGTTGGTCGTGAAAATATCTTCCAGGCGGAACAAACACTAAAAAGTGTTATTGAGAATTACAAAGGTGAAGATCTAAAGCAAGTTGCCCAAGGAAAACTTGATAGATTACAGGCCTCACAAGTTGAGGAAACAGAAGTTATTGAAAATGAGAATCAGTAAAAATATAAGAACTATGAATAACCAACTCTTAATAAGATTATATATTATTTCATTTGCATTGTTAATGTCAGTTGTTGTCGCTGCACAAGACCCTGATGGAACATCAAAAAATCATAATGAACAAGTAACAATAATAAGTTCATTCGACCCTTCGATAAATCAGGCTTATAAAATAAATACATCTCCGGCTGATGTTACTTTTAGTATCGACAAACCTGAATTTACGTATCAATCGTTGGATATTAATCAACCAACCGAAATCACTTTAAACCCAATTACACCAATTGTCATAAATGCCGACAAACGAACTTCATCAACAAATAACTCCCTTAAACTGGGGGTTGGGAGTTTATTTAGCCCGTATCTGGATTTTTTCCACTCAAGCGGACAGAAGAATAATTACCGTTTTGATGCTCATATATATGAATTATCAACATTTAAGAACATAAAGGATTATTCACCAAGTCCCGAATCAAATGCTTATTTAAATCTGAATTACAAGAAATTTTTCAAGTATCATATTTTTGATGCAGGTGTAAAGTATTCGCTTAAAACAAACCGCTATTATGGTTTTAAACCTGATGAACTTTTCCCAAGTGTAACAATTTCCGACAATCGATTAAAACAGGCGTTTAATCTAGCTAAAGTAAATTTAGGAATTGCTAGTAATTACTCCAATAATAAAAAACTATTTCATTCAATTAATGTTGATGCCTACTATTATTTTGATAAATATAGTACTACTGAAACCAATGCTAATTTGAACTTTGATGTCCATAAAAATTTCAATGTTAGCGATATGCTCGACTATCAGGAACTGGGATTGTCAGGTAAGGTAACTTACTTTGGGAATTCTGACACATTGGTTACAAGTACCGATATGCTCATATCTGCAACACCCTATTTTAAAGGTAAATACGGATTGTTCAATTTTTATGTTGGATTAAATTTTAATTTCCTCAATACCACGACTTCCAATTTCTACTTCTATCCAATACTTGACGTAAATATAAATCTTGTACCGGATGTGCTTACTGTTTTTGCCGGTGTAGTTGGGGATGTTCATAAACAATCATTCCTAAAACTTACAGAACTAAACCCTTGGGTGGGATCAACAACACAATTAAAATGGGATCGTACATTTAAGGCCTATGGAGGGATAAGGGGTAATATTGCACAGAAGGTTAATTTTAGCGCTCAGGTAACATGGCAAAAGTTTAACAATATGTTCTTCTTTGTGAATGTTCAGGATGGAATATCTAATCCCAACCTACCCTTTAATAAGTTCGCAGCTATCTATGATGCAGGAAGTGTATTTGGTGTATCCGGCGAAATTTCATTTGCTGCCGGTGAGAAAGTGAATGTATTGTTAGGAGCAAAATACAATGCATATTCATTGGATTCGCTTGCTGAACCATATCACAAACCATCAAGCGAAGTTAAACTTGGATTATCATTTCTGGCTGCTAAAAAAATTCGAATCTGGTCGGAGGTATACTATTATGGAGCACGTAAAGCACTCGATATTAGCTCTTTTCCTATTAAAGACATTGACTTAGATGGCTTTATAGATTTAAATGCCGGAGTTGATTATAAGCTAACCGACAGTTTTTCTGTATTCTTATCACTAAACAACATTCTTAATAGCGAGTACCAACGCTATTATAATTATCCGGTACATGGCATACAGGTTATGGGTGGATTAATGTATAAGTTTTAAGTGGAATGAATAACCGGGTTTTGAGTTAATGGGTGAATGATATAACTTAGCCAATGTATTTATTTAGAAATAAACCTGCTAATAAATTCTTACTTCTTATCAGTATTTGTGTTTTACTATTAATCCCATCATGCAAAGAAGTAACTAATTATTTTCATTGGAATAAGGAGTGAGCTTATTTATTTGATATACTGATCATTACAATGTTAATAAAATCCAAAATCATTGATATTTTTTCTTTCAAATAATGCAATTTTTTAGTAATTTTGCAGACTTCCTTTTTTAAGGGAAAAATGATTAAATTATTATGACAGAAGAAGAAAAAACCAGAATTGCAAACGCAGAATACAATGCTGATAATATCCAGGTATTAGAGGGTCTGGAAGCGGTAAGGAAAAGACCTGCAATGTACATCGGCGATGTGAACACAAGAGGTCTTCACCATCTTGTTTATGAGGTAATTGACAACTCAATTGATGAGGCACTTGCCGGTCATTGCGACACAATTAATGTAATTATCCATCCAGATAACTCAATATCGGTTAAAGATAATGGTCGTGGAATTCCAACAGGTATTCATGAAAAGGAAAATCGTTCAGCTTTAGAGGTTGTAATGACAGTTCTTCATGCAGGTGGAAAATTTGATAAAGGATCATATAAAGTATCAGGGGGTTTGCACGGCGTTGGTGTAAGTTGTGTTAATGCATTATCCGAAACACTTAAAGCAACTGTTCATCGTGAAGGAAAAGTTTTTGAACAGACATATCATAAAGGAAAACCCGAAGAAGATGTAAAAGTAATTGGAGAATCACAAAAACATGGTACAGAAATTTATTTTGTCCCAGATAATTCAATATTTCTGGTTACTGTTTATGATTTTTCAATACTCGCGGCCAGGTTACGTGAATTAGCATTCCTCAATAAAGGGATACTGCTTACCCTTACTGATGAACGTACTACTGATGATGAAGGTAATTTGATTTATCGGGCATTTAAATCAGAAAACGGCCTTGCTGATTTTATAGCATTTCTTGATGAAAATCGTGAAAAATTAACTCAGGAGGTAATAAGTATAGAAGGTGAAAAAAATGGAGTGCCTGTTGAAATTGCCATGCAATACAATACATCGTTTACTGAAAACTTGCATTCGTACGTTAACAACATAAATACAATTGAGGGTGGTACTCATTTGTCGGGTTTTAGAAGAGGATTAACCCGAACATTGAAAAGTTATGCTGATAAGTCAGGGATGCTCAGTAAACTTAAATTTGATATAAATGGTGATGATTTTAGGGAAGGTCTAACAGCAGTAATTTCTGTAAAGGTTGCTGAACCTCAGTTTGAAGGTCAAACAAAAACTAAACTCGGCAACTCCGATGTTATGGGTTCTGTGGATCAAATGGTAAGCGAAGCCTTGTCGCACTACCTCGAAGAAAATCCAAAGGATGCAAGAACCATTGTTCAAAAAGTAATACTGGCTGCAACGGCACGTCATGCGGCACGTAAAGCACGTGAACTTGTTCAACGTAAAAATGTGCTTACAGGATCCGGGCTTCCCGGTAAATTATCTGATTGCTCCGATAAAGATCCAACAAATACAGAGGTTTACCTTGTGGAGGGCGATTCGGCGGGGGGTACTGCCAAACAAGGTCGCGATCGTAAGTTTCAGGCAATCCTACCATTGAGAGGTAAAATTTTAAATGTTGAAAAAGCACTTCCTCACAAGATCTTTGATAGTGAAGAAATAAAAAATATATATACTGCTCTGGGAATTACAATTGGCACCGAAGAAGATAGTAAAGCATTAAACCTTAGCAAACTCAGATATCACAAGATTATAATAATGACGGATGCTGATGTTGATGGTAGCCATATTGCAACTCTGATACTTACTTTCTTTTTCCGCTATATGCTCGAATTGGTTGAAAAAGGTTATGTTTATATTGCAACCCCACCTCTTTATCTTCTACGTAAAGGAAAACAGGAAAGATATTGTTGGACGGAAGAAGAAAGAGAGCTTGTAACTGCTGAATTATCTATTGACGGTTCAGATAAAGGAATTCATATTCAACGTTACAAAGGTCTTGGCGAGATGAATGCCATACAATTATGGAGCACAACCATGGATCCTGAAAGGCGTACTTTACGTCAGGTTACCATTGAGAATAGTTCTGAAGCTGATCACGTTTTCTCAATGTTAATGGGCGATGAAGTTCCACCACGAAGGGAATTTATTGAAGCCAATGCAAAATATGCACGTATAGATACATAAATCGTAATAAAGCTATATACATGTAAAAGTCTGATCCAATATTTGATGGTTCAGACTTTTTTTTTGTGACAAATGCAGGAGTAAGTATACTAACTATAATATATGTACTTTTACATGTATACAAATATTAATTACTCTGGCATTTACTTAACCTGTCTAAAGTAATTGTGAAATAATTACTAAAAATATGGAAACTATTTTACCAAACATTTTTGTCAGTTAAATACCTCAGAAAATCATGGTTGACAAAACAGTAGTTAAAGAATTGGATAAAGATTATCAATGGGCTGTAAACGGTAGCAGCACGGATAAATATCTTTGGATTTTAAGACGTAAGCCACAAATGGAAGAAGAACTTTATTATGAATCGCTTGACAAATTGCAAAAACGTGGGTACGATGTTTCTAAACTCATAAATGTCGAGCAGAATAAGTCTAAATATATATAAGAAACCGAAATAAATGTATAAAATACATTGAACAAGATATTTGATTTTCGAACCAAAGCACCGGAAAAAATATATCCTTTATGAGAATCTGGTCCATACATCCTCAATATTTAGACACGAAAGGATTGGTTGCACTTTGGCGCGAAACATTATTGGCTAAAAATGTGTTGGAAGGCAAAACCACAGGCTATAAAAATCATCCGCAATTAATACGATTTAAAAATTCGGACAATCCACTTCAGGTTATCAATCAATATTTGTCGGTTGTTTATCAGGAATCACTCACTCGCGGATATCATTTTAATAAAGCTAAATTCAGTATTGATTTTAGCCCGCGAACATTAACAGTTACACAAGGACAAATAGAATACGAAAAACAGCACTTATTCAAAAAATTGAAAATCAGAGATTTTAATAAATATAATGAATTAATAAGCCAAAAGGATATTGAGCCTCACCCTTTATTTAAAATAATTGAAGGAGAAATAGAAGAATGGGAAATAGTGTAATGAAAGACACCATGACACTCATCAAGCAATACTGGTATAAATTCTTTTTAATTACTTTTGATATGTGAAACCTACATAAAGCTTAATATTGACTCAAAAATTATAAAATAGTAGCTATAGCATAGGGTAAATTGGTTGTTACCAATTATATAAAAGAAACATAACAACAAAAGGATTAATCGCATAATTACCCAACATAAAAAAACCACAATTAACTTATTCACAAAAACAATCTCCGAAGTATTTGAAAAGTTTAGTGGGTAATTTCATGCTAATTTTGTATTTTTACATACCTAACCGCAAAAGCTATGGAGCTTATAACAATCAAAGAATCGCATTACCCTGCCGATCTGCTAATATTAAAGAGTAAGTTGGAATCTGAGGGAATCAAGTGTTTTTTAAAAGATGAACTTACATCTGAGATATTAACCCATATACCTTCGATGTCGGCTAAACTTCAGGTTTTCAGCCAAGACTTACCAAAAGTAAAGGAAATCTTAATTGAAACAGGTGAACTTGAACCGGATCAAATAACCCCTCTCTGTCCCTATTGCGGTTCGGATGACCTTAAAATGAAACTAGATTTTTATGAAAAATTTAATTTAGTGATTGAAATGTTTAAGTCACTAAATATTTTTTCTAAGCCAACTACGATAAAACAATCTTCTGTATATATTTGTAAGCAATGTGATAAGGAATTACGTTTCTAACCGCAGACCAGAGTTTTAAAAATAACTTCATATATATTAATTGCAGGTAATTATAATATCTTTTTTCATTTAAATTTGTCTTGCGTCTTGATTAGAAATACTGCATTGTAAATAAAATTATTTGGCAATGGAAATCAATAAAAAATTTGGGACTTTTCTGGGAGTTTTCACTCCAAGCGTACTAACCATCCTTGGTTTAATAATGTACCTCAGGTTCGGATGGGTTGTTGGAAACCTGGGCTTACCGCTAACAATATTTGTTGTAATCCTAGCAAGTTCCATAACCTTTATCACAGGGCTTAGTGCATCTGCTATAGCAACAAATATGAATGTAGGGGTGGGTGGCGAATATTTTATGATTTCACGCAGCCTAGGTCTTGAACTTGGAGGATCAATTGGCATTCCCCTGTATTTCTGTAGAACCCTGAGCATTACATTCTATAGCTATGGACTTGCAGAGGCAATAATTCTATTTTGGCCTGCAAGTTGGGGAGCAATGCCTGAATACATGCTACAATATTTAGTAATTGGCATTATAATTCTTATTACAATATTATCGGGTAAGTCAGCCGCCCTTGTTTTAAAAATGCAAATACCAATAATGATTTTGGTAGGGCTATCCATTTTGGCGTTGATAGTTGGGTCTTTAACAGGAGGGCCAATTAAATCTCCTGAGTTAGCCCCTACATACAGGACTGCGCCTGAAGGTTTCTGGTATGTATTTGCCGTGTTTTTTCCGGCAGTTACTGGTTTCACGGCAGGAATTGGAATGAGCGGTGATTTGAAAAATCCAAGAAAATCGATACCAAGGGGTACGCTTCTGGCGGTACTCACCGGTGTGGCTATTTATATTATTGTTCCTATTTTTTTATCCATAACCGGGAAAACATCCCCTGAAGAGTTGGCCAATTCAGGAGTTGATTCATGGGTTAAAGTGGCAATTTTTGGTGCAGTGCTGGTATATCCTGCAATATGGGGAGCTATTCTATCCTCTGCTTTCGGGAGTGTATTGGGAGGGCCAAGAGTATTGCAGGCATTGGCTCAGGATGGACTTGCCCCTAAAGTTTTTGCAAGGTTGTCAACATCAGGTCAGCCAACTATTGCCACCTGGGCTAGTGGAGCAATTGCTATTGCAGCTGTTTGGCTTGGAGGTCTTAACACAATTGCTCAGTTTGTATCCATACTTTTTCTCACACTCTATGTGATGATAAATATGAGTGCTGTTATTGAAAAAATTGTTAAAGACCCGTCTTTCAGGCCAACCCTTAAAGTACCATGGTATATTTCATTAGTTGGGGCATTGGGTGCAATTGCCGTTATGTTCCTTATAAGTCCCCTTGCTTGTTTTATTGCTATTTTATTAGAAGTAGGTTTATATGTTTATCTCACGAAACTCACATTGGAAAAACGATGGGGTGATGCCCGGGCAGGTTTTTGGCGCAACCTTGTCAGATATTCACTAATTCAAATCCGGATTCACGGTTCAAAGCCCCGTAATTGGAGACCCCGCATCCTGCTATTTGTAAAAGATGCCGATTCAGAAATGGAATTGATCAAGCTGGCATCATGGTTTAGCCAACTATTTGGGACTGAAACCGTTGTAAAACTTATTATCGATCATCTTACAAATACAAAAGTTGATATTGAACTACAACGGCTAAAAATTAAAGATAAGATTACCAAAGCTAAATTAACAGCATTCAGTGAAGTGATAGTGGTACCTGAATTCGAATCGGGTGCAATAACAGTTGCTCAGGCAAATGGTATTATCGGGATAAAAGCCAACACTATCATGTTTGGATGGAGTAAAAACCTGGAAGCAGCCTATTCACAACAAAGAATAATAAGAGCAGTATCGCAGGCCAATAAAAGCACTATACTGGCAAGGATTAAATGGCCAAGAAGTCTGGAAAAAAATAAAAGCATCGATTTATGGTGGGGAGGGCAGCAACGTAATGGTGACCTGATGCTATTATTGGCACATTTGCTTACCCTTAACAAAGATTGGGAACAAACCACAATTACAATACGGTCGATTGTAAATGACACTGAAGAACAGGAAAAGATGACTTCTTCCATATTGCCTTTGATTCCACAAGCAAGGATACATGCAAAAGTTGAGGTTGTTATAAAAGAAGATAACGAAACTATGATGGATGTGATTCACCGATACAGTAAAAACAGCACAATTACATTCTTTGGGTTGAAGATAACAGATATTGGGTCTGAAAAAGAATATGTTGACTTTTTGGAAAAACTAATTGCACCTTTAAACACAACTATTCTTGTGAACAATCCCGGACTGGATGAATCTACACCTATTCTGTTGCAAGTTTGATATTTCAAACTAACAAGTGAAGATGAAATTAATCTTCTTGCCGCAAGCAACGGTGTATCTTATGGGAAATCCATTACATATTCGCCCCAAGGGGCGGGGAATATAACCCATAGCCTCCAATAAACTCGTCATTTGGAACTAGAATTACAAGGCCATCTCCACTATTAAAAGCATCTGCACCACATGTCATTGGTTAAATGGCTATGGATTTCCGAGATGGAGGAGTATATATTTAAAGAGATATTTGCCTGTATAAACCTAAGAGCATAAGACTTTTCAGCATCCGGCTATATTGAGTAGGCTATTGTGTATGGAATTATGTAGAGATGTTAGAGAAAACAACCCATTAAAATTCCAAAACTTCTCTTATTGCCACTAATATCTTTTCAATATCAGGAAGGATAGCTTTTTCAAGTATTCTATTAAATCCTACAGGAGTAAATGTTGACCCTACCCTTTTAACAGGAGCATCCAGGAAATTAAATGCCTGATCAGATATAAGAGCTGCAACCTCTCCTCCAAAACCTGCAAACACCTTATCTTCATGAACAACAAGTGCACGGTTTGTTTTCTTGACAGATTTCAAAATAGAATCTTCATCCAGTGGTAATAATGATCTAAGATCAATAACCTCCACCTCTTTTCCCAGCTCTTCTTTTATTTGATCGGCGGCTTTTAAACACATTGGCAAAGTATTACCATAGGTTATAATACTTAAGTCGCTTCCCTCTCTACGAACTCTTGCTTTACCGAAAGGCACTTCAAAATCATCAGGAACGATGGTCTCAGCAATTGGGTCATTATATAAAGCTTTTGGTTCCAGAAATAAAGTTAGTCCTCTCGACCTCATGGATGTTCTTAATAATCCGGCTGCATCATCCGCGAAAGCGGGATAAACAACTCTTAACCCAGGAAAAGTTGTTAATGCACCCTCAATGGTTTGTGAATGATACAATCCCCCACCGATATATCCACCAGATGCTAATCGGATTGTAACATTGGGTGCAAATTGGCCATTACTGCGCCAGTAATCATGTGAGCTATCAACAAGTTGCTCCATGGCAGGCCAAAAATAATCAGCAAACTCAGCACCTTCGACAACAACACGTATTTTATCGTTATAACGAGTCATTCCGTTTGCTGTACCAAGGATGAAATCTTCGGCAATTGGAGCATTGAAAACACGTTCGGGGCCAAATTCCTGTTGCATTCCTTTGCTTACATTAAAAATACCACCTTTATCCTTGTTTGCCATATCCTGGCCAAAAATGAAAGTATCGGGATTATGACGAAACTCAGCTTTCAGGGTTTGGTTAAGAGCTTGAATCAATCGAAGCGACTTACCCTTTGACCCATCATGTAAACCATCGGGATATAATTCACTTACATAAGGCTCAGGAGTAACAAAGTCATAAATTGTCTTAGGATCCGGATTGGGAGCCTTCAATGCTAATTTATGAGCTGCCGAAATTATCTTCTTTTCTTCTTTATCAATAATTAATAACTCATCTTCGGTAAATTTACCAGAATGAATTAACTGTATTCTAAATCTTTCCAGTGGATCGCTCAATCTAACACAGTGTCTCTCACTATCGTCACGATAAAGTTCATGGGCATCGGAATTTGAATGAGAATGAATTCGTAAACAGTTGGCATGTACGATAACAGGTTCATTATTATTAATGGCATGTTCCTTCGCGGCATCCATAGTATTCATTGAGTCGAATACATTTTTGCCATCGCAATACATAATTTTGAGGTTTTTCATTCCTCTGTAATTTTCAGCGGCTCTTCTGTTTGCACTTTGGTCGCGCTGAGGAACACTTATCCCATATTGATTATCCTGAAAAACAAAAATTACAGGAAGTTTTTCTTTTGATGCACCATTTATAGCCTCAAATACATACCCTTCGGAAGTAGACGACTCACCTTGTGAACTAATGGCTACACCTTTAGTCTTATATATTTTAATTGAACGGGCAACTCCGGCTGCATGAAGCGTATGATTACCGGTAGCTGACGATACATTTTGAATATTCCATTCAGGTTTAGCAAAGTGATTCGACATATGACGGCCACCGCCAGCAACATCAGTTGCTTTCGAGATTCCGTTAAGGATCACTTCCTCTGCAGTTAATCCGGCTGAAATTGCAGTAAGCATATCACGATAGTATGGAAATAAAAAATCTTTGTCCCTGTCAAAAACCTGACCAATGGCCAATTGAATTCCATCATGTCCGGCATAAGGAGCATGATAGGACCAACCAAGTGCTTGCTTTAAATAATTTGGTGCTTTTTCATCCAACTGACGACCGAGTGTCAACAGTCTGTACCAATTCTCTAAGGTTTCTTTACTTGTATTATCTAATGTATATTTTCTTTTTTCTGCCATTTCAATGAAATTAAGGTGCAAAAATAGTTTAATTTTTTATTTTAAATGAGTCTAAATAGCAAATAATTGATCTGCAATTATCAATAATAATGGCAATATTGGTGATTTTGTACATTATTTATTATCTGATTTAATGCTTCAATTAGTTCTTAATTTACGGCCCTAATTCTTTTATATTCAACATGTAGCCCGTTAATAAATTATAACTACTTTTGCACCGCCTTTGTAAAATACTTTGGCGTACAATAAATATCGTCTCTTTTAAGAATATCCCATGAACAATTTCGAAGAATTAAATTTAAATCCTGATATAATATCAGCAATAACCGAATTAGGTTTTGTTAAACCAACACCAATCCAAGAATTAGTTATTCCTGTATTACTTGAATCAGAAAGAGACTTAGTGGGACTTGCCCAAACAGGAACAGGTAAAACAGCTGCATTTGGTTTACCAATGATTCAAAAAGTTGATACATCAATAAATCAAACTCAAGGATTAATACTATCACCAACCCGTGAGTTGTGTATGCAAATTGCCAAGGACTTACAATCATATTCAAAAAATAACCATAAAATCAGAGTTACAGCTGTTTATGGTGGTACAAGTATTGAAACACAGATATCAGAATTGCGAAAGGGATCACATATAGTTGTTGGTACTCCCGGAAGAACTTTAGATTTAATAAAGCGAAATCGTTTAAATGTTAGCAAAATAAGTACGGTTGTACTTGATGAGGCTGATGAAATGTTAAGCATGGGTTTTAAAGAAGATTTGGACGCCATACTAGAAGGCACACCTGACACGAAACAAACTCTACTTTTTTCAGCTACAATGCCAGCTGAAATATCCAGAATTTCGAAGAAGTTCATGAATAATCCTGTTGAGCTATCGGCAGGCACTAAAAATATAGCTGCTGAAAATGTTAAACACATTTACTATGAAGTTCAGGCACGTGATCGTTACGAAGCGTTGAAACGTATCGCAGATATCAACCCTAAAATTTACGGAATAATTTTCTGTAGGACAAGACATGAAACAAAGGAAATTGCCGATAAGCTTATTCAGGATGGTTATAATGCTGATGCTTTACATGGTGATTTATCTCAGGCGCAACGTGATTCGGTTATGACCAAATTCAGATCGCGACATTTACAATTGCTTGTAGCTACTGATGTTGCAGCTCGCGGACTTGATGTTGATGACCTTACTCATGTAATAAACTTCAACCTTCCTGATGAAAACGAAATATATATCCACAGAAGTGGAAGAACAGGTCGTGCGGGTAAAAGTGGGATATCATTATCAATTCTTCACATGCGTGAAAAACACAAACTCAGATCAGTAGAAAAAATTACTGGTAGAAGTTTTGAGAAAATGCTAGTCCCTTCCGGTAAAGAAATCTGCGCAAAGCAGTTATATAATCTTGTGGACAGAGTTGAAAACGTTGAAATTGATGAATCACAAATAGCTCCATTTATCGAAGCTATTTACCAAAAATTAGAATGGCTCAGTAGAGAAGAGTTAATTAAGAAATTTGTATCAGTAGAGTTTAACAGGTTTCTATCATATTATAAAGGTGCCAAAGATTTAAATAAAATCGATAAATCACGTGATGATTCTCGTGGGTCTCGAGAAGATTCGGGTAGAAGGAGAAAAGATGTTGATGGCCGCAGAGGAGACAGTGAAGGAAAAAGACGAGACAGAAATGATGCTAACTTTACCCGCTTATTTATTAATGTTGGGAGCAGTACAAACTTAAACCCAGCTTCACTAATTGGGCTTATCAATAAAAATACTAAGGAGAAGAGTATTGATATTGGCAAGATTGAGATTATGAAAAATTTCTCATTTTTTGAAGTTGACAAAGCTTTTGAAAAGACAATATTAAAATCGTTTGAAGATACTGATTTCAATAATATACCATTGGTTATTGAAGTTGCAAATCCTAAGCAGTCGTCGGGCAACGAAGGCTCACCTTCTTCCAGAAATTTTAAGCGTAGAGATAATTTTAAGGGAAAGGAAGGTTTCAAGGGAAAAGAAAACTATAGCCGTCCTAAAAATAAAGATGGCAGGAAGAGAAGAGACAATAAGAAATAGGAACTATAAAATATAGCATATTTCAGAATTTATTGTTCTATAACTCATTCTTCTTATTAAATGTGTGAGGAGTATGAATCCATTTTTTTGATGCCCCTTTTAATTTTAGAAGACTTAATATCATTAATATAAATCCATAGGGAATACTTATTAATACCCCAAAGGTTATCACTTTACTAAATTTTCGAGGCACACAAATTATGAGAGTTATCAAATTACTCAAAAATAAAATTAACCAGAAATAACAATCGATAGTTAGCCAGGAATAATAAAATTCTGAGGAAATAAAATACACACAACAACTGATAATTGTAAAAACCAGTAATATCCCTAAGGTTAGTATCCTTGGTGGAATTGCAAACTGAAGCACTTTATCAAAATAATCAATATTCCTCTTCCTAATCAAATCTTTGGTAGCATCTAAAAAGTAACTACTAAAATAGTGTAACTGACAAGCAATCCATCTGCGACGTTGGTTAATAAAAGCCTTTGATTGTTGGGTTTTCTCATCAAAAATATGAGCTTCAGATACATATTCTATTAAACCCCCTTCTTTAATTATTCTCAGTTCTAATTCTTTATCTTCACAAGTTCCACCCATATCGAGAGTGGAAATAATTTCTTTAAACAAATGGAAATCGAGCCCCATTCCTGATCCCGCCAGTGCGGCTGAAATCCCTAGTACCCTGTGCCCCTTTCTGAAAATATTGTTATTAATCTCTTCGCTAATAGCATCAAGGATAGCAAAATTTGTATTCATATTTTTTGCAGTACGATGACCTTGAACTATTTTAAACCCTCTATCGAATGCGGCATTAATATTGGCCAGTACATTAACCCCCATTTCATTGTCAGCATCGAGAATAAAAACCATATCGTAATCATCATCAATTCTTGACAAACACCAATTTAAAGCCTTTGCTTTGTTTCTAAGCTCAATATCGATAATCAATACATCTATTGGAAGTTTATTCAATTTTTCCAATGTTTCTTCAGCAAACGAATCAGCAATAACGAAGATGTCATATTTTTCTTTAGGATAGCTTTGAGTTAAGGCATGCTTTGCGACATTAACAATAACCATATCTTCCTTATAACCAGGTATTAATACAGCAATCTTTCTGAGTTTACTTTCAACTTGAGTTATATTTTCAACATAGAATAATCCTGCAATACCAAAAATTAAAATGTAAAGTGTAGATATAAATAAATATCCAAAAAATACTATCTCTATTACATTTAATATGATTTTCAGAATCTCCATATTAATTTTTTATTAATACTCCTCATTTAGTTTAAACTGAAACATTATAATCTCTTAGGGCATCATTTAGCGATGTTTTCTTATTTGTAGTCTCTTTTCTTGTTCCAATAATTAATGCACAAGGAACCTGATATTCACCTGCTGGGAATTTTTTAGTAGTTGTTCCAGGAATAACGACTGAACGGGCTGGTACAATCCCTCTAAATTCTATCGGTTCATTTCCGCTAACATCAATTATTCTTGTTGTTTGAGTAATTACAACATTAGCACCCAACACTGCTTCTTTACCCACATGCACCCCTTCAACAATAATTGACCTTGAGCCAATAAAACAGTTGTCTTCAATAATTACAGGTGACGCTTGGATGGGTTCAAGAACTCCGCCAATTCCAACACCACCACTTAAATGTACATCCTTGCCAATTTGCGCACATGAACCCACAGTGGCCCATGTATCAACCATGGTTCCACTACCAACATATGCGCCAATATTAATATATGATGGCATTAAAATAACTCCTGGCGACAAATATGAGCCATATCGTGCAATGGCATTCGGTACAACTCGTACATCTAACTTTGCATAATTATGTTTTAGCGGTATTTTATCATGAAACTCAAACATTCCAACCTCCATAGTCTCCATTTTACGGATAATGAAATACAAAATTATAGCTTTTTTTACCCAATCGTTTATTAACCACTGTTCTTCAACCATATTAGCCACCCTTAGTTTTCCCGCATCCAGCAGGGACAGAACTTTTTCAACGGCTTCGATAGTATCAATATTTGTTAATAGGCTTCTATCTTCCCAGGCACAATTGATCAATTTAGTAGTGTTCTCCATCTAATAATAAATTTATTATAAAAGTATAAAAAATTGCTAATTTTGCAGCGGAAACTTTAAATTCAGGTAAACAATATAAACAACTAATGGGCAGGATATTAGCAATTGATTATGGACAGAAACGAGTTGGGATTGCTGTAACTGATGAATTACGGATGATAGCAACCGGCCTAACAACTGTACATGTTAAGGATATTTGGACTTTTCTGCATGATTATTTTGCTAAAGAGAAAGTAGATTGTGTTGTTATTGGCGAGCCAAAAGATTTAATGAATCGACCGTCCGATTCAACTCGGTTTATTGAACCTTTTGTAAAGGGTCTAACAAAAAAGTTTCCTAAAATCAAAGTTAAAAGATTTGATGAACGATTTACATCAAAAATGGCACTGGACACTATGATTGCTGGCGGTTTAAGTAAATCAAAGCGACAAAACAAATCATTAGTGGATACCATAAGTGCAACTCTAATACTTCAATCCTATATGGATTCAATAAAATAAAATTTCAAATATTACTATGATATTACCAATAACAGCATATGGTCATCCCACACTAAAAAAGGTTGGTGAAGATATCCGTAAAGACTATGATGGTCTTGAAGCCCTCATTGAAAATATGTTTGAAACAATGTATCAGTCAAAAGGGGTTGGACTTGCTGCCCATCAAATAAATAGACCAATTAGATTATTTATTATTGATCCCACCCCCTTTACTGAAGATCACCCTGAATTAGAGGCTGTAAAACGAGTTTTTATTAATGCTTACATTACTAATGAAGAGGGTGAAGAAGAAGAATTTGAAGAGGGCTGTTTAAGTGTACCAGGAATTAATGAGCCTGTTTATAGACCTCCAATTGTTTACATGTCGTATTACGATGAAAATTTCAATTTTCATGAAAATGAAAGATTTGAAGGTATTCTGGCACGGATAATTCAGCATGAATATGACCACATTGAAGGAAAAGTTTTCATTGAGCGGCTTCCTAATTTTAAGAAACTGTTATTAAAAGGAAGATTGCGTGACATAACTACCGGAGAAGCTGATGTTGCTTACAAAATGTTGATACCAAGAAAAAAAGGAAAACGTTAATTTATATAAAGTATTAAAACAAAATGGATATGAATAAGATTGTAGTAGTTTTTATTTTTAGTACATTTTTGCTGGTTTCATGCAATAATACTAACAATAAGGTTGATTCCAATAATGAAGTAAGCCTTGAGGATATTAACAGTTTGGAAGCTGAATTATTTAATGCAAATATGACAACTCCGAATTTAGAGAAAGCGAAGCAACTTGCTGATATGTATGTTGCTTATGCTGATCAAAATCCGAATGATTCGATAGCTCCTGACTTTCTATTTAAGGGTGCAGATATAAATATGAATATCAGTAGCCCTCAAACTACTATAGCGTTATTTGATAATATTATCTCGCTCTACCCGGGTTACAAAAACATCCCTACAATTATGTTTTTAAAGGGTTTTGTATATGAAGATCAACTAAACGATTATGAAAATGCAAGAAAGTGTTATGAGGAATTTTTGGAAAAATATCCTGACAGTGATTTTGCTGATGATGCCCTGGTATCCTTAAATAATCTTGGAAAATCACCCGAAGAATTAATTAAGGAATTTGAGAAGCAGAACAATGAGAATAAATAGAAAGCACTAATTCTATTTGCATAAAAAAAGCTGTGTTTCCAATAGGAACACAGCTTTTTTTATGATGGGATTTTTTAAAACCCGAATGTGATTCCAAATTTCAATACACTTAATCCACTGTAGCCTGCTTCAGCAAATAGCCCAAGTGATGATTTAAACATCCATCTACCCCCTACAAATACGTCAGGATTAAATTTAATATCATTATTATAGTGAGTTGTGCTGCCACTTATTGAAATACCCAGTCCAACACCGGCATAAGCATCAAATACATCACTATTAAACGCATGAACATGCCATGCAGCTCTTGGCCCAAAATAAACTCTGGGAAAAACTTCGTTGCTACCAAACCAATTGTAATTTGCCACTTGAAATTCAGCTAGTCCTCCAAAAGACACCAATCCAATATTTCCTGTTGGTATAACTCCAACTTCACCACTAAAATTAATTGTTGGGATAACTCCATTTAACGCAGGCATACCAATACCGGCATTAAACATAATGCTTCCCTTATTAAAAACATTCTGAGCTTCTACTGAAACAACCAACACAATAGCAAGCATAAAAACTAATACTTTTTTCATAAAATAAATATAACGATTAAAGAATAATATAGAATATCTAAAAATTATTTAGCGTAATTAATAGCTCTGGTTTCACGAATTACAGTTATTTTAATTTGTCCCGGATAAGTCATTTCCTCCTGGATTTTCCTGGATAACTCATATGATATCTTATCGGCATCTGCATCACTAACTTGTTCAGCACCAACTATAACACGAAGTTCTCTACCTGCTTGTATCGCGTAAGTTTTAACAACTCCAGGATAACTAAGAGCTAATCCTTCCAACTTTTTAAGTCGCTGAATATATGCTTCTACCACCTCGCGGCGTGCACCTGGTCGAGCTCCTGATATAGCATCACATATCTGAACAATTGGTGAAATTAAAGTTTCCATCTCGATTTCATCATGGTGAGCACCAATGGCGTTACACACATCGGGTTTCTCTTTATACTTCTCAGCTAGTTTCATCCCTAAAATAGCATGAGGAAGCTCAGCCTCATTTTCAGCAATTTTACCAATATCATGTAATAATCCGGCTCGTTTTGCTATTTTAGGATTCAGTCCTAACTCAGAAGCCATGGTTGCACTAAGATTTGCAACTTCTTTTGAGTGAGCCAATAAATTTTGACCGTACGAAGACCTATATTTCATGCGGCCAACAAGTTTAATGAGCTCATGGTGCATGTTGTGGATTCCAAGATCAATTACTGTGCGTTTACCAACTTCAAGAATTTCCTGTTCTACCTCATTACGAGTTTTGGTAACTACTTCTTCAATACGGGCAGGATGTATTCTTCCATCAGTTACAAGCTTTTGCAAGGATAATCTGGCAACTTCTCTTCTGATTGGATCAAATCCAGAAAGAAGTATCGCATCGGGACTATCATCAATGATAATTTCAATACCGGTCATAGCCTCAAGAGCCCTGATATTTCTTCCTTCACGGCCTATAATCCGACCTTTAATCTCATCACTTTCAATATTGAAAACAGTTACAGTATTCTCTATAGCATGTTCTGCTGCCGTACGTTGAATAGTTTCGATAACAATTTTCTTAGCTTCACGATTAGCTGTTAACCTTGCTTCATCAGCAATTTCTCTAATCAGTACCATTGCCTCAGATTCGGCAACACCTTTAAGTGATTCGATTAGTTGTTCCTTTGCTTGCTCTGCCGAAAAACCACTAATAGTTTCAAGTTGTTTAATATGATCTTCATGCATTTTTTCAACTTCATTTTGCTTTGTTTCAAGTATTTGAAGTTGATTATCTAAATTTGTCTTAAGCACATCAAGATTATTTTGTTTCCTTTGTGCATCTTCAATCTTTTTTGAAAGAATCGAGTCTCTCTGTCTTATCTTGTTTTCGTTTTTTTGAATAAGATTGTTTTTCTCATTAATCACTTTTTCATGCTCACTCTTTAGCTGAAGGAATTTTTCTTTAGCCTGCAGAATCTTTTCTTTTTTTATTATTTCTGCCTTTTCTTTTGCTTCCTCCAATAATACTTTACTTTTCTTAATTATAGATTTTTTAAGTATAGTACTGGCAATTAGCACACCAACCACTATTGAAAGTGCTGCTGTAACTATTAAAAAAATTGTATCATCCATTGTTTATAGTTTTGAGTTTCGCAAAACATAAGAAATAAAAAAAGGCCCATCGTAATCCGGAGCTAGTAAACTCCAAATATTAACGTATAGGGCTGCCAGTATTTTCGAACTTCCAGTGTCCTCCTTTAACGGAGAATTATCCGCATTAAGCGGACAATCAGGCCTGTCCTACGATCCATTGAGCTTATCCCTAATTGTTGTAGTGTTGAATTTACAAACCGTGAATTACGCGGGCGCTTTTATATTTTAAGAACGAATGATTTTATAGTTTTAAATGCGATGATAATAGTTCATCAACTTCCATCAATTTATCTTTCATCTCTTTATCCTTGAAAGATTTCTCGCTTTCTATATGTAATAAACCTGAAGCATATTGTAATGATACCATAGCGTAAAGATCTTGCATATCCTTATATTCAAACGCTTTTGAATACTTCTTTATTGTATTATTAACATCTTCCGCTGCTTTTCTTACCAACTCCTCCTCACTCCTACTTATTGTTAAAGTATAAGGTCTTCCTCCAATGTCAACTTTTATATTCAGATCAGTTTTCATTATCAACTTTTTTAGATAATGAGCTATTCGCTTAGTACCTCAATGCACCTATCAATCTCTTCTATCAAACTATCAATCCTTTTACTGCCCTCTTCAACACCAAATTCTATCTCTAATGTATTTGCAAGTGTAAATTTAAATATTTCTTTTTGATTTTCCTCTATTTTATTATTTAATTCTATTATTTTTTTTGCAGATAACTCGCTCTCTTGAAAAAGTCTTTCATTTTCTTTCTTAAGAAAGCTATTAACTTCAATTAATTTTCTAACTTTATACTCAATTCCGGTTATTAGTATTTCTTCATTAACCATCTAAATATTTTTGAATACTGCTACAAATCTACGAATAAATATTAATGAGTTGACATATTAAGAAATACGAACTAACCAGTTGTTTGTCAAGCATTAATTATTATCACCATATATGAATGAAGAGTTTATATACTATTTATGGACCTATAAGTTGTTAATAAATAACCTTTTTACTACTCAAGGTGAAACAATCAGTATAATTTCTACAGGTATAAGAAATACTGATAGTGGTCCTGATTTTTTTAACGCTTTAATAGATATTGGCAAAACAAGGTGGGCAGGAAATGTTGAAATGCATGTTAATTCTTCGGATTGGTTCAAACATAATCACAATGATACCAATGAGTACGATAATATTATACTTCATGTAGTAATTAACGACGACAGACCCATTTACCGCAGAAGTGGCGAAAGGATTCCAACCTTGGAAATTAAAAATAAATTTAACAATTCTCTATTTCTAAATTATGAAATGTTATTAAAATCTAATAATTCAATTGCCTGTGCGAATCAGATTCATGAAATTAAACAATTGGATAAACTTCTTTGGTTAGATGGGTTAATGGCTGAGCGCCTGGAGAAGAAATCCTTGGAAATTTCCACTCTCATCAACAATACTAAAGGAGACTTATTACAAGTTTACTATCAGAAATTATCAAGGGCAATGGGTTATACAGCTAATTCTGATTCAATGGAATATCTGGCTTCTATTACTCCGCTAAAGTTATTGCTAAAACATAAAAACAGTATTAAACAAATTGAAGCACTTTTATATGGGCAGGCTGGTTTTTTCGATAATAGTTATGATGATTTATACCCAAATGAACTTAGCAAAGAATACGCATTTCTAAAAACCAAGTATAAACTCACAAATATGGATAGTAGTTTATGGCGATTCATGAGAATGCGCCCTGTAAGCTTTCCTACCATTAGAATATCCCAATTGGCTAACATTATATATAATACATCAGGCTTACTCAATTTCATTCTCGAAATGGATAATATTAATAACGTTGTAAGTATACTATCTACATCAGCTTCATCATATTGGGATAATCATTTTAGATTTGATGCTTTTGCACCTGGGGTTCAAAAAAAACTTGGGTCATCAACAATCAATGTAATTTTAATAAACACAATTATCCCTTTTATTTTTGTTTATGGTAAGTCGAAAAGAAACGATGAACTCCAGGAAAAAGCATTAAATTGGATGGCAAAAATTCCATCCGAGTCAAACAAAATTACTCGTGAGTTTATTTCAATGGGAATTAAACCTGAAAATGCTATGCACAGCCAGGCACTACTTCAATTAAAAAGCAACTATTGTTTGAAGAAAAAGTGTTTGAGATGTAGATTTGGTCATATCCTATTAAACAGACAAATTATTGCTGACAACTAAAAACAATTATTTCATAGCTTTGCCGTAAATAAATGATAAATTTTGGACGAGAATAATAGCAGGCGAGAAGTCATAATTGCTGGATTGCTTCTAATATTGGTAATAGCAATAGGAGTTATTGGTTATATACAAATAGATGATTTTAGTTTCGTCGATGCACTGTATATGACTGTAATAACTGTTTCAACTGTTGGATTTGGAGAAGTTCATGAACTTACTCAAGGAGGGAAATTATTTACATCCGGACTAATATTAGCAAGCTTAGTAATACTGGGATACTTCATTAGTATATTAACTCAAAAGTTGGTACACACACAAGTAAGTTTCTTTTATTCAAGAAATAACAAAAAAAATAGACTACGAAAAATGGAAAATCATGTTATAGTTGTTGGATATGGACGAAATGGCAAGCAGGTTGTAAATGAGCTATTAACCCTTGGTTTAAAACTCATTGTTGTCGATCAGAGTCACGAATTAGTTATAAATAACATGGGGCGACCGGTTCGATTTATTGAAGGTGATGCTACTAACGATGATATTTTGATCAAAGCCGGCATAAAAACTGCACAATCGCTTATCTCAACTCTACCTAATGATGCAGATAATTTATATGTAGTGCTAACAGCTCGGTCGTTAAAACATGATCTTAAAATAATTAGTCGTGCTTCAAGCGAGAGTTCAGAAAAGAAATTACGAATGGCTGGTGTAGATAATGTTGTAATGCCTGAAAGAGTTGGTGGTGCTCATATGGCTACTTTAGTTGCACAACCAGATATTGTGGAGTTTCTTGAACATTTAACGATCCATAGTGATACACCAACTCAGCTAAGTGAGATAATGTGTAATGAATTACCTCCCGATTTAATTAATAAACAAATTAGTGAAATTGGTGTAAGAAGGAAATCAGGAGCCAATATAATTGGATTTAAAACAGCAACCGGCGATTTAATTATAAACCCATCACCTGACACAAAATTAATACCTAATTCAAAATTATTTGTTCTGGGAACAAAACAACAAATAAAACAAATGAAAGATATTTTGAGTGAACCTAAAGTTTCAATATCATAATTTGTTTTCTAAATTCATCAGATAGCATCACTATGGTATGAGAAGAGTATTAACTATTATTTCTGCAATTATACTTATTTTAAGTTCGTGTAAAAAGATTGATAAGCTTACGAACTTTTATATGTATAACTCAAATAGTATCATAATTAGCTCATCCGACTTTGCATCATTAAATGCTGATATTTGGTCATATGAATTAGAAAATAACATTACAGAACTGTGCAGCAACAATAATACGAATGAAGAGTCGATTAAATCAATCAGCCTCGATAGATTTACAGTTTATATCTCATCCCCCGGTACTCAAACATTTGATTTTATCCAATCATTGGAAGTTTTTGTCAACGCAAGTGGCTTAGAAGAAAAAAAAATTGCTTGGGTTCAAAATAATTTAAAAACCGGGGTTAAGAAATTGGTGCTTGATATAAATGATGATGATATTCAAGATTATATAACTGATAAAAACCTTATATTACACAGCTTAATAACTGGAAGTGATAGTATATTTTCAAACGTTATTATTAGGTATGATTATTCATATATTATAACAGCTAATTTATCGGGAATTTAAACTCAAATTTATGGTCAACATTAAAACTAAGATAGCATGAAAAAACAAATTCTCATAATTTCAACAATTATTTTAAGCTTGCTTATACTAATTTGGCCGGGTTGTAAAAAAGATAGTAGTCCTGAAATAGAAACGTTTATAATTCAAGTCGACAGTATTGCTCATGCAGATACGATAAATTTTGGCGATAATTTAATTATAAAGTTTTATGGTAAAATTGGCCCGGATGGATGTTATTCATTCGACAAAATTGCACCTGACTATATCGCTGGAACATTATCGGTTACTTGTTGGGGCAAACATACTTTTGAAAGTGTTTGTACACCAGATACAGTTTACATGGTTGGCAGAACTTTACAAGTTAATGAAATGCCTGTTGGGAATACCATTATTAAGGCTGTACAACCAGATGGCACTAGTATTTCACAAAGCATTTATGTGAAGGAATAAAAGATTTCATATGAAAACTTAATTTCACAGAATGAACTATATTTGTCGATTCTCGATCTAGTTAATAGATTTCAAATTCAATTCTTCATAAACTAAATTAATACTAACATGATACAATATGCTGGATGGATAGGCGGACCTGAGATAATTATTATTCTTGTTGTTGTACTTCTGTTATTTGGAGGCAAAAAGATACCTGAACTTGCTAGAGGTCTTGGCAAAGGGATTAAGGATTTTAAAGATGCTACTGAAGATAGTAATATCAAAAATGACCTTAAGGATGTTGCTTCTGAGTTTAATGACCTAAAATCAAGTGTTGATAAGATAAATCCAAAAAAAATATTAAAAACGAACGAATTAATAAAGCCAAAAAAAAGCTAATTGGTCAACTATCAACAACTAACACAACAAGATCTTAATTGAAGGATTTAACTACCGGAAAAGAAGGCAAACGGATACTTAATTTTGCCTTACCAATGTTATTTGGCAATGTTTTTCAACAATTGTATAATGTTGTTGATAGCATTATTGTTGGAAAAGTACTTGGTGACGAAGCTCTTGCTGCTGTTGGTGCTAACTTCCCTTTTATATTTGCACTTATTTCCTTTGTTGTTGGAATTGCCATAGGTGCAACAGTTATTATTTCGCAATATTTTGGAGCTAAACAAATGGATAATGTTAAGCGTACAATCGATACACTATACATTTTCATGTTTTTTGCATCAATTTTTCTTACTGTTATTGGTATTTGGTTTAGCGAGTATATATTTAAAATTATTGATTTACCAACTGATGTTATTCCTCTTGCTGTTGAATATTTCAATGTTTATGCGCTTGGGTTTGTTTTCTTTTTTGGATTTCAGGGTACCAGCGCAATACTCAGGGGTATGGGCGACTCAAAGACTCCAGTTTATTTTCTTGTAATATCAACTGTTGTAAACATCGTTCTTGATATACTATTTGTGGTAGTTTTCAAGTGGGGAATTGTTGGTGTTGCTGCAGCTACTGTAATTGCTCAGGCGGGAGCATTTTTCACAATTGTATGGTACTTAAATAAGTATCATTCATTTTTGGATTTCTCACCCCTCAAGATGAAATTCCACAAGGATATCTTCATGAAAAGCTTGAGGATAGGTTTACCGTCGGGAATACAACAAACATTTGTGGCTCTGGGCTTTTTAGCACTTTATCGAATTGTAAATATTTTTGGTGTTCCTACAATCGCGGCATACAGTATCGCCATGCGAATTGATTCGTTTGCGGTAATGCCTGCCATGAATTTCTCTGCAGCAATATCAACATTTGTAGGTCAAAATATTGGTGCTAACAAATTTGAAAGAATAGGTAAGGGATTAAAGTCTACCCTACTAATGATTAATACAATATCAATCTCAATAACTATTATTGCTGTTATTTTTGCAGGTCCAATATTTGGTTTATTCACCGATAACCCTGAGGTAATTGAAATAGGAAAACAATATATTTATATTGTAACTCCTTTCTATGTAATACTATCAACAATGTTTATTTTCAATGGTGTATTACGAGGAGCCGGAGCTACTATTATTCCAATGATAATTACTATTCTGGCACTTTGGGCAATACGAGTTCCAATATCATGGTTATTATCAGTAGAGCTTGGATCCATAGGTATTTGGTGGGGCATTCCCATAGCGTGGGCATTTGGAGTTATATGCTCATATATATATTATGCAACTGGTAAATGGAAAAAAATGGCAGTTGTAAAGCACGAACCAAGCAATAATTAACCTAGGAATATAAATTCAACTATCTTTGTTATTGAAAAATAAGTTTAGATGTCAAAGCCATTTTCCATAGCATCCAGATTAAGAAGTTTTGTTTATGCTTATAAAGGAATCACCTTTGCTTTATCTACACAGCATAATTTAATAATTCATGTTTGCTTAGCATTAATAGCAATTCTACTCGGGTTTTTTTTAAACATTAGTTCACTCGAATGGGTTTCAATAATAATTGTCATTGGAATAGTACTCACATCCGAATTAATTAATACTGCATTGGAATTATTGGTGGATATTATATCACCAGAGATTAATAAAACAGCAGGAATAGTTAAAGATCTTGCTGCAGGTGCGGTACTAATTTCTGCCATAGCTGCATTGATTACAGGAACTATTATTTTTTTACCAAAAATTATTAAACTCTTATGATATTAATTGCAGATAGTGGTTCCACAAAAACAAGTTGGTTATTAATCAGTGGATCTGAAATATTACAAGAAATCAGCACAAGTGGTTATAATCCATATTATTATAAAGATAACGGACTTATTGAACTAATTGAGATTGAACTATTACCTCAATTAATATCCAACAAAATCGAGAGAATCCATTTTTACGGTTCCGGATGTTCATCAGATATAAATTGCACGATGGTTAAAAGTGCACTATGGCAGCTTTTCCCAAACTCATCGGTTGAAATAAATCATGACCTTACCGGAGCAGCGGTAGCATTATTAAAAAATAAAGAAGGAATTGCATGTATACTTGGAACCGGTTCTAATTCATGCTTTTGGGATGGTAAAAAGGTTGTGGGCAATGTACCATCTGTAGGTTATTTACTTGGTGATGAAGGAAGTGGGACATATATTGGCATGAAAATTCTAAAGGGAATTTTGGAAGGAAAAGCACCTCAAGTGATTACTAATAACTTCTATAATAATTATAAGCTAGATTTCGAAAAAGTGCTAACCAATATTTATAGTACTAGCGAACCAAATAGATTTTTCGCAGGTATTAGCAAATTTGCGCATGAACATATGGATAACCCATGGGTATTTAACACTGTAAAACAAGCCTTTAACGATTTTATCAAGAATCAAATTAAGATGTACCCAAATTATCAGGATTATGAAATATGTTTCACAGGTTCAATTGCTTATTATTTTAAAGATGTATTATTAGAAGCCTGCAAGGAAAATGAGTTAAAAACCGGGCTGATTATTAGAAACCCAATTGAAGGTTTATATACCTACCATTCACAGCAAATATAGGCTAACAATAATTATTATAAATTAATTTCAGTTCGAAACTAATAATCTGCATTACCGTATATAATAGCTACATTTGTTCACAAATTTTGTAGAATAAGTATGTCAAGAACTAATATAAATAGTGAAAAAGAACGTCTTGAAATACTCAGGCAGTATAAGAGATTAATTGAGGTTTGGCATACTCGCAAAAACACTGAGGATAAATGGCTTGTTCGTAAAGCCTTCCGACTTGCTGCTGATGCTCACAAAGATATGCGTCGAAAATCCGGCGAGCCTTTTATATTGCACCCTATTTCAGTTGCAATAATTGCGGCCAAAGAAATTGGGCTTGGTCGCACCTCAATAATATCAGCATTACTTCATGATACCGTTGAGGATACTGACCTTACACTTGAGGATATAGAAAGGATTTTTGGTGATGAAGTAGCGAAAATAATTGATGGGCTTACAAAGATTGATGAAATTTCTGTTACATCCAGTACTGCCCAGGCTGAAACAATCAAGAAGCTATTATTTACACTATCGGATGATGTTCGAGTTATACTTATAAAGTTGGCTGACCGCCTTCATAATATGCGAACACTTGCGAGTATGCCTCGAGATAAGCAATTAAGAATGGTTTCAGAAACTCAGTATATTTATGCCCCTCTGGCCTATCGATTAGGTTTATATTTAATAAAGAGTGAATTGGAGGAACTTTCCTTTAGGTTTTCACAACCCATGGTTTACGCCGAAATACTAGGTAAAATTGATAGTTCATCAGAAGAACGACTATTATCTTATAATATACTGTATAAAACTATTTCTCAGGAGTTTGAAAAACTGAATATCAAATATGAAATAAAGCTAAATGTTAAAACTGCTTATTCAATTTGGCAAAAGATGCGAAAGCAGGAGGTACCCTTTGAAAATATATACAATACTTCATCAATCGACATAATTGTTGATTCTGATCCAAATGAGGAAAAACTTCTTTGTTGGTCAGCATATTCAATAATTACAGAATTATATCGATCGAATAGCAAAAGGCTTCGGGATTGGATAAGCACACCAAAAGCAAATGGTTACGAAGCAATTCATGCTACAATAATGAATCCTTATGGTCAATGGGTTGATTTACATATTCGCAGTAAGCGTATGGATGAAATTGCCAACAAAGGATATGCGGCCTATTGGAAATACAAAGAACTCGACAAAATAGACACAAGCATCGATAATTGGTTAAATAAAACAAAATTGTTACTCGAGGAAAATGAAGAAGATACTTTTGATTTCATAAGAGATTTTAGAAGAAATTTATTTTCAGATGAAATTTTTGTGTTTACACCTGCAGGTAAAATGTTTACAATGCCAATTGGTGCTACCATACTCGATTTTGCCTACTCAATTCATACTGATCTAGGTAATCAATGTATAGGAGCCAACATAAACCATCGTATTGTACCACTAGGGCATATTATGAAGTCCGGCGATCAGGTTGAGATAATTACCTCAAAAATCCAAAATCCAACTGAGGACTGGTTCAAATATGTTGTGACAGCACGTGCTAAATCACGCATTACCAATTCAATTAAGAATGAAAGGAAACAATATAAAAAAATTGGCAAAGAAAAATTAGAACAGTATTTCAAGCAACTTAATATTGAAAATACAAAAAATAATATCAATTTGCTACTTTCGGGAAGTAATATAAAAGGCCCCATTGATTTGCACTACTTTGTTGCAAAAAAAATGATAGGATTAAAAGAAATTAAGGAAATACTACAACCAAATGAAAGTAGATTAAGTTGGATAAAGAATATCCGACTACCATTTACAAAACCAAAGATTGTTGCAAATTCAGAAGTTGATGATAAGGAAATAACAACTCACGCAAGTATAGAAGAGAAGAAATATATTTCAGATTTTAATAACCTCGAACATTACGTATCAGATTGTTGTAACCCTTTGCCCGGTGATAACGTTATGGGATTAGTTTTCCCAAATGAACCAATTCAGATTCATCTCACTAATTGTGATAATGCTATACGCTTGATGTCGCAACATGGGAAAAATATTGTTAAAGCTAAATGGAAACAAAAAGACGGAATTACATTTCTTGCTGGTTTGAATATAAAAGCTGTCGATAGTCTTGGATTAATAAAAGAAATAATAACAGTTATTACTGAAGAGTACCAAATTAATATTCGTTCATTTAATTTAACTAGTAGTGAGGGATTAGCCGACCTCGACATAACTATTTATGTAGCAAGCACTAATACTCTAAAACAATTATTAGCAAGTTTGAAAAAAAACAAATCTATCATTAAGACCACACGTCTTGATAAAATTTAGTTTTTTATTATTTATACTTAAACTAAATAAAAGAAATTTACTAATTTTACGCCAAAATATCCAGGTATGAAATTAAATAATAAAAAGGACACATATGATTCAGTAAAAAAGCTTTTTACTGATCATCTGGAATCTAAAGGATACCGAAAAACACCAGAACGCTATACTATTCTAAAAGAGATATATGCCACCGAAGGTCATTTCGACATTGAGACTCTTTATATTAGAATGAAAAATAATAAGTATCGCGTTAGCAGGGCAACCCTTTATAATACCATTGAATTACTTCTCGATTGCAATCTGGTAACTAAACATCAGTTTGGTAACAACTGTGCCCAATTCGAACGCTCTTTCAAATTTAAGCAACATGACCATTTCGTTTGTACAACAGATGGAAAAGTACTTGAATTTTGCGACCCTCGTATACAGGAAATACAAAAGTCGGTTGAGGAATTGTTGGGTGTTGAAGTTGCTTATCATTCCTTAACATTTTATGGTAAATGCAGCACTCATAAAAGTGGAAACACTAAAGATAGTTAGTAAATTTTGATAACTATTTTATTCGCTCAGTCTGCAATTTATTATTTTTGCAAGCATTATAAACCCTGTTTAATTACACAGGGTTTTTTAATGTGAAAAGCTTTAGTATTAGCGATAATTTGATAAGGAAAACAATTTGTAATAATAGCAATAACATGAAGATTGATGTACTTTTAGGATTACAATGGGGTGACGAAGGAAAAGGCAAAGTAGTTGATGTACTTACTCCACAATATGATATAATAGCCCGTTTCCAGGGAGGGCCAAATGCAGGACATACAATTGAATTCGACAATAAGAAATTTGTTCTTCACACAATTCCTTCAGGTATTTTTAATTCAAATACTATTAATGTTATCGGGAATGGTGTGATCATTGATCCTTTCATACTTCGTAAAGAGATTAATAAACTGGATGAAAGTGGTATTGATGTTAGAGAAAATTTATTGGTTTCACGTAAAGCACATATAATTTTACCAACGCATAGATTACTCGATGCTGTTTATGAAAAAGCCAAAGGTAAAGATAAGATTGGTTCTACCCTAAAAGGAATCGGCCCTTGCTATACAGATAAAGTTAGTAGAAACGGGATCAGAGTTGGGGATATTGAAAATGCAAATTTCGATATCAAATATCAAAATGCAAGAAAGCGACACATCCAAATTATTGAACAATATAATACCAACTATAAAGATATAGAAATTGATGGTCAATTGTTTTTGGAGTACGAAAAAAATTGGCATGAAGCATTAAAAGTACTTATTTCTCTTAAAAAAGTTAACAGTGAGTATTATTTAAATGAGCAACTTGAAGCTGGAAAAAAAATATTAGCTGAAGGAGCTCAGGGAACTCTGTTAGATATAGATTTTGGATCATATCCATTTGTTACATCTTCAAATACGACAACCGCAGGAGTTTGTATCGGGCTAGGCATTGCTCCTAAAAATATTGGTAAAGTATTTGGAATATTTAAAGCTTATTGTACACGAGTAGGTAGCGGACCATTTCCAACCGAGTTGTTTGATAAAGATGGAGATATGCTCCGTAAAATTGGTAATGAGTTTGGGTCAACTACAGGGCGTCCAAGGCGTTGTGGCTGGCTTGATATACCGGCATTAAAATATGCCATAATGCTAAATGGAGTTACCGAACTGATGATGATGAAATCAGATGTTATGAATCAGTTTAAAGAAATTAAGGCTGCTTCAAATTATTTGTACAAAGGTGAAGAAACTTCTGAAATTCCATTTGATGACAGTGAAGGTTTATTAACACCTGTATATACTTCATTACCTGGCTGGGGTTCTGATATTACAATTGCATCAAGTTATGATGACTTGCCTTGTGACCTAAAGAATTACATTAAATATATTGAAGATAGTGTAGGTGTTCCGGTTAAATTGGTATCATTTGGTCCTGACAGAAAAGAAACAATTATCAGGTAGTATTGTTTGTGATCAATCAATAAACATATACGAATAGAAAATTAATATGATTGAATTACTAATTGTATGCGCCTGAAAGCAACAACTAATAAATATCAAATTTCAATGTTTTAATCTATAACTAGTTAAAAAATAGCTTATACTTTATTTATTACAAAACCGTTTTATTACATTGTATGATTCTGTAATACCAAGCTCACCTGCCTTACTTAAATCCACACATGCTAGTTCCGATTCATTAACATAAAGCAATGTTAATGCTCTATTATAATATGCTTCGGCAAGGGTGGGTTGTAATTTTATTGCCATTGAATAATCATCAATTGCCCGCTGATATTTTTTCAGGGTTAATTTTACGTTTGCTCTATTATAATAAACAAATGGCAATCCCGGATTTTGTTCTATTACTTTGGTAAAGTCGGTTAGAACTTCCATGTGATCTGGTGGAGTCATTTCTCCCTCATGCTTGCCGTTAAATGATTTTTTACTTATGGTTATTGAATTCGTATACTTACTATCAGCATAAATAAACTCATCCATTTCGTAGCGCAACGTTCCTCTATTTAAAAGAGCATAAGATATAGTAGGATCATACTTAAGAACAATATCGTATGCATTTATTGCTGTGGTATAATTTTGTAACATACTGTTAACAACTCCTTTTAAAAAATATGCCCCTGCTGTATCACCATTAATAAGAATTGTACTATCTATCCTCTGCAGCTCTTGTAATGCCGTTTCTTTTGTTACAGGCCAGTCGCGTGTTGTGAATACAAACCTAATTCCCAGTTTATTATCAGCATTAAATGCAGAAATATTCTCATCAAAATACTCATACTGCGTGTACTTCATATAAATAGAATCAGGAAGATCGAAAGCATAAATCAAATAGAAATTTGTTTTTGGTTCAATATTTATTCTATTAAATTGAATTCTCCCTTTCTGCATATTCCCATTCACAAAATCAGCTTCAAATTCAATTATTCTGTTAAAATATGATGAGTCGGCATACCTGCTGTAGAGTACATTTGCATCAAGTCCATCAGCATTGGCAGCTGCAATAATTTCTGTTGCCCGATCATGATCGGCTCTAGCTCCCACTCTATCCTTTAAGGCTTCTCTTACTGCTGATCTATTAATATATGCGCCTGCAAAATCTGGAAATATTTCAATAGCAGTTGATAAATCGTTTTCGGCTTCAGAGTATCTTTTCAATAGGTAATAAATATTTCCTCTGTTATAATAGGTATAAATGTTGAAGGGATTGATATTTGTTACTTCATTATATGCTTCAATTGCCTTTTGATAATTTTTTCCTGCACCATAAACTATTGCCAAATTATAATAGGTTAGAGCATTATTAGGATCAAGTTCAAGTACTTTATTGTAGTTATCGATAGTGCTTAATGTATCTTCTAACTTCAAATATGCAAGAGCTCTTTGAAAATAAACAAAAGGGTTACTGTCGTCGAGTGTAATTGCATGATTATAATCTGCAACCGCCGATTCAATACTATCAATTTCATATTTTATCATACCTCGTTTTACCCATGCTTCAGAATTAAAATAATCGAGATAAATCGCCTTATCAATATCCTTAAGGGCTTCGGTATTTTGATTAAGAAAATGCTTGGCAATACCTCGATTAAGCCACGCGGAAGCTACATTAGCTTTTAAATTTATTGAGGCCGAGAAATCGTTAACGGCACCTTCATAATCACGAATGTGCATCTTAGTATCGCCACGAGCCAAAAAAATATCTGGATTAAATGGATCAATTTCAAGTGCCTTATTAAAGTCTCTAACAGCATGTGCATAATCAAGCAGCCTATCGTAAGAAATACCCCGGTATTGATAGGCACGAGCGTAAAGTGGGTGAAAGTTAACCGTTTTTGTAAAATCATTTGCAGCTCCACTATAGTCGCCCAAACTAAATTTCGCAATTCCCCTTAAAAAAAATGCCTCAAAACCATCTTGTTTTGAACTTAAAGCAGTATTAAAGCTCTTAATTGCTTCGAGGTATTTCTCATTCTGCAATTCAATTTGACCTTTTGCTATAAAATGATGGTAATTAATTTGACCCTGAGCAATTGCAACAAATGTAAGCAGAATAAATAATGTTATTCCTGATTTAACCATTAAGAGGGTGGTTTTCTGCATTGTGTAACTAATCTATATATATGGTTTTAATGCTTAGGCTGCAAATATAGAAACTATAGATTATATTCCTTGAAAGCGACTACCAGTTTATAAAATTTTAACTTTAAGGTTCATTTTGTCGACCGAAATAATCGTAAATTATTAATCAGATATTTTTTTTAAATATAAATAAGTCTCAAATTGGGATCTAACAGAATTTTTATCATCATTAGGGACATACTTGTTTATTGGGGTTTGATTTAGTAGTCTGGCCTTTACATTATCACTTAATTGGATTTTGATAATATCCATAATTTCTTTTTTAAGGTTCTCATCATAGATTGGGCAAGTAGTTTCAAATCTATGATCTAAATTTCTCACCATCCAATCGGCCGACGAAATAAAATATTTATGATCTCCACCATTAGCAAATATCAGTATCCGTGAGTGCTCAAGGTATTTATCAACCACACTAATTACATTTATATTTTCACTTAAACCCGGAACTTGTGGTACCAAAACACATATACCTCTACAGATTATTTCTAATTTAACACCTGCTTGAGATGCTTTATACAATTTATTTACAATTTTTTCGTCAACAATATTATTTAACTTAATAATAACCCAAGCATCCAAACCAGCCTTAGCATTACGTATTTCTGTATTGAGTAACCCCATTAACTTGTTTCTTAAATAATAGGGAGCAACCAGTAGGTGTTTAAACTTAGGTGGATTATAAGGTGCTTCGAATATATGGAAAAGCATATTTACTTCCTTAGCTATATTCTGGTTGGCAGTTAGTAAACTATCATCAGCATATACTTTTGCTGTTGATTCATTAAAATTACCTGTGCTAAGATTAGCATAATAACGATTTTTTCCTCCTTCTTTTCTCCTTATTAACAGTAGTTTACTATGAACTTTATAACCCTGTAAAGTTTGAATAATCTTCACTCCCTCCTCGCGCAATTTTCTTGTCCAGTAGATATTTGCTTTCTCATCAAACCTGGCCTGAATTTCCAAAAATACCGTAACACTTTTGCCATTTCGAGCTGCATTGATCAATGCGTTTATTACATTTGAATCGCGGGCAGCCCTGTAAAATGTCATTTTTATTGCCTTTACTTTTGGGTCAATAGATGCTTCACGCAACAAATCAACTATATATTGAAATGATTGATATGGAAAATGCAATAATATATCTCGCTCACTTATCACTTTTAGTATGCTTGTCCCTGGCTTGAGTGCTGGATGTGGTAAAGGTTTTAATTTAGAGTAAACTAACTTTTTTGAACCAATTTTTGGAAAAGACATGAAATCCTTAAAGTTGTGATACTTACCTCCACCTCGCAAATTATCAGAAGTGGTAATATTTAATTTTTGAAGTAACTTTTCTAAAAAATTTGCCGGAATATCATTATCGTAAACGAAACGAACCGGGGCTCCTTTTTTACGCTTTTTAATGCTATCGCTCATTTGTTCAATAAAGCTTTTTGAAATGTCATTATCAATATCCAGTTCAGCATCACGAGTGAATTTGATGGTATATGAAAGGTAAATATCAAACCCAAAAGGGGCAAAAATTTCACTCATCGAATATCTCATAACATCGTCGAGCATTATAACATAATTCTTATTGTCATCAGAAGGTAAAATTAAAAATCTGGATATAATATTGCTAGGTACTCTCACAAGTGCATAATCTTCATTTTTTCTCAATGTTGAATCTTGTAATAATACAGCGAGATATATGGCATTATCTTGAAGTGCATCAGAGTTTTCAAGACTATTAAGCATTATGGGGAAAAGGTTTGGAACAACTTCATTTTTAAAGAATTGTTGAATAAACTCTCCTTGTTTTTTATTTAATTCGGTTTCATCAAGAAAAACTATTTTTTGTTTATTAAGTTCTTCAAGTATTAGTTTGAAAGTGCTATTAAAATTTTTTTCCTGTTCCTCAACAGTATCAAGAATCTCTGTTAGAATTTTAGATGTGGGGATTTTGCGAAGTTTATCCCTCTTTTTGTCCATCTCCACCATACGTTTAATGGTTGCAACTCGTACTCTGAAATACTCATCGCGATTGTTTGAATAAATTCCAAGAAACTTAAGTCTTTCGATAACTGGATTGTTAACATCCATAGCTTCTTGAAGTACTCGTTCATTAAAATGTAGCCAGGAAATTTCTCTATTAACAAGTCGTTTAGTGGTTGGCATTATGGTAGCATTTGTGGAAAAATAACAAATTCAACTTTAAATTTTGCATCCCCAATATTTTCCCAGCTATTGGTCTTAAATTCGATACAAACAACACCAGTTGTTGGAAGATTATCAATTTTTGGTGAAATAAAATTATTGACAAAGTCGGTCAAAGTTGGATTATGAGCTACCAACATAACCGAATTAATTGAATTGTTTAATGAAAATAATTCGTCAAAAATATCTTCTTCACCTGCATGGTAAAGAGTTTTCCTTTTTTCAATATTCTCTGAATTGTACCCAATACCATCGGCAATTAATTTTGCTGTACCATATGCTCTTACTGCAGTACTGGTTATTATTAGATCAGGATTGACACTTTTTTCCTTTAAATATTTAATAATCTTATCGGTCTTTTTTACCCCAATATCTTTAATAGGCCTATCGTGATCAGATAACTCAACGTTTCCCCAGGAAGATTTGGCATGTCGAACTAATATAAGTTGTTTCATTATAAAGTGTTAATAACCAAAAAGAGGAAAACCACTCATCATTTCGTTAACTCTTTTTTTCACAGAATTAATTGTACCCTCATTATCAATATTTGAAATTACCTCATCAATAAGCTCAACTATTGGCTCCATATGATTTTCTTTTAAACCACGTGTTGTAATAGCAGGAGTTCCAACTCGTAACCCGCTGGTTTGAAATGGTGAACGGCTGTCGAATGGCACCATATTTTTATTAATTGTAATATCAGCTCTTACCAGGGTATTTTCAACTATCTTGCCTGTGATATCAGGAAATTTACTGCGAAGATCGATTAACATTAAGTGATTATCTGTTCCTCCTGATATAACCTTATATCCTCTTGATATAAATGCATTTGACATTATATCAGCATTTTTTTTAACTTGTAATATATATTCGAAATAACTATCAGTTAAGGCTTCTCCAAATGCTACAGCTTTGGCTGCAATTACATGTTCCAAAGGACCACCCTGAATACCCGGAAATACAGCTGAGTTTAATACTGTCGACATCATTTTTGTTTCGCCTTTCGGAGTTTTTAGTCCCCAAGGATTCTCAAAATCCTCGCCCATAAGTATCATTCCTCCTCTTGGTCCACGTAGGGTTTTATGTGTAGTAGTAGTAACAATATGGCAATGCTCAATTGGATCATTAAGTATACCTTTTGCAATTAATCCAGCCGGATGAGCAATGTCGGCCATAAGAATTGCTCCAACCTGATCGGCAATATCTCTCATTCGCTCATAATCCCAATCTCTTGAATATGCCGAAGCACCTGCTATTATCATTTTTGGTTTACCCTTTAGAGCAATCTCTTCCATTGCATCATAATCAACAATGCCCGTTTCTTCTTTTACCTCGTATGCAATTGGGTTGTACAATATTCCAGACGAATTAACAAAAGAGCCATGCGATAAATGACCTCCGTGTGATAAATCAAGTCCCATAAAAGTATCGCCAGGTTTTAAACATGCTAAAAATACAGCCATATTAGCCTGAGCACCTGAGTGTGGTTGAACGTTGGCATATTGAGCATCAAATAGCTCACAAGCTCTATCGATTGCCAATTGCTCACTTTGATCAACTATTTCGCATCCACCGTAATATCTCTTTCCGGGATATCCTTCTGCATACTTATTAGTCATAACTGAGCCCATGGCTTCAAGTACTTGCTCACTTACAAAGTTTTCAGAAGCAATTAATTCTATCCCATTCATCTGACGTTCTTTCTCAAGCTTTATCAGGTCAAATATTTTCTGATCTCTTACCATCTTTATTATTGATTTAAACTGTAATTCTTTAAAATTGTTGCAATATGTTTTTTGCTGAAACAAAAATATCAATTATTTCATAATCACAGCAAAATATTTACCTCATATTCAAGTTATATCCTTACTTTTGTTCTTGAAATAATTGCATATACAAGCATTACAATTCCACTTTCTACGAGTTGAAAATTTAACTATTAATGATAAAATTTGAAAGATTTGAATTAAGCAATGGCTTAAAGGTTATTGCTCATCGCGACCCTACATCACCAATTATTGCAATGAATATAATTTACAAGGTGGGTTCGCGTGACGAAAGTGTACGCCGAACCGGCTTTGCCCATTTATTTGAACATCTGATGTTTGGAGGTTCTACCAATATACCAAAATTTGATATTCCTTTAGAGAAAGCCGGAGGCGAAAACAATGCATTTACAAATTCAGATTTTACAAACTATTATCTAACCCTACCCAAAAATAATCTGGAAGTTGCATTTTGGCTTGAATCCGATAGAATGAATAATCTGGCATTTTCACCAGCAAGTCTTGATGTTCAACGTCAGGTTGTAATTGAAGAGTTTAAGCAAAACTATTTAAATCAGCCTTATGGAGATGCATATTTATTACTTAAACCTTTAGCCTATAAAAAACATCCTTACAGATGGAATACCATTGGAAAAGAAATTAGCCACATTGAAAAAGCATCAATGAACTATGTAAAGAGTTTTTACAAAAAATATTATAATCCGAATAATGCTATTCTTTCAATTGCAGGAGATATTTCGATTAGCGAGATTGAATTGCTTTCGAAAAAATGGTTTGAGCCAATTAGAAAAGGTAAGGATATTGACATATTGTATCCCAACGAACCAATCCAAACAAAACAAAGAAAGAAATCAGTATTTCGTAATGTACCACAAAATGCCATATATATGGCATGGCATATGCCAAAAAGAGCAGATATTAGGTTTTATCATTGCGACCTTATTTCTGATATACTATCCAATGGTAATTCCTCCCGTCTTTTCAGAAAACTTGTAAAAGAAAAAAGTGTTTTCTCCGAAATTAATGCATTTGTTACCGGAGATCTTGATAACGGTTTATTCATCATAATTGGTAAATTGATGGATAATAAAACTATGGATATGGGCGTTGAGGCTATTAATAACGAAATTAATATCCTGTCGACTGATTTGATAAGTAAATATGAACATGAAAAAGTTATGAATAAGATTGAATCAAATTTAATCTTTTCACAAATTTCAGTATTATCAAAGGCAATGAATCTTGGTTATTATGAATTACTTGGTGATGCTGAAAAATGGAACAAGGAACTCGAAATTTACAGAAGTATTCAACGTGCTGATATACTTAATACTGCATGTAAAATTTTCCAAGCAAAAAATCAAAATACATTATTATATAATAGACTATAGTTGAACCAAATGAGCAAAAACCACATGCATATTAACAGGTCAAAAATGCCAACAACAGGTAAACATATTCAGTTGAATATTAGTGAACCCAATATGGTTATTCTTGATAACGGCATTGAAACTTATATAATTGATGAAGGTGAGGTTGATTTCACAAGACTTGATTTTGTTTTCAATGCAGGTTCAGCAATACAAAATAAAGGACTGATAGCTGAAAGCACAATTCAGTTGCTTGCTGATGGAACTAATACAATGTCATCTGAAGATATTGCAAAAAAACTGGACTTTCATGGTGCAATTATCGATACAAATCTCACTAAAGATAAAGCATCTTTAACTCTTTATTCTTTAAATAAACAACTCCCAAAATTATTGCCCATACTTAAGGATATGTTCGAAAATGCTTCGTTTGAAGAATACGAATTATCCAATTATATCAATCGTAAACGACATCAGTTTTCACTAAATATTGATAAGGTTAAATTCAAAGCTATGCTTGAGTTCAACAAGCTGATTTTTGGATCGGATAGCTCATACGGACGGGTGAAGGAATTATCAGATTATGACGCTGTTCTTCGACAGGATCTTGTTAGTTTTTATAACTCGCAATACACACCTCAAAATACTTATATAATAGCAAGTGGAAGTGTAAAGAGTGATACCATCTCTAATATCAATAAATACTTTGGAACCAACCAGGGTAAGCCTGTAATTGGTTCAATCAATAAATTTCAGGTAGTTGATGTAACCAGCATTAATAAATTCATTAAAAAAGAAGGTTCTCTACAATCTGCCATCCGTATAGGCAAACCAGTTATTGGGAAACAACATCAAGATTATAATAGCCTTATTGTTCTAAACACAATTTTAGGCGGCTACTTTGGATCACGATTAATGTCGAACCTTCGTGAACAAAAAGGGTTTACCTACGGTGTAAATTCATATATTATGAATTATCAGCACGGTAATTACTGGAGTATAGCAACTGAAGTAAATGCCGACCATACTGATGAAGCCATTGATGAGATACGTTTTGAAATCAACAGGTTAATGAATGAGAAAGTATCAAATACCGAGCTCGATATTGTTAAAAACTATATTTATGGTACCTACTTACGAAGCTTCGATGGCCCACTTGCAAAAGCCGAAAGGTTTCGATCGGCCAAAGATCTGGATTTAAACTTCGAACATTATGTTTCAAGCTTAGATGAAATGATGACACAAACTCCAAAACAGTTACATACTATAGCAAATGAGTATTTTAATTATGAAAAAATGATAGTATTAGTAGTTGGAAAAACCAAAAATGATAATATTGCAATTTAAATTGAAAACAATAATTTTTTAACATTTTGAGAAGCCTAATATTAATAGTCCTTATTTTATTATTCGCAATAAATGTTTATTGTATCGAAGATCCACCGTTAATAACATGTATTGAGGTTCATGAAGCAGGAGATGTTACTATTTATTGGCAATCCTTGGATTTAAGCGCATTGCAATTTGAAATTTTCTATTCAACTGACAAAATTAACTGGAACTTTGCTTATTCTGCTGAAGCACTGAATACAAGCTTATCATATAACCATGCTGGTGCAAATGCAAATTTGCAGATTTATTATTATTATATTAAAGCAATATACCCTTCCCCTACAACCCCTGTTGATTCTGATACATTTAGCACAATTTTTCTCGGAGTTATACCCAAGCCCCTGGAAGGAATAGCCGAACTGGCATGGGTTCATGAACCCTTATCCGTTAGTTCCTCAGATTATTATCGCATATACGAAAGCATTTATAAGTTTGGAGAGCCCCCGGTATGGATATTTGTTGATAGTACTTCGCACGAATCATTCCTAGATACGATTGGTAATGGATTATGTTTAGATAGCATAAACTACAAAATTGAAGTGGGAAATTCATATGGTTGCTTAACCGTTTCTAATATTGCAGGTGATTGGTTTAGTGAAAAAATAAAACCTGATATACCAATTCTAGACTCAGTAAGCATAAATACCGAAGGTAATATTATACTTGGATGGGAACCTGTTGATAGTCCTGATATTAGCAATATAGTAGTGTATCGCAAGGTTGGAACTACATGGCCTCCCAACACAGAGGTAACAATTCCCTACACAACATTCTACGAAGATACAATTCAGGATCCCTGTTTAAATAAGAACATAATTTACGCCATTGCATCACTTGATAGTTGTGATAATATAAGTCCGAAAACCGAAGATTCTCAACAACGCCCAATATTTTTATATGATATTGAATATGAAATATGTACTGAAACAAACTCCATTCAATGGGAATCATATATAAACGCCACTCCCCCACTTGATAAGTATCAAATTTGGGTTGCCAAAAATAATGGCCCACAAGTACTATTAGATGAGGTTGATCCAACTGAACTTATTTACTATCATACTAATGTTGAAAGCACAACCCATTACAGCTATTTTATTAGAGCTAAATTTGGGGATTTTAGCTCAACCTCATGCGTGAAATCCATTACTACCGGAAGTTATACTAAACCAAATTCAATTTATTTGGCTAATGCCGATGTGCAAACCGACAATACTATTAACCTGAGTATTGATCTGGATTTAATCCCTTGGGCATGTACATGGGAGATACTTAGAAGTGATGCCAATGGTACGATTCAATCATTAATTAGTACAATAAGCCGTAACGAAGCAACTACTTCGCCCTATATATTCGAGGATATGCTAGCCGATGGATCAACAGGTTATTATACATATTCGGTTAATGTATTCGACAGTTGCGGAGCCGAGGTACTTCAATCAAACACTTTGAAAACTATTTACCTTGGGGGAGATCAACCATCGACTAACGAAAACCACCTGTTTTGGAATTCCTTTCAAGGGTGGGATGAACCTGTTAGCAAATACTATATTTTTAGGATAGCTGGTAATGAGGTTTCTCCACTGCCAATTGATTCTGTTGATGCAACATATAATGAATATATTGATGATATTTCGTTGGTTAATACTTCTCAAAGTCAATTTACATATTGGGTGCAAGCCAAGGAGCAGCAGCTGGTTAATAATGGACTCATGGAAAAGAGTAATTCCAATAGAATCACCTTTTTCAGGGAAACTGAGTTATATATGCCTAACGCATTCCGACCTCGTGGAATCAACAATATATTTAAGCCGGTTACAACAGGATTTGGTGGATCGAATTACCTTTTCCAGATTTACAACAGATGGGGACAGTTAATATTTGAAACCACTGATCCCCAGATAGGATGGGATGGAACTTATGATGGAAACAAATCTCCACAAGGCACATATATATACAGACTGGTATACCAGAGTGTTTTCGGTTCACCAAAGAGCCAAAATGGTACTGTAACACTGATTGATTAAATGTTATTGTTTTGTGATTCCTAATTATCTGATTTGCGATATTAACACACATCGTTAAATCATGTTAAATCTCAAATATATATGAAACTACCATACCAATTATATCGTATTTTTTGGTACTTTTGGCAAATTTTAAATTTAAGAAAAACATGTCAGTAGATAAAAATAAATTTAAAACCGAAGGCCTTACGTACGATGATGTTCTTCTTGTGCCGGCACATTCAACTGTGCTACCACGAGAAACTGATTTAAGCACTAAATTTTCAAGAAATATTGACCTTAAGATACCTATAGTATCTGCTGCAATGGATACCGTTACCGAGTCGAAAATGGCTATTTCAATGGCACAGGAGGGTGGTATTGGAGTTATACATAAAAACCTGAGTATAGAATCTCAAGCACTCGAAGTACACAAGGTAAAACGTGCCGAGAATGGTATGATTCCCGATCCGATTACACTTAATAAAGAGGCCCAAATTAAGGATGCTTTAAAAATTATGGCTGATTTCAGCATTGGAGGAATACCTGTTGTTGATGCCGAGCATAAACTTGTTGGAATTGTAACTAATCGTGACCTCCGATTTGAGAGAGATCCTGATAAGCCAATTTCACAGGCTATGACTAGTGAAGGATTAATAACTACCTCTGAATTTATTGACTTTGAAAAGGCTGCTGATATATTACAAGAATATAGAATTGAAAAGCTTCCGGTTGTAAACGATCAAAATATTTTAATTGGTCTCATAACCTATAAAGATATCATCAAAATAAAAGCTCATCCTAATAGCTGTAAAGATCCTCAGGGTCGACTTCGCGTGGCAGCAGCAGTTGGAATTGGACCTGACACAATGGATAGAGTGGCGGCTTTAGTTAAAGCAGGGGTTGATGCAATTGTTGTTGATACTGCTCACGGTCATTCGCAGGGAGTTCTCGATATGGCAGCCAAAGTGAAGAAAAATTACCCTAATATTGATCTCGTTGTTGGTAACGTTGCCACTGCCGAGGCTGCTTTGGATTTGGTTAAGGCTGGTGCCGATGCCGTTAAAGTTGGTATAGGACCAGGTTCCATCTGTACTACCCGAATAATTGCCGGTGTTGGAGTCCCACAGTTGACCGCAATATATGATGTAGCCAATGCCCTTGAGGGTACAGGCGTTCCTGTAATTGCTGATGGAGGTATTAGATATACCGGTGATATTGTGAAAGCAATTGCTGCCGGTGCCAACACAATTATGGCAGGATCATTATTTGCAGGTGTTGATGAATCACCCGGTGAAGCTATTATTTACGACGGAAGAAAATACAAATCATACCGTGGAATGGGATCGGTTGAGGCAATGACAAAGGGATCGAAGGATAGATATTTTCAAGATACTGAAGATGATATTACCAAGCTGGTACCTGAGGGAATAGTTGGTAGAGTCCCCTATAAAGGATCGTTAAATGAAGTTGTAACCCAAATGATTGGCGGACTAAGAGCAGGAATGGGTTATACCGGCTCACATACTATTGCTGATCTGCAGATGGCTAAATTTATTAGAATATCGGCTGCCGGAGTTGTTGAAAATCATCCTCATGATATTACTATTACACGTGAAGCACCAAATTATAGCAGGAGTCATTAAATGACTATGGTATTATTTACAGAAGTAGAAGTTAGAATTTAACAGAAAAATAAGAACAAATCGAAATAAATAATTATAAATTAGAGAAAATGAAGAACCTTACTAAAGGAGTTTTATTAACAGTTGTATTAGCATTATCATTAGTTAATGCAGTAGCCCAAAGTTCAATCGGCAAAAAAGTTTTAGTAACTGTAGGCGATCAAAAAGTTACGGCCAATGAATTTATGAAAGTATACGAAAAGAACAATAATCAAGCTGATCTTTATCAAGCTGATGCAGTAAATGAATATCTTGAACTATACATAAATTTCAAGCTTAAGGTACTAGAAGCTGAAGCACTTAAAATGGATACTGCTTCCAGCTTTACAAAGGAGCTTGCAGGTTACAGAACTCAACTTGCTAAGCCATATTTTATTGATGAAACAGTTAATGATCAATTGCTAAATGAAGCTTATGAGCGACTAAACAGAGATATCCGAGCAAGTCATATCCTAGTTATGGTAAATGAAAATGCAACTCCCGAAGATACTCTTAAAGCATATAATAAAATTTCAAATATTCTTGATGAAATAAAAGCAGGAAAGAATTTTGCCGATGCTGCAGTTGAACATTCTGAAGATCCTTCAGCACGCGACACAGAAGCAATTCCTAATCAACAGAGGTTTAAACCGGGAAACAAAGGCGACCTTGGATATTTTACAGTATTCAATATGGTGTACCCTTTCGAAAATGCAGCATATACTACCGATATCAACAGCATATCACCAATAGTAAGAACCAAGTATGGATATCATATCTTAAATATTACCGACAATAAGGAGGCTATGGGTCAGGCCGAGGTAGCACATATTTTTGTTGCTCTTCGCCCCGAAGCAACCAGTGAGGACAGTTTAAGGAAAGTTGAAAAAATAAATAATATTTACAGTAAGATTAATGATGGTTTATCATTTGATGAAGCAGTTGTTGAATATTCGGAAGACAAAGGATCAATAAAGGACAAGGGAAAACTTAGTAAATTCTCCTGTAACCGAGTTGTACCAGAATTTGTAGCAGCAGTTGATAAACTTGAGGTTGACGAAATTTCGGAGCCGGTAAAAACAGCCTACGGTTTTCATATTATTAAATTAATATCCATCAATAAGCCCGGATCGTTTGAAGAAGAATCTCCAATACTTAAAGAAAGACTTGTAAAAGATGTAAGATCACGTAAAAGTGAAGAAGCAGTTATTGTAAATATTAAGAAACAGAATAAATTTAAAGAATATCCAAAAGCAATAACTGAGATATATGCAGCAATCGATACTTCAGTTCTTAGTAAGCGTTTTGTTGCCGACGGTCTTAGTCAAATGACTTCTCCTGTTTTTAAGCTTCAAAAGGAAAAATATACTCAGTATGATTTCGCCAAATTTGTTCAGGTTAAACAGCGAGTACAAGAAAATATCGACAAAAAAGTATATCTAAATCAATTGTTTACTGAGTTCATTAACAGCAGTTGTATTGCTTTTATTGATAAAAATCTTGAAGAACAATACCCTGATTTCAAAGACCTTGTGCAGGAATATCATGATGGTATTTTATTATTTAACCTTACCGACGAAAAAGTATGGACAAAGGCCGTAAAGGATACAATAGGCTTGCAACAATACTTTTCTAACAATAGAGAAATGTATAATTGGGGGGAACGTGTTGATGCTTCGGTTTTTCAATTACGTGATAAAAAAGTTATCGAAAACGTAAAGGAAACAATACTAAGTTATGACAATGACGGCGATATTGCCAAGTCGTTAAGTAATGACAGCATTAAATCAGTAAGAATTTTACCTGATATATACGAATTGGGCGATAACAAATATGTTGATATGGTTGAGTGGAAAGTTGGCCTTTTAGGACCAATTAATTCAGACGTTGAAGACCTTACCGTATTTGTTAAGATTAACAAAATTCTTCCTCCGCAACCAAAAGAACTAAAAGAGGCTCGAGGATTAGTTACTGCAGATTACCAATCATTCCTCGAAAAACAATGGATCGAAGAATTAAAGAACAAATATCCCGTTAAACTAGACGAGGCGGTTCTAAATATGTTAATTCAAGAGAAGAGTAAATAGTATAGGCTATTAAGAAAATAACGTTGAGAAAGATACTATCATATTTGTTTGTAATGTTATTAACCACTGGTTGTATTGATACATTCAAGCAAAGTGATAGTCCTGCATTGGCAAAGGTACACAACAGATATCTGTATGTTTCGGATATCGTTGATATTATTCCTGAAAATATATCACCTCGCGATAGTATTTCATTGGTTAGAAGTTACGTTAATGACTGGGTTAGAACAAATGTTATGATATATCAGGCTCAGCAAAACCTTCCTCCCGATCAACTTGATTTTTCAAAACAATTAGAGGATTATCGAAACTCTCTGGTTATTTATCATTATGAAACACAACTCATCAATCAAAATCTTGATACAATTATTAGTGATATTGAAATTGAAGAGTACTATAATAGCCATCTTACTGATTTTGAATTAAAGGAGAATATCACCAAGGCTATTTATATTATTACTGAAAATAATCCTGAGGATGAAGATCAATTTGATCAAATCTTTGCATTACCCGATTCATCAATGTTTGATTCTCTTTATTATTATTCAGAAATTAGCGCTGTATCATCATATCTTGATACTACACATTGGGTTAGTTTCTTTAATATTCAGCAAATTATTCCCATCGAAACGTATAATCGGGAGTTATTTCTTAAAAATAATCGATTCATCAAAATTAGTACTGACAGATACATTTATTTTGTAAAGTTCATTGATTTTAAAATTAAAGACGACATAAGTCCCTTAGCCTTTAAGCGTAATGATATTTATAATATAATTATTTCCCGAAGAAAAGTTAAATTAGCAAAAAAGGTTAGAAAAGACATATACGATAGGGCATTGAAAAACAAAGAGTTTGAAATTTACTACTACGAATAAAAGTAATATAAACCTGTTGTTTAGCAAATTGGCAGCTTTAACATTATCGACAAACGCACTAAAAAAATGAACACATTTTTAAATATAAATATGCTAGTATCAAAAAACAATAAAAGCCAAATGATTCGGTATTTCATTTTAATTATAGGATTTGCAATTAGTTCCCTTGCCTTTTCTCAAGAAAATGAAGAATATGTTATCGACCGTGTAGTAGCAGTTGTGGGAAATAGTATTATTCTTGAGAGTGATATACAAAATCAGTATTTAAACTACAGAGACCAACGTAGTATCATCGGATCTGCCAGAGATATTAAATGCCGAATTATTGAAGAAATTCTTTTCCAGAAACTCATGGTTGCACAAGCCGAAGTAGATAGTGTAGTTGTTAGTGATATTCAGGTTGAGGCAGATTTAGACCGTAGACTATCCGGGTTTATTCAACAGTTTGGATCTCAGGAAAAAATGGAAGAATACTATGGTAAATCTTTGATTGAAATAAAAAAAGAACTCCACGAAATTGTACATGAGCAAATGCTTGCTCAACAGGTTCAATCAGCTATTGTGAGTAATGTTGATGTAACACCATCAGAAATCAGAACATTTTTTAAATCTATTCCGGATGATAGTCTTCAACTTATAACAACCGAATATGTTATTGCCGAAATAGTAAAAAATCCACCCATTAGTATCGAAGAAAAACTTCGTGTAAAAGAAGAATTAAACAGTATTCGAAAACGCATACTCGATGGCAGTAGTTTCTCAACACTAGCCATAATGTACTCCCAAGATCCCGGGTCAGCCAGCAAAGGAGGTGAACTAGGTTTTTATGGACGAGGCCAATTATACCCTGAATTTGAAGCTGTTGCTTTTAAGCTAAAGGAAGGCGAAATAAGTAATGTACTCGAAACCGAAGCCGGTTATCATATAATTCAAATGATTGCCCGAAAAGGAGATTATATCAATGTCCGTCATATCCTACTAACTCCAAAAGTAAGTCCCGAAGATCTGGTAAAAGCTAAAAAAGAGTTGGATAGTGTTGCGATATTATTAAGAGCCGACTCAATCACATTTATCGAGGCTGTTTCCAGGTTCTCCGAAAGCGATAATGTTAACAATGGCGGGTTAATAATAAATCCATACACAATGAGCACAACATTCAACGCCGAGCAACTTGATCCACAAGTATCTTTTGTAATCGAAAAAATGGAGGTAGGTGAAATATCAAATCCTGTACCAATGAAAACTGAAGATAATAAGGATGCATTCAGAATTATACTTCTCAAGAGCAAAACAATACCTCATAAAGCAAATCTAGTTGAAGACTATACGAAAATTCGTGAATGGGCACTTCAAAATAAACAAATGTCAAAAATGAAGGAATGGATCGAAGACAAAGCTAAAGATACTTACGTTAAAATTATTGAGGAATACCGCACATGTAATTTTGATAATGATTGGGGAAACCGGGAATAGTTCACTTAACAAACTAATATCCAATGAGCAATCACTAATTACTAATGACTAATTACCAAACATGACAACAAAATATAACTCAGACGTAGAAGCAATTAAAGCTTTTGTCGAAAAATATAATCTTCTCAAATCAGAAATTGCAAAAGTTATTGTAGGGCAGGATGAAACTGTTAAAAATGCATTAATCTCCATTTTTAGTCAGGGACATGTATTACTTGTTGGTGTTCCGGGATTGGCAAAAACGTTGCTGGTTAATACAATAAGTGATGCGCTGGGATTAAGTTACAACCGTATTCAGTTTACGCCCGACCTAATGCCTTCGGATATTATTGGAACAGAAATACTGGATGAAAATCGCAAATTCAAATTCATTAAAGGTCCGGTATTTGCAAATATTATTCTGGCAGATGAAATAAATCGAACACCTCCAAAAACTCAATCAGCCTTACTCGAGGCTATGCAGGAAAAATCGGTTACAGTTGCCGGTAAAGCTTATAAACTAGATGCTCCGTTTTTTGTTCTGGCAACACAAAATCCAATTGAACAAGAAGGTACTTACCCCCTACCCGAAGCTCAACTCGATAGATTTATGTTCAATCTAATACTTGATTATCCTGAGTTTAATGAGGAACTTGAAATTGTTAAACGAACCACAGGTGGTGTTACCGATAGTGTAAATAAGATAATCGATGCTGATGAAATATTATTTTTCCAGCAGTTAATTCGTAAAATTCCAATTGCTGATAATGTAATGGATTATGCGGTTAAATTGGTAACAAAAACACGTCCGGGAATTCCGTCGGCACATCCTTGGGCAAATAGCTTTTTAAACTGGGGAGCAGGGCCCAGAGCTTCGCAGTTTTTAATAGTAGGAGCAAAAGTTCATGCTGCCATTTCTGGCAAATATTCACCCGATATAGAAGATGTTAAAGCCATTGCTCTACCCGTTCTTCGCCACCGTATTGTACGCAATTACAAAGCTGAAGCCGAAGGAGTAAGTGTTGATGCATTTATTCAGGAGCTTCTCTAACCTTCTGGTTTCTATTTTTCTAGGGCAGCAAACGTGCTATCCATTATAGCAATTTTTTACCATTTGTGTATTGTAATGCCTTACGGGGTCTGCCCCCATTGGCCAGCCTCCGTAGTCAAGCAATACATCAAATGCCAATTCAATTGGCTACCATTACTATCACTGCTGCAAATTCAGTATATGGCTAGTTCTTCAATTGTTATTATTTCAAATCCTTTTATTTTTTTTAAAAATGCAAAAATTCAATTTGATATATATGTAATATTTTACATATATTTGATGAAAAAAATTATGTGTTTATCACTTCCGGGTAAAATTATATCGTTTAATAACAATGATGATATAGCTATGGCCTCAGTCGATTTTGGTGGTGTGCGTAGGGATATTTGTACCGAATGGGTTCCCGAAGCTAAAATAGGTGATTACGTATTAGCACATGTTGGTACTGCACTTTCACTTATTGATGAAGCATCAGCATTGAAAAATATTGAGGCTTTAAATGAAATTAGCAAAGGACTTGAAATTGAAGATAGTAAATCAGAGTAGTATATGAGTGCACTGAAATCGGTTTCTATAATAACTCAGGATAGCAGTATGCTTGAACTCATCGAACGCATCAATAAAGTTGCGGATTCGGATGTAAGTATATTGCTTATTGGAGAAACCGGCGTTGGAAAGGAAGTATTCACTGATTATATCCACCATTTGAGTAATCGCGGACATAATCCTTTGGTTAAAATTGGCCTTGCCACCCTTCCTCCCGAATTAATGGAAAGCGAATTGTTTGGCTTCGAAAAAGGATCATTTACAAATGCCGATCATAGTAAAAAAGGAATGTTTGAACTGGCAGACACAGGAACACTGTTTCTTGATGATATTGATGATACTCCGTTGAATGTTCAATCAAAGTTACTTAGAGCTATTGAAGCAAAAGAAATTCGACATATCGGTGATACAAAACCCATTTCAATAAATGTGCGTTTAATTTGTGCATCTAAACTTGAAATTGCCGACCTTATCGATCGTAAGCTTTTCAGGCAGGACCTTTATTATAGAATTAATGTTGTTGAATTGCGAATACCTACGCTCAGGGAAAGAAAAGGTGATATCCCTTTGTTAGTTGAACACTTTTTAAAGCGATTTTGTCATACATATATATTAAAGGTATCCGATGAAGTAATGGATATTTTTATGAATTATGACTGGCCAGGTAACGTCCGGGAATTAAGGAATGTTATGCAGCGTTCGGCATTATTTGCCAATGAAATTATTCAGGTTTCCGACCTTCCCGATAGATTTAGAAACATCAGCAATATTGACAATCTGGTTAAATCGTGTAGCATCTGTTTCGAATCCGGACAAATGACATACAACGAACTCATTGCATGCATCGAAAGTAAATTGCTATCAAAGGCGATATCAAAATCAAATGGAAACCAAAGCAATGCAGCCCAGGAATTGGGCATGAAACTGTCAACCTTTAGGGATAAAATCAAGAAACTGGAAATCTCCTAAACCATCTCTGTTAATTTACGGAATTCCATAGCTACCATGCGGATATCCGCAATTACATTAATTTACTTATTTAGAATCAGTAAAAATTAATTGTTTATCATATTACCTATCTGCCTAATAGCCTTCCATTTACAAACATACCACAAAGTTACATATGTAGCTTTTTAGTTATTCGGAATACCTTTTGCCTATGGCAGTGCAATGCCAACACATCGACAAATACAAATAACCGGAAAAGTTGCTGAAATTATCGATAACGAACAGCGATATATCCGAATTATCTGCAAAAGCAGTAATATGATGATTGAATTAAAGAATATTGATGACATCAGTTTGGGCGACAAAATTAGCATAACAGGAAATTTATCTGTTGAGACTGTAAAAGTAAATGGAATAGAAGTAGAATCATATAAACAATAAAACCAAAATTCATTATTATGGGTAGTAAACGTAAGACTTATTACGAAGTCGCCATGGATAAAGGCTATTCACGCCGCGACTTCATGAAACTCGGGGCAATGATGGCAGCATTTATGGGCCTTGAGGCAAATATGGTTGGGCAGATAACCAAAGCCATGGAAACCAAACCCCGATTACCTATTCTATGGCTTCACGGACAGGAATGCACCTGCTGCAGCGAGTCATTCATAAGGTCTTCCCACCCTCTGGTTGCCGATATATTACTCGATTTGGTATCACTCGATTATACCGAAACACTTATGGCTGCAGCCGGCTATCAGGCTGATAAATCACTTAACGACACGATGAAAAACTATCACGGCCAGTATTTACTTACGGTTGAAGGATCAGTTCCAACCAAAGATAATGGCGTATATTGTTGCATTGGCGGCAAGTCCTTCGAACACATTATTCAGGAAGTAGCTGATGGGGCTAAAGCAGTAGTTGCCTGGGGAAGTTGTGCATCCAATGGATGTGTACAAGCAGCAAACCCAAATCCTACCGGGGCAACACCAATACATAAAATAATTAAAGGCAAACCAATTATAAATGTCCCAGGCTGTCCGCCAATTGCAGAAGTAATGGCCGGAGTTGTTGTTCATCTGCTTACATTCGATTCAATTCCCGAACTCGATAGACTTATGCGTCCTAAATCATTTTATTCACGTCGTGTACACGATACTTGTTATCGCCGTCCGAATTTTGATGCCGGATTATTTGTTGAATCATTCGATGATGAAAGCGCAAAAAAAGGATATTGTTTATACAAAATGGGATGTAAAGGACCAGTTACTTATAATGCTTGTGGTGTTATTAAGTGGAATAATGGTGTCAGTTTCCCAATCCAATCGGGTCATCCATGTATTGGATGCAGCGAAGAAGGGTTTTGGGACAACGGTCCATTTTACGAAAGACTACCTGATATTCATGCCTTTGGTATTGAAGCCAATGCTGACAAAATTGGCTTAGGCCTCGGCATTGCAACAGGTGTAGGTATTGCAGCACATGCAATAACCACAAATATCCGTAAGCGTAAACTGATTATGGATGGAGAATGTGAATCAAAAGAAGTTAAATCGTAAAAAGAAAGGGATTATATATGAGCCAAAGAATAATAGTTGACCCAATTACCCGAATAGAAGGACACTTAAGGGTCGAGATTGAAGTTAAGGATGGTACAATAGTAGATGCATATAGCTCTGGAACAATGGTAAGAGGTATGGAACTCATACTTAAAGACCGTGATCCCCGTGATGCATGGGCCTTTACAGAAAGAGTTTGTGGAGTTTGCACCACCGTGCATGCTCTGGCATCGGTAAGAACTGTTGAAAATGCACTTGGAATAATAGTTCCACCAAATGCAGATATTGTAAGAAATCTAATGTTCTGTGCCCAAATGATGCAGGATCACGTTGTTCATTTCTATCACTTGCATGCCCTCGATTGGGTTGATGTAGTATCATGTTTGAGTGCCGATCCAAAACAAACATCTGCTCTGGCACAAAGTATATCAAGCTGGCCAAAAAGTTCACCCGGTTATTTTAGTGATGTTCAAAAACGAATTAAGAAGTTTGTTGATAGCGGACAATTAGGAATATTTGCAAATGGTTACTGGGGACACAAGGCATATAAATTACCAGCCGAAGCAAACCTGATGGCTGTTGCACACTACCTTGAAGCCCTCGAATGGCAGAAGGAAATAGTTAAGGTTCATACAATTTTTGGTGGTAAAAATCCTCACCCAAACTATCTGGTTGGTGGAGTTCCCTTATCGGTAAACCTAAATGAAGTAAATGCACTTAATATTGAACGATTAGCCTATGTTAAGCAACTTCTTGACGATGCTAAAACTTTTGTTGATCAGGTTTACATTCCAGATCTTCTTGCTATTGCATCATTCTACAAAGACTGGGGAGCAATTGGTGGTGGATTGAAGAACTATATGTCTTATGGTGATTTACCAACTAATGGATATGGCGATATCACTAGTTATAAATTTCCAAGGGGTATCATAATGGATCGCGACTTAAGTAAGGTACACGAGGTTGATGGTACTGACCCAGATCAGATTAAGGAGTTTATAGCCCACTCATATTACAATTATGACACAGGCGACAAAAGTGGTAAACATCCGTGGGAAGGACAAACCGACCTTAACTATACTGGTCCACAACCACCTTACGATCAATTGAATGTTGAAGGAAAATACAGTTGGCTAAAAACCCCGCGATGGAAAGGAAATGCAATGGAAGTAGGTCCGTTGGCCCGTGTATTGGTAGGATATGCTTCAGGTCGTGAAGACTACAAAGAAGTAGTTGAATCAGCACTTGGATATCTGGATGTTCCGGTTGGGGCTCTTTTCTCAACTTTAGGGCGAACAGCAGCCAGAGGATTAGAAACCAAACTGATTGCTGACTGGTCGCAGGAATTTTACAATTCGTTAATTACAAATATAAAAAATGGTGATACCCGTATGCATACCGACTATATGTGGAATCCCGAAGACTGGCCAAAGGAAGCTAAAGGAATTGGAATGACTGAAGCTCCAAGGGGTGCTCTTGCCCACTGGATTGTAATTAAGGATAAGAAAATTGAAAATTACCAACTTGTTGTTCCCAGTACATGGAACGCATCACCTAGGGATGTGGAAGGCAAAATGTCGGCCTACGAAGCAGCGCTAATAGGCACACCTGTTGCTGACCCTGAAGCACCACTGGAACTGTTGAGAACCATTCACTCATTTGACCCATGTATCGCATGTGCGGTTCATGTGTATGACGAAAAAGGATCATATGTACATCAAATTCAAACCTTCTAGTTATGAACAAATACGCTAAAATCGAACAAACACAATTAAACCCAAGGTATGTTTGGCAACTTCCTGTGCGATTTTACCACTGGATTAATGCATTAGTTATTGTAGTACTTATAATAACCGGCTTTATTATTGGAGATCCACCGGCAATCCAAACAGCCTCCGATGCCTCTTCCAGCTATTGGTTTGGTACTGTAAGATTTATTCACTTTGTTGCTGCTTATGTTTTCCTGTTTAATTTTATTATGAGATTATATTGGGGATTCGCAGGTAATAAATTTGCCCGCTGGGATAATTTTATACCTTATTCAAAACAACATTGGGCAGATATGTGGGAAGTTATCAAGGTTGACATATTTCAGATAAAATGTGCCGATAATCCAAACCTTGGACATAATGCATTGGCCAGTTTTACCTACTTCCTTACTTTTCTGGTTTTCCTTCTTCAGGTACTAACTGGTTTTGGAATATATGCTGCCATGAGTCCCAGTTGGTTTCCCCAACTTTTTGCATGGGTGCCAGCCTTACTGGGTGGAGGAATGATGACCATAAAAATCCATTATATATTGATGTGGTTTTTTATTCTATTTGCAATGGTCCATGTATATCTTGTTTTTTATCATGATTATATTGAGAAAAACGGAGTTACATCATCAATGATAGGTGGATGGAAATTCTGGGAAAAAGGCAAAGTGGAAAGGGAACAGGATTAATTATTAATAAATAGCACCAAATTAATCTATCTTTACAATTAGAATGGAAAATGCCAATAACAAAAAAGTATTGATCCTTGGTTTGGGAAATATTCTTCTAAATGATGAAGGAATTGGTGTAAGGGTAGTGGAAGAAATGGAGAAAACAAAACTTCCATCTAACACCGATATTCTTGATGGGGGTACCGGAGGATTCGTTCTCTTGTCATTATTCCATGAATATCAAACTATTATAATCATTGACGCTACTCTTAGCGATGAAGAACCCGGTACTATAAAAGTTCTTGAGCCAAAATTTTCATCCGATTTCCCAAAATCTTTAAGTACACACGAGTTGGGTATGAAAGATATGATAGAATCGGCAATCCTATTGGGGAAAGTTCCTAAACTTTATCTAGTGGCAGTTACCATTTCACCTCATCAAGACATGGATATGAAGGTTACTCCTGAAATTGAAAAACATATACCAAAGATTATTAATACAGTATTTGATATATTAAAAATAATTGCCGGGCCATTATTTGACAAAAGTGGTGCTTTGATTGCAGAATTGGATATGGATGAGATTGTTGAAGCTAAACTTGATTTTGATGCGATCGGTCATTATTCAAGAGATGATATATTCGGATTTACGGTTAATAATCAACCTGATACAATAATCGAATAACCAATTTTCAATAATCAATTTCTATGATAACATACATCTCGGTACTAAGGGGCATTAACGTTGGCGGGAAAAGAAAAATCCTGATGGCAGATTTAAAAAAGATGTATCTCTCCCTGGGTTTCCAAAATATCACAACCTATATACAAAGTGGTAATGTCATTTTTAATTATTCAAAACAAGCTGATCCTGATGTTATTGAGAACAAATTACAAAATGCTATACTAAAGTCATTTGGTTATGAAGTGCCGGTAATTATTAGAAACATCGAAGAACTTCAAAAAATATTTACAAATAATCCGTTTACTAAATCCGAAGATTTCGAAATTGAGAGATTGCATTTAACTTTCCTTGATAAAAAGCCTACAAAAGAAAATACTGATAGTTTAGCCTTGGTTGATATATCTCCAGATAGTTACCATATTATTAACAAAGACGTTTATATCTACTGCAATGGAAAAGCTATCGATTCCATGCTCACAAATAAACTTTTTGAAAGCAAGTTAAAAGTACGGGCCACTAATCGTAACTGGAAAACGATTACAAAACTTAATGAAATAATTATTAATCAATATGCTGTTAACAAATACTTCTAACTTATAACATAAGAATACAATTGCTACATTTGCCCTCCAAAATCAGACTAATATGAATACTTTTATACAAATCGGAACTAGCATTGTTGTTTTTGCCCTTATTTCCTATTCAATTGGTATTATTACAGAGCAAAGGATTAAACGTATTACTAAGAATGTAATCACATTTCTTACACTTGGGGTATTGCTTGATATTACCGCAACTGCGTTTATGATAATTGGATCAGACAAGGGAGGATTTACACTACATGGATTTATTGGATATTCTTCACTATTAGGAATGTTGACGGATGCAATATTTATGTGGATTAGAATTTCAAAATATGGTATTAATAAGGAAGTACCTAAAGCTCTCCACCTTTACTCGAGATATGCATATATATGGTGGGTACTGGCGTTTATTACAGGAGGCTTACTTGTGGTGTTCCGTTAATAGAATTAATATAATTGATAATCATCGAAATAGCTACTGAAGGACATCCGGGCACACTCCTACGACCCGAAACTAAATCCATTAGGCAAAAATTATTATATGATGCCGATTGCGACCAGATAGTTTAGATCCCCGGCCTTTTGTTACGTTTGGAGGAATAATACCCTCCTAGGTTATGTCACCTGATTCTGTTTTACCGTTGGTGTAGTCATCCACGGTAATGCTTACTTCCCAATTATAAATAAGTTGAGAGTTTACCATAGGAACTATGTCAAAACTAAATGCAACAGAATCCCCTGATTTAAGGTTTGAATACTCCTTTTGCCATGATGGGATAGGGTTACTAACTTTTTGTTTATCATTTCGGCAGCAAACCATGTCAGGTTTATATCCCCGTGTTTATCATTTACGACAAATTTATATTCTACATTGTAGGTCTTTACCAGAATATCGCCGCCTTCATCCTTTGTGCAACTAAATAATGAGATAGATAATAACACTGCAAATAATGCTTATAGGCTTGTATTCATGATAAAATATTATAGGTTCATTACTTACGCTAAAATACTGAAATTATTAAAAAACTTAATACTTTTGGTGAACAAATGAATTAATGATTAAATGAAAACTTCTTTTACTAAATTACTTGGAATCGATTATCCAATTATCATGGCACCAATGTTTTTGGTTTCCAATACAAAAATGATACTCGCAGCATTAAACAATGGTATTACAGCTGCTATTCCAGCACTTAATTTTCGTACTGATGAAGAATTACGTGAAGCCATCAATGAGGTTAAGAAAGCAAGTAAAAAACCATTTGGAGTAAATTTAATAGTAAATAAATCAAATATTAGATATAAAAAACAACTCGAAACCTGCGTTGAACTAAAAGTTGATTTCATTATTACATCACTTGGTAACCCAAAGGAAGTAATATCATTATGCAAACCTGTGGGCATAAAAGTGTTTTGTGATGTGGTTGATTTGGATTATGCAATTAAAGTTGAAAGCTTAGGTGCAGATGCTGTTATCGCCGTTAACTCAGAAGCAGGAGGTCATGCCGGAAATATGGTTGCCGAGGTATTGATTCCGATACTAATTGAAAACCTTTCAATACCGGTTATTAGTGCAGGTGGTATTGCAACCGGAGGTCAGCTAAAAAAAACATTGAAACTAGGAGCTCAGGCAGTATCGATTGGTACTTTATTTATTGCTTCACCCGAAGCCGGGGTTAGCGATGATTACAAGAACGCCTTAGTACAGTATGGAGCAGAAGATGTTATCCTAACCAAGAATATAAGTGGCACACCACTTACAGTTATCAATACTCCATATATGCAAAAGCTTGGAAACAAGCAGGGTTGGTTATCAAAACTTTTGAGTCGCAACAAACGTTTTAAAAAATACATTAAAATGGTTATAATGCTTAGGGGCATGAAATCAATTAAAAATGCGGCCAATAAGGCTACCTATAAAACGGTGTGGGTTGCAGGCTCTAGCATTGAACATATTCATGAAATTAAGCCAATTAAGGAAATAATACATACCTTAATTAAAGAATATAACGAATCGTAACTGTTAGTTTTTTACTATTTTTGAGTTACTTAAAAATAACCAATGAAAAAGCTAGCTATTGCCCTAAGTCTATTTTCAATAAGTATTATATTGCCTGCACAAGGGTATTTTGAATGGAGTGAACCAGTAATAATTACAGACACGAATTCGGTATTTTCAAACCCTTATGTTTATCCTATCGATTACACAGCCTGGATATTTTACGAACAAAATGATGATCACTCATCAATTCATAAGATGGATTTAAACTATTTGGAAGATAATGTATCGTTGCTTTCCTCCGACACATACAATTATAAAAAACCATTATTTATTGAAAGATATAATGTTGAATATTTAGGTTATTTATTTTATTTGTCTGACATAGAAAGTGTATTTAATCTGTATGCATCCAAACTAAATAACGATAACACCCTAGGTTCAGCAATAAAAGTAATTCAAAATGTAGAAAATGAAGATATTATGGACTTCACTATTAATGCTGAAGGATACATTGGATATACCATAGATAGTATAGTTTATGCTGCTTTACTTAATATATATAACGATACAGTCTACACCGAAGAAATCACACAACTTGATACCACAAGTTTTAATATTCAGATTGACGCGAGAATAGCATTTTGGCAAAAACTTGAAAACGATACTTCACATATCAAATACTCTAATCTTAAATATATTCCCGATAGCGGATTTTCCACATGGGAAATTCCCAACTATGCTGATTCAACAAGCGATTGCCATTGGCTTATAAAAAGTAAGTTTGTAGAAAACTGGAATAGCGATGAATTTTGTTGGGTAGTTGATGACACAATTGCAGGGAGATCAGGTTACAATTACTTCACTACTCCAAATACCATTAATACCTTCTCGAAATCGAATGTGCGAGAATTATCTATGATAAATTGGTTTATTGCAGTTAAATCAACTTATGAAGAGCCTCATTTTTTGTGCTTTACAACTGGGCTAGGTGATAGTTCTGAGATATATAGTTCGCATGGTGAATTTGGATGGGAACAAGGTGCTTATATTTCAAGCAATGACTATCCTGATGACAACCCCGAAGTTTATTTTGGAGAATTGGCTAGCGGTGGATCGTCAGGCATGGTATATAATGTTTATTGCATATGGCAGTCACATTTCGATAATAAAACAGCACTATCAATGGCGAGAAGTGAAGCATTTATAGGTAGTGATATTGATGAGAATAATTTGATTGATAATCATTTAAGAATATCTCCAACCCCATTTCATAGCAATCTCACCATAATGATTAAAGGGAACAACCAAAATAATAATCTTAAGGTATTTGATTTAGCAGGAAGAATAATAGTAGATTTTGGCAGTTTTAAAACTGATAATACCTGGTTTTCAGTTGAATGGGACCCTACTTCAGACATAAAAAGTGGGATATATTTTGTAGTATTAAACCTTGACGATAAACGATATGTTAAGAAGGTTATTTATCAATAATCAAAACATGTAAGTATTTTAACCAATATTCGGATAAACAACCTTTTCCAAAAATAATCCATGTGCTGGCACAGAATAGCCAGCCCCGCTCCTATCTTTCGCTTCAATTACTTTTTTCATGGCCTCAGCACTTAACTTTCCTTTACCAATTTCAATTAAAGTTCCAACGATTGCCCTTACCATATTTCGTAAAAACCTATCCGCAGTAATGGTAAAAACCAATTCTTTGTCAACTATCTCAAATCCTGCCATTTCGATTCTGCAATTATTGGTTGCAGTTTGCGTATGCAATTTTGAAAAACTTGTAAAATCTGTGTATGCTAATAAATATCCACAAGCCTTATTCATTGCATCAACATCCAGGTTTACATTAAAATAGTAGCTTGTACTAAGTTTAAAAGGATTTTTAATTTGACTTATGTAATAACTATAGGTGCGGCTTATGGCACTAAAACGAGTATGAAAGTCACTTGAAACATGAAATAGCTCATAAATAACTATATCCTCAGGCAAAAAGTTATTCAATTTATGTAGAAGATCCTTTTCTGAATAGCATAAATTATCAATATCAAAATGGGCGAAGAATTCACTGGCATGCACTCCCGTATCGGTTCTTCCACATCCTGTTATACATATTTGCTCTTTTAACAATAGAGATAGTTTTTCAGTTATTTCCGACTGCACCGTATGAGCATTGTCCTGCATTTGCCAACCATGATAATTCGTTCCATTGTAGGCTAATTTCAAAACATAACGTCCCATAATCATTTACTTTCTAAACAAAACAAAAATAGTTTGTTTTTATGATAATATACCACTTCTCTATTGTGAACTAATTAACAAATAACTAAATTTGCTAGCTAATTCAAAATCATCATTATGGCAGAAACATTTGCAAGTTTTCCATTAATATTTGGGCTAATAGCTTCAATAATACATGTTGTAGCAGGTCCTGATCATCTTGCGGCCGTTAGTCCTTTGGCACTAAATGCCAAGTTTAGACCTTGGTTAATTGGGATGTCGTGGGGAATTGGCCACGTTGCAGGAATGCTATTGATTGGCCTTTTCTTCTTCTTCTTCCGCGATCTAATTCCAATCGATTTCATATCTGACAATAGTGAAAAAATAGTTGGAATATTACTGGTAGTTATTGGTGTTTGGGCATTGGTAAAAGTAGCAGGCCATAGAAAACCTGATCATGTTCATGATCATACTCATACATCCGATCACGGAGGTGCATACGTCCATAAACATGGTCATTCGCATGGGGAAACAAAAAAACATACTCATGCACACGACTTAGCAAAAGAAAAACAATCATATTGGGCAGCTGCAGGAATTGGTATACTTCATGGGTTTGCGGGAGTTTCACACATAGTTAGCATGTTACCCACTTTGGCTTTTGAAAATAATTATCAGGCAATTCTTTATCTAATAGGCTTTTGTGCCGGCACAATCATCGCAATGGTTGGATTTTCATTCTTACTCGGGATATTAGCCAAAACAGCCTCTGAGAAGAGAAAAGATACCGTTTTTATTGTGATAAATGTTATTGCAGGAATAAGTGCTATTTTTGTCGGCATTATTTGGATGTGGAATACTTGGTAGTTGTTACTTCATTATCCCATGTATATAGTTCATATAGTAGCTAATCTACACCTAGTAAATGAAAAAAATAAATAAGCGCCATTGAAACATAAAATAATATTCATTCACTTTTTTGTGTGTTCAATAATTATTCTTTGTTCAGCACAATCAATATTATCTCAAGAAATATCACAAAATAAGGGTAAACAAAACTTTGGGTTTGAAACTGGAATTCAATTTATCGGAATTGATGATCCATATATGCAAATTTCAAAAAGTGGAATTGGATATAATTTAGGTCCATTCATTGAACAATATGTGTCTGAATTTATTAAAATAAGAGGTGGAATTCAACTTGATAATAGGGGATTTACACTTAAGCATACAGAACCTCTAATGGGTGATTCAGGTTATGTAGGACAAACCAGTTTTATTGATATTAAAAAAAAATACAAGGTAAATTACCTAACAATTCCTTTGAGCATTATTTACATTAAAGGAAATGAAAAGTTTAAGTTCTTCATGCAAGGAACATTTTATTATTCATTCTTTCTAGGCTCAGTACAAACTGGTTATTCTGATGTGTATATTTCTGAATTTGATGCTCCACATTACTATTTTGAAGATTATCCTGAATTAAAAAAGCCAGGACATCATTACTTTGAACCCGTTATTAATAAATTCAATAGTAGCGATATGGGAATAAATATGTTTTTCGGAGGTGTATTTTATATAAAACAAAATCTCGCAATCTCCATCTCACCTGGTTTAACATATAGTTTTGCGAATGTTTGGGAAGATCCACAACGTCAGGTAAAATGGTCACGAATTTATAAAGTAACTGCAGGCTTTATCTATACTATTAAATAGAAAAAATGATAAAGGACCTGCCTCCAAATACTGTAGAAAGACTAAGTTTATATCGTAGAAAATTACTCAATTACACTGATAACGATAAGCAATATATCCATTCGCATCAATTAGCTCACCTCATTAGAATTAATCCGGCTCATATCCGTAGAGATTTAATGCTTATCAAATTTACCGGTGATGTTCATAAAGGTTATGATATTGTAAAACTCATTGCAAGAATTGGTAAAGTGATTGATGGACCCACAAAACGCAAGGTTACATTTGTTGGAATTGGCGACCTCGGAAGGGCTGTTGCTGAATATTTTAACAGTGTAGATACTAAACTCGAGGTTGCTGCTACATTTCGTTTACACGAGGAACCGAAAGTTCAATTTCCACATGTGCATTGTTATAATATATCTAAAATGAAAGACATCATAAAAAAGGAAAAAATAGAACTTTGCGTTATTGCTGTACCACAATCCTATGCCAAAGAAATTAGTAGAACAGTAATTGAATCAGGAGTAAAAGGAATTCTAAATTTCTCATCAGTTAATCTGGATGTTCCCGAAAGTATTTATGTTGAAGATTATGATATGATTGCAAAGCTGGAGAAGATGGCCTATTTCGCTTACGAAAACGAGTGATTGTTTTAACAAAAAAAACCTGCCCCAAAGAGCAGGTTTTGTTGTTTCAGGTTTTAAAAATAACCAAAAAACGACCGGTATTTTATTCCAAATCTCGTTTCATGAACTGGATTCGTTCAAATGATGCAAGGGTAGTTTTATCATGTACTGACTTTCCCCTAAAATCATCAATTGAATCAAATTTATGTAATGTCATCCATTCTTTCAACCCATCTAATATTACACCTATTTGAGACAACCCATTTAAATATAAAGTGCTACAAACCTGCACAACAGTAGCCCCCGAAAGCAGTTGTTTGATAAGCCCAACATGATCGTGAACACCTGTAGAGGCAGCCAACTGACATCCAATTTTATTTCCTGACAGTAAGGCAATCCACCTCATGGATATGTTGAGCTCTTGTGGCGACGACATATTATTGTCATCCACAACTTTTAGAGTATTGATATCAATATCAGGACGCATATATCTATTATATAATACGAGTGCATCAACACCACTTTCAACTAGTTGTGTTGCTATCGAACAAATATTAGTAAAATAGTAGCCAAGTTTAATGGAAACAGGGATAGTTACATTTTTATTAACTTCCTTTAGTATATTTACATAAATATCTTCTATCTCATTACTCCTAAGCGAATCATTAAATGGGAATATTCCGATATTTAATTCCAATGCATCGGCTCCGGCTTCCTGAATTGCAGAAGCAAATTTAGGCCATTCATGAGGAGAGCTACAATTGATACTTGAAATTACTGGAACATCAATTTCATTCTTTACCTCTGATATAAACTTTAAATACTTATCGAGTTTAGTATCAACAGTAAGATCCATAATATGATCCTTTGCTTCGGGAAACCAATAATACATATTGTTACTGTGCTTAACAGTAGATTCAGCTTCCGCTCTTATTTGCTCTTCAAAAAGTGATTTTAATACAATAGCACCTGCTCCATTGGAAACACATTCTTTTATTGATTCAATATCACCAGTTAATTTCGAGCTGCTTATTACCAATGGGTTCTTTAGCTTTAAACCCATATAAGTTGTTGACAGATTCATTATAACATACTTATCGGTAAATTCTTTTTAATTAATGCCCAACCAGCAAGTTTACGAGTTAAGAATTGAAAAGCCTGCTCCATATTTAGTTTTGCACAATCACTTAAACCTTCTTTGAAATCCCATTCATAACCCTTTATTGCAAGCACATAGGTTTCGGGTGTTTTATTAAAAAGTTTTTCACATAAATGAAGAACATAAGAAGGAGATACTGCATGCATCGTAAATTCAACTTTAGCATCTGATGGAGCAACTTCAGTAAATTTATATTCGCGAAGGTTTTCCTGTTTTGATGCATCAACAAAAACAACAATATCCCATTCAGAAACTTTATCAGCATCTTCAATATTTAGCTGATAGTTACTATCGGTTGTCATGCAACCAAGCTTATGTTCATCAATCCAACTTTGTATCATTTTGGCCATTTCATTACCCAAACCATCATCTTCACGACCAGGGTTTCCATAACCATACACGAGTACTCTCTTTCTTAATTCAGTCATTATTATTTATTTTTAGTGTCGATTATATTATCATTACTATCAATCAACTTCATTTCCAAAGGCATCTGACCTAGGGCATGAGTCGCACAACTCAAACATGGATCGTAAGCTCTAATGGCAACTTCAACTGCATTCATCATACCTTCTGTAATTTCCTTCTGTCCGTTCATAAATGACTTTGCAGTATGATTTACAGCCTGGTTCATTGGTTCGTTATTGTTTGTTGTTGAAACAATTAGGTTAGCCAATGTAATTTGATCATCTTCATTAATTTCATAATGATGGAAAAGAGTTCCACGAGGTGCTTCAATTACACCAACACCTTTATTTAATTTCTCTCCTTTAACAACCAAATCTTCATTTTGCAAATCAGGATCTTTCAATAGGTTTCTGATTTCCTCTGCAGCATATAAGGTTTCTATTAATCTTGCCCAATGATAGTGCAAACTCATATTATTTGGTTTACCATTGGTATATGCTCTAAATTCTTCAAATTCCTTTTGTGCTAGTGGAGTTGGTATAAAGTCGCATACATTTAAACGTGCTAGTGGACCTACGCGATACCAACCTTTTTCTTTTCCAAGATGTTTTAAGTAAGGGAATTTCATGTAACTCCAGTTACGAACTTCCTCCTCAATATATTTATCATAATCTTGATAATCAACATCATCAAGAATTCTATTACCATTAGTATCAACAGCTCGAAGAACACCGTGATAAAGATCCATTGCACCATCTTTTCTTACCAAACTTAAGTGATTTGATGGAAATTCAGCGAATGTATCAACCAAGGTTTGATTACTCTTATGATAAGCTTTGAAGAAATTTAATGCTGCAACCGACCACTCAACCATTTGATCAGCATTTAAAGGAGCAGCTCCATTAAGCAATAAGTCACGTTCAGCAATACTGAGGTTTTTATTTATTCCACCAGGAATCGCACCAGTACCATGGATTTTTTTACCTGCTGTATGATAAATTACTTCCTGACCATATTTCCTCATCATTACACCCTGAACAGCAAGGTCTTTATGATGCTCAATTACCCCTATTATATTTCTTATTGCAGGATCAGCATTAATCCCAAATAGGAAATCGGGTGAACTCAAATGGAAGAAATGTAATACGTGTGACTGAAAAAATTGACCCATGTGCATCAATCGACGCATTTTATCGCCGACTGCAGTTAGTCCGTCTCCGGTTCCTGCTCCAACAATTACATCGAGGGCCTTTGCTGCTGCAAGGTGGTGACTTACCGGACAGATACCACAAAGGCGTTGAACCAATACGGGAGCTTCCCAATATGGACGCCCTTGTACAAAGCGTTCAAATCCTCTAAATTCTACAATATGTAACCTTGACTCACGTACCTTTCCTTCGTCGTCTATTTTGATAGTAACTTTCCCATGTCCTTCAACACGGGTTACAGGTTCTATAGTTATTTTCTTTGGCATGATCTATTAGTTTACAATGTTAATCAAATTTAATTACTTCATATGGAAGATCCATTTCACTTCCTGTTAATAATGCCACAAGAGCATCCCAGATTAAATCAGCACGTGGCGGACAACCAGGCAGGTAATAATCAATCTTTACAACTTCATGACAAGGATATACTTTGTCAAGTATCATTGGTAATTCAGGATCATTGGGAATAATTTTCTCAGTATTTAATCCAACTGTAGGACCATCAAGATATGCTTCAGCCAGACATTCTTTAATAGGAATACCGTTACGTAATGCAGGAAGGCCTCCCATTATTGCACATTCACCAAGCGAAATAAGCACATCACAATTTTCTCTGAAATATTTAAGATTTTCAACATTTTCGCTGTTGCAGCATCCACCTTCAATTATACCAACATCTACTCTTTTGGTAAATTTCTTAATATCATCAACTGGTGATTTATTAAATTCAACTAGCTCGACAAGGTCAAGAATACGCTCATCAATATCTAAAATTGACATATGACAGCCGAAACATCCTGCTAAAGAAGCTGTTGCTATTATTTTTTTACTCATTTTTTTGATTTTTTTAGTTTAAACATCAGTTCCAATTGCCACTTTGTCATATTTGCGTGTTCCAATTGGTTCAATAAAGCCAACTTCTTTTTGTATAATTGATCCAACAGGACAGTTGTCCATTGCAAGCTTAGCAATCTCGTCGGACATTTTTTTACCTAATTCGGGGTCCAATATAACTTCGAGATTATTACCCCTATTTTCAAATGCAAAATAGCGTTCACCGTCTTCAGTTTTAATGGTTTTCATGCATCTTTGACAAAGTACACATCTGTTTTGATCCTTAATGATCTTAGGGCTGGAAGCATCCACCTCTTTTACAGGGAACGAATAAGGAAACTTTGGAACCATCATTTGGTAACGATACGCAAGTGCTTGTAACTCGCAATTGCCGCTCTTTTCACATGCTGGGCAAAAATGATTACCGCTCACAAATAGTAATTCTATGATACTTTTTCTTAATTCATTAATTTCAGGAGTATTACTTTCAATTTCCATACCTGCAGCTGCAGGAGTAGTACATGATGTCATAAACCTACCATTAATTTTAATGGTACACATCCTACATCCTCCTTTTGGTGGAACACCAGGAAAATTACACAGTGTTGGGATATAAACTCCATTATCGTGGGCAGCTTCAACAACTGTTTTCCCCTTTTCGGCAACAATCTCTTTACCGTCTATTTTAAATTTTATAGTGTTATTCATGGTTTTCTGTTTATCGATTACATATTATGAAGAATTGGTTGTCTGCCAACAGCAGCGCATGAGGCTTTTACTGATTCTTCCAAATCGAAACCTGTATCAAAAACAACATCCTTTTGAATTAAGTTTTCATAAAGATGACGGAAATTAGTGATACTGGATGTAATTGGGTTTGCAGCTGTTTGACCTAATCCACAACGACTTACTTTAAGTAATTCACTCCAGTTTAGTAGATCATCAATATCGCTTTTTACGCCACGACCGTTAAGTATTTTAGTAAATCGTTCTTTTAATACTGAAGTCATATTACGACAGGTTGAACATGAACCACACGATTCCTCAATGAAGAAATTCAAAAAATTCATAACAACATCGTTAAGAATATCTCTTTCTTTACCAAACACTATCATCGAACCACCTGTGGGTAGGTCAGTGTAGCTTATTTGTCGTCCAAAATCCTTTTCACCAATTAATGCACCTGATGGTCCTGCAACCTGAATTGCCTGAACATCCAATGAACCACTCATATCAAGAATATCTTTAATGGTTGTACCCCACTCTACTTCATAAATACCAGGATAATTACAATCGCCTGAAATACTTAGTATCTTAGTTCCAGCAGAAGCTTTATTTCCTAATCCCAGGAACCAATCTGATCCCTTTGTTATTATTTTAGGAATTAGAGCTAAAGTTTCAACATTGTTAACTACAGTTGGGTAATTAAGATAACCTCTCTCTACTGGGAAAGGTGGTTTGTCGCGTGGTTCTCCACGTTTACCCTCCAATGATTCAATTAATGCTGATTCTTCACCACAAATATATGCTCCTGCACCAAGTTGGATTCTAATATCAAAATTAAAACCTTCGATTTTATTAATACCATTACCAAGTAATTTTTTGCTCCTCATATCGGCAAGAATACCATTCAGATAATTGAGCAAGTATTTATACTCGTAACGTAAATATAATAAACCAATATCGGCTCCAACCGCATATCCAGCAATAACCATTCCTTCAAAAACTAACTCAGGAAACTCTGTTAGAATAACTCTATCCTTAAATGTCCCTGGTTCACCTTCATCAGCATTACAAATAATAACGTGATGATCTCCTACTGCTTTTCTACCGAATTTCCACTTCATTCCTGTTGGGAAACCAGCACCACCTCTACCACGAATATTAGATGCTTCTACAACATCAATAATTGCTTCGGGGGAGGTATTAGCTAATACCTTTTTAGTTACATCGAAAGGTGTATAATCATGGGTTAATAAAGCACTTCTTCTACGAATATTATTACATACCATTGAGTGAATTCCGGGTAAAGCATTTCTTCCTCCACCATCACCTTCGTAAATCAACTCTTTGATATCTTTACCACTTTTAAGGTCTTTAACAATCTCCTTAACTCTATAAGGAGTTAAACGAGTAAACATTTTACCATTAATAATGGCAGCAGGCTCCTGATCATTCATTCCTATACAAGAGGTATGAAATAAACCAAATTGACCATCTTCGCTTACTGACCCTTCTTTTACATTACATTCTTTTTCGAATGTTTCAAGTATAGCTTCACGTCCATGCATAATAGCAGTTACACTATCATTTAGATAAATATTTACTTTACCTAAAGGCTCACTTGAGTAAAAATGATAAAAAGATATAACTTCCCGCACCTGTGATGCCGAAATCCCAAGCTCCTTATGTAAAAGTTCTATGGATTCAGCGTCAACATAGCCAGCGATGCTCTGGATATCATGCAATATATCCATAAGCCTGGTTTTGTCTTTATTATAATTACTGATAATTTCAAGAATTTTTTCTTTCATTGATTTGGATTTAATTAGAGGAAAAAGAAATACATTTGCACTGTTAATTATTTCACAGCAAATATAGTCCTTTTATTGTTATTCATTTCACAAAAGAATAAATTTATAACGAATTTATAATGAATTTAAATTAGTTTTGACACCTGTTTAATTGCACTAAATGATCATATCTAAAGAAATCATAATCAAAGGTTTAGTACAAGGAGTTGGTTTTCGCCCTGCCATTTATAGAATAGCGATTTCGCATAAATTAAACGGCACAGTAGAAAATAACAATAGTGGTGTAATAATCAACATTGAAGGAGATAAAAAAAGCGTTAATAAATTCATAAACGACATACCAAACCGAATCCCAATTGCTTCAAATATCTCAAGTTTAGAAATTATTGAGAAGCAGATTTTTGGCTATAATACATTTGAAATTATAAAAAGCTCATCTAAATCTAACGAAATAACAGAAGTGAGTCCTGATATTGGTGTTTGCAATGAATGTCTCGAAGACATAAAAAATCAAGAAAACAGGTTAGACTATCCCTTTACTAATTGCACTAATTGCGGGCCACGATTTACTATTATCAAAGATCTTCCATATGACCGCCCCCTTACCACAATGAATGTTTTCCCCATGTGCCAGAGCTGTAAAGATGAATATTCTACTATACTCAACAGACGATTTCATGCTCAACCTATAGCATGCAATAATTGCGGACCTCGCTATACACTACATTATCAAAATGAAGAAATTGTTGATATAAATTCAATCGTTAGATCAACATGTAATATACTTGAAGACGGTGGAATAGTTGCTATAAAAGGATTAGGTGGATATCACCTCGCTTGTAATACTTTTAATGAAAGAAGCATTGCGAATTTGCGATTAGCTAAGAACCGTGAAGGGAAACCATTTGCGATTATGTTTAAGGATATTGATTCAGCAAAGGAATATTTAAATATAAATAAACAAGAGGAACGCCTACTGACAAGTTGGAGAAAACCTATTGTACTTCTTAAAATTAAAAAAAACATCTCGAAAAACATAAGTATTGGTTTGGATACGGTTGGTGTAATGCTACCTTATATGCCCCTTCACCATATGATTTTCAATAAACTTACTGTTAAATCTATTGTACTCACCAGTGGAAATATAAGTGACGAACCAGTTTTGATTTCTGACAAAGATGCTCTTTTAGTACTAGGAGAAATTAGTGATGCTGTAATTTCATATAATCGCGAGATATATAATAGGACTGATGATTCGGTGACCAAAGTTATTAATACTATTCCAAGAACTATTAGGAGATCACGAAGTTATGCTCCCTCTCCCATTGAAACAAAACTAAATACTGAGGGGATTTTTGCCGCTGGTGCTGAATTAGTAAATTGCTTTGCTATTGGTAAGGGAAATCAAGCAATCATTAGTCAGCATATTGGGGATTTAAAAAATCTGGAAACATTAGAATTCTATGAGGAATCAATTAACAGATTTAGAAAACTATTTCGCTTTAAACCCATATTGGCGGTGATGGATATGCATCCAGATTATTTATCTTCAAGATTTGTTGAGAAAATGAATATTCCTGTTGTAAAGGTCCAACATCACCATGCTCATATAGCATCTTGCATGGCCGAACATGGACTTGATGAAAAGGTAATTGGTATTAGTTTTGATGGTACTGGACTTGGTGATGATGGCAATATTTGGGGCGGAGAATTTTTTGTATGTGATTTAGCCGATTACGAAAGATTTACACAATTTGAATATATCCCACAACCTGGCGGTGATGCGGTAGCTAAACATCCATGGCGAATGATGACATCCTATCTGATAAAGTATTTTGGAGAAGACATTACCGTAAAATACCCTACTATTTTTGATAATATTGATAAGGATGAATTAAAAACAATACAAAGCATTATTGCTCATAATTTAAACTGTCCTTTATCAAGTAGTGCTGGTAGATTATTTGATTCTGTATCTGCTTTACTTGGCATATGCCCTAATTCTACTTATCATGCCGAAGCACCAATGCAACTTGAGTCGATGGCAAACGAGAATATTAGTGGTAGTTACTCCTACTTATTTTCGGATATAATAAGTTTTAAAAGTACTTTTGCGGAAATTATTGAAGACTTAATAAACAATATAAATATTGAAGATATTGCAGGTAAGTTTCACAATACAATTGTAAATGTTATTGTTGATACTGCCGAAATTATTCTTAAAAAAACAGGAATAAACAAAGTGGTTCTTTCTGGTGGTTCGTTCCAAAATAGTATACTCCTTGAAAAAGCTGAGATATTACTTGCAGCTAAAGGATTCGAATACTTCACCCAATCACAAATTCCATCAAATGATGGAGGTATTGCATTGGGTCAGCTTACCGTTGCAGCCAAAAGAAGAGAACTAAAACTATGATGATAACTAACAGTCAATCATAATTAATAAATATAAAACAAATAATAAAATATACTAGATATGTGTTTAAGTATTCCCGCAAGAGTTGAGAGTATTGAAGAGGGTATTGCAACTTGTTCGGTCGGCAAATCAAGTTATAGAACAAGCCTGGATCTTATTTCTAATGAAGATGTAAAAGTAGGCGACTATGTACTAATTCATACAGGATTTGCCATACAAAAGATTGATACTGGAGAAGCTAATAAAATTCTTGCTACGTTTGAAGAGTTTAAAGAATTGAACGAAGAAATGGATAAAGAAGAGGCAATACATAACAAGAGGTTAATTTAGCAAATAGGTATGAAATATATAGATGAATATAGAAATAAGGATATTGTACAATATTTTGCTCAACAAATAAAAAAAATATCCACAAAGCCAATACGTTTAATGGAAGTCTGCGGTGGTCATACGATGTCGATCCAGAAATTTGGTTTACCTTACTTACTCCCCGACACTGTTGAATTAGTATCCGGTCCCGGATGTCCGGTTTGTGTTACAAGTCGTGAGTACATCGACAGAGCAGTGGCATATAGCAGGCTTGAAGATGTTATCATTACAACATATGGCGATTTAATTCGTGTACCCGGATCAAGTTCAACACTTGAAAGAGAGAAGGGTAAAGGAGCAGATATTAGAATTGTATATTCAATACTTGATGCTATGCTTATAGCCAAAAAAAATAAAGATAAAAAGGTCGTTTTTCTTGGTATAGGATTTGAAACAACTGCACCATCTTCAGCTGCGGGAATACTTAAAGCTAGTACAGCCTCGTTAAATAATTTTTTCGTTTACAGCGCACACAAGGTAATGCCACCGGCAATGGAAACACTTATTGATGAAGGCATACAAATTGATGGATATGTAGGCCCCGGTCATGTTAGTACTATTACAGGTCAAGGTATTTACGAGAATATCCCTAAGAAATATAATATGGGAGTTGTTATTAGCGGTTTCGAGCCTGTTGATCTCATGCAGTCTATCCATATGCTAGTTCAACAGTTTGAGAACAATGACCCTAAGGTTGAAATACAATATACAAGAGTGGTAAAACCCGAAGGAAATGTTGTGGCTCAGCAAATGCTTGATGAGGTTTTTGAATTCAGAGATGATTGGTGGAGAGGACTTGGCATACTTAAAAACAGTGGGCTTATGATCAAACAAAAGTATGAAAAGTATGATGCTGAAAAAATGATTGCAGTGGAAGTGGAAGAAACCATTGAACCAAAAGGATGCATTTGTGGACTTATATTAAGAGGAGAAAAGAAGCCTAAAGATTGTGGATTATTTGGCAAGGTTTGTACTCCCTCCGACCCCGTTGGAGCATGTATGGTTAGTAGCGAAGGATCTTGTCACGCATATTACCTGTACAACAGATAAAAAATAACATTGCCTTTTTCAAACAACAAACTAATGATTAAAACAGATAATATATTGCTTGGTCATGGAAGTGGTGGTAAATTAAGCCACGAACTTATCGATAATATTTTTGCCCGGCATTTTAAAAATCCCATACTCGAACAACAATCCGATTCAGCAATATTGCCTATTGACAGCAAGCTAATTGCCTACACCACCGACTCATTTGTCGTTGATCCAATCTTCTTTCCCGGTGGAAATATTGGCAACCTTGCAATAGCAGGTACAGTTAACGATTTAGCAGTATCCGGAGCTAATCCGTTATACCTGAGTGTTGGGTTTATTATTGAGGAGGGATTCCCAATTAATGATCTTGAAAAAATTGTTATATCAATGGCTGAGGATGCTAAAAAAGCTGGCGTTAAAATTGTTACCGGCGACACCAAAGTTGTTGATAAAGGAAAATGCGATAAAGTATTTATCAACACATCCGGAATTGGAGAACTTAACGAAAAGTATATAAACATTAGCTCAGGTAAAGAAATTGTATCAGGTGATAAGATTATTATTAATGGTAGCATTGGTGATCATGGAATGTCGGTTATGGCAGCCAGAAATGAGCTAAATATTCAAACACATATTGAGTCGGATTGCGCATGTTTGAATCATTTAATATCAGATGCTTTGAACGTTAGTGATAAAATAAAATTCATGCGCGATGCAACAAGAGGCGGACTTGGCACTGTAATTTCAGAGCTTGTTCGCGATAGTAATTATGGGATACTATTAAATGAAGACCAACTTACTATCCATGAAAGTGTTAGAGGATTGTGTGAGTTACTTGGGTTCGATCCCTTATATGTTGCCAACGAAGGGAAAGTTGTTATGGTTGTTAGTAGTGAGGATGCCAATATGGTTCTTAGCACCATAAAAGAAAGCCCCTATGGTAAAGAGGCTTCAATTATAGGTGAAGTAAGCGAGAGCCATAAAGGAATGGCATGGCTTAATACAAGCGTTGGTGGCCGACGAGTTATTGAAATGTTAAGTGGCCAGCAGTTACCCAGAATTTGCTAATCGCCGAACTCGTTATAGAATTTTGTGAGTTCAGTGGAAAGATCACTAAACGCCACATAATGGTTTGAACAGCCCTTACGTGAACATATATTTACTCTTCCTCCAACTTTTAGCACAAATGATACCATAGGTGCGCCACATATTTTACACTCTTCATTAACTAATAATTCCTTATTGCAATTAGGGCAGTAAAAGTCGACAACAGTGTTGTCCTTAATATCAATGTTTGCATTATGATCAAAACATTCATAAACTGAGCATATATGTATTACACCTCTATCTTCTGGTGTTACTATATTAAGTTTTATCGATGGGAATCCGTGTAGTTCTTTTCCATTATCCATTAATGAAGTTAAACAATGTGGACACTGAACACTTAATGAGACTTGTTTCTTCATATCTCCAAAGTTTTAAAAGGTTAAAAATTAATTGCTAATATAAGGCAAAAAACCTGTTGTGAAACAGTGAACAGCTAATTAATAATGATTTCAAATAGTTAGTTAATCTTTCACAATCGCTGTCATACTGCACCCTTCAGTTTTTTTATTGAATGCAAAACACAAATATTCATAATATTTATAATTAATTAATAGAATAGATTCACTTTTCTTAATTTTGCAAGTTATTAGTAATTCTTAAACAAAATATTATGTGCGGAACATGCGGTTGTGGAGATGAAAATCATATAACATATACAGTCCCTGGTCAAACAGGTCATCATCATGGTAATGACCACCATCATCATCATGAACATCAAAATCATACTCATCCGGTAAGTAAAGAAATACAGCTGGAAATTGATGTATTGTCAAAAAATAACCTCAAAGCTGCAAATAATAGAGGGTATTTTGAAGCGCTAAATATTTGCGCCCTAAATCTTGTTAGTTCCCCTGGATCAGGCAAAACAAGCCTTCTCGAAAAAACTATCAAAGATCTAAAAAATGAAATTGATTTCTATATTATAGAAGGAGATCAGCAAACTTCAAATGATGCTGACAGAATTCATGCAGCAGGAGCCCCTGTTATACAGGTTAATACTGGGAATGGGTGTCACCTAGACGCCGAAATGATAAGCATTGCAACAAAGCAATTAAAGCCCACGGATGGCTCAGTACTACTAATAGAAAATGTTGGAAATTTGGTATGCCCCTCAATGTTTGATTTGGGAGAAAGTTCACGAATTGTTGTTATTAGCACAACTGAAGGCGACGATAAACCAATTAAATATCCAACAATGTTTCAAACTGCTCAATTATGTATTATTAACAAAATGGACTTATTACCTTATGTGGATTTTGATGTTGATAGAGCAAAAAAATATGCATCACAAGTAAATAAAGATCTGGAATTTATTTCAGTATCAGTAAAAACAGGCGAAGGCATGGAGCATTGGTATAAGTGGCTTAAAGAAAAAAATAAATAAGCTTGCGAAACTAATGAGAGTTATTGGATATTACTTATTTTTGAACAAAATCATCGCTTTTGAATTTACTATTTATTGATATTAGAATCCTCGATCTATTAGATATTGTTTTGGTCGCTGTACTGCTTTATACATTGTTTAGAATGCTTAAGGGAACAGTGGCTATCAATATATTTTTTGGGATCGTTTCATTATTTCTAATTTGGAAACTTGTTGACGCATTTCAAATGGAATTGCTTTCGCAGATATTGGGAGCCTTTATTAGCGTTGGATTAGTAGCACTCATCATTATTTTTCAGCCCGAAATCAGGCAATTTCTACTTGCGTTGGGAACCACAACATTTTTTGATCGCCAAGGACGCCGCTTTAAATTCCTGAAGATAGTTTTTAAGGAAAGGTTTGAGTTTGAGATTGATCCTATAATAGTTGCCTGCCAGCATATGGCAGAACAAAAAACAGGTGCCCTTATTGTTATTACACGGCAAAACGAGCTTAATCAATATGTTGAAACTGGGCAAAAAATAAATGCTAGTATATCATCGCACTTAATTGAGAATATATTCTTTAAAAATAGCCCTCTTCATGATGGCGCTATGATTATAACAAAAAATAAAATAGTAGCCGCAGGTTGCATAATGCCCGTTACTAAAAAGAAAATTACAGCTCGTATCGGACTACGCCATCGTGCAGCCTTGGGCATTAGCGAAGTTAGCGACAGTATTTCAATTATTGTGAGCGAAGAAACCGGCAAAATAGCATATAGTGTTAAGGGTGAAATGAAATTCAGCGTTTCGGCTCAACGACTTCAGACTATGCTAATTGAAGAACTTGGAATGGAACCAGAATCTAGTTAAAACAATCAACAATAATATCAACAAACACCATAATTATACTTACTAACAATCCCCATTTAATAAATCAAATAATTATTTTGCGAAAATAATTTGAGGTTGAATAAATAGCTGTATATTTGCACTCATTTTTGAGAAATCAACTCTTAATCTTAAATCGATGAGCAAGAACGAATTATTACAAATAGTAGAAGATACTGTTAAGGTACAAGAGCTTCCTAAGTTCAAAGCTGGGGACACAATTACTGTAACTTACAAGATAAAAGAAGGCAATAAAGAACGTTTACAGAAATATCAGGGTGTTGTATTACAACGTGTTGGTAGTGGTCCAACTGCAACATTTACTGTAAGGAAAATTTCTAACAATATTGGAGTTGAGAGAATCTTTCCTGACGCATCTCCATTTATTGATGAAATAGTTGTGAATAAAGTTGGTGTTGTTCGTAGAGCTCGCATATTTTATTTCCGTAAACTTCGTGGTAAAAAAGCCAGAATTAAAGAAGCTAGAAGATAATACAATACAAATGTATTGTGAAACTCCGATAAACATCGGAGTTTTTTTTTGTTTCTTTTTGTGAAATGGAAGAACGTGTTTGTAGTATGGATTTAAAACTGATAATTCGACACTATGAAGTCATCTTCTAGTTAAACATTAGAAATGCCTTTGCTTCACTACTTCGTATAGCAAAACACCGGCAGCTACAGAAACATTAAGCGATGCTGTTTTATGCAAGCGTA
>FLOH01000549.1_pt1 | contig 77638 bp, 72 predicted proteins | sample 756751 | NCBI WGS metagenome assembly FLOH01 (sample SAMEA4026879, study PRJEB14308) | marine metagenome | biome: coastal water; material: water | depth 74 m
ATCGTAAGCAAATTTATAAATGAATTAAATAAAGATTTGAAAAAGAAAAAAATAACGGTTTCACTTAGTGAGAAAGCTAAAAAATATATTGCTAAAACAGCTTATAATCCAGAAATGGGTGCAAGACCGGTAAAACGATTTATTCAAGACAATATAACAAATAAATTAAGTGATGAAATTTTATTTGGAAAACTCACACATGGCGGACATGTAGAAGTAGACTACAACAAAGAGCTAATACTTGAATATTCCACAGTTAAATAAATATGATTTAACTTTTCCAAATCCAAGAAAGGCCAATGAAGACGGTATTGTAGCTTGGGGTGGTGATTTAAACCCCTCAAGACTCATTCGTGCCTATCAAAAGGGGATCTTTCCATGGTATGCAAAAGGTGATCCAATTATTTGGTGGTCAACCAACCCAAGACTCATTATGGAGTTAAATGACTTTAAACTGAGCAAATCTCTCAAAAAAAGCATGAAAAAATTTGAATATAAATTTGACACTAACTTTGAACAAGTGATGATAGAGTGTTCTAATGCACCCAGAATTGGGCAAAATGGAACTTGGATAAGTACTGAAATCATAGAGAGCTACTCTGTTCTATACGGTTTAGGTATGGCTCATAGTGTTGAAAGCTATTTAGATGGAAAACTTGTTGGCGGATTATATGGAGTTGTTGTAGGGAGTGTATTTTGCGGAGAGTCTATGTTCTCACATGTAAGCGATGCTTCAAAATCAGCATATGCTGTACTTATTAAACACTTAAAAGATTGGGGATATAGTTTTGTAGATTGCCAAGTCCCAACAGAACACTTAAAAAGTTTAGGGGCAAAAGAAGTAACACGAGACTCTTATTTAATGAGACTTGAAAAAGTAGTTATGGATAATATCAATAATAAATGGGAAATAGATAGTAAGTTAATTGAATAGCGATTATATTAAAAGAGAAGATTTAAAAGTAAGAATAATTTTTGAGAACTAGGCAGCGACCTACATTTCCACACCTGAAAGATGCAGTATTATCAGCGATGAGAGGCTTAGCTTCTGGGTTCGGAATGGAGCCAGGCGTTTCCCTCTCTCTATAGCCACCTAGACAATCAAATATAAAAACATCTAAATGCTCTTATATTTGACTGTTAAGTCAATTGAGTGAGTTAAGATTGTTAAAGTCAACAAGTTCTAAATAACCACTATTTCAGTTCTGGCACTTCTAGGTTAAAACCTGATGCAATAAATCAACTAAATTGATTTATGTAAAATGCCGATACCACCGTCGTTAAAACGTAAGTGTGGTAAATCCTATCTATGTAAGTGTTTACACTAAATAAGGTAGTGAACGAATTGCGTTCTAAATAAATAGAATGTTTTAAAAAAAGACGAACGTACTATTAGTACTGGTCAGCTAAACAGATTACTCTGCGTACACATCCAGCCTATCAAGCTTGTAGTCTTCAAGCGTACTTCAGGGAACGTTCATCTTGGAGTTGGCTTCCCGCTTAGATGCTTTCAGCGGTTATCTCATCCATGCGTAGCTACCCAGCGATGCTCTTGGCAGAACAACTGGTGCACCAGTGGCATGTCCAACCCGGTCCTCTCGTACTAGGGTCAGCTCTCCTCAACGTTCCTACGCCCACGGAAGATAGGGACCGAACTGTCTCACGACGTTCTGAACCCAGCTCGCGTACCGCTTTAAATGGCGAACAGCCATACCCTTGGGACCTGCTCCAGCCCCAGGATGCGATGAGCCGACATCGAGGTGCCAAACCTCCCCGTCGATGTGAGCTCTTGGGGGAGATCAGCCTGTTATCCCCGGCGTACCTTTTATCCTTTGAGCGATGGCCCTTCCACACAGAACCACCGGATCACTATGACCGTCTTTCGACTCTGCTCGACTTGTATGTCTTACAGTCAGTCCGGCTTGTGCCATTATACTCTACGAGGGATTTCCAACCCCTCTGAGCCGAACTTTGTAAGCCTCCGTTACTTTTTAGGAGGCGACCGCCCCAGTCAAACTACCCACCAGACATTGTCCTCGCACAAGATAATTGTACGGAGTTAGCTATCAGAATATTCAAGGGTGGTATCTCAAGGATGCCTCATCTACAACTGGCGTCATAGAATCAATGGCTCCCACCTATCCTGCACATGAATATCCCAATAGCAGTGTCAAGCTATAGTAAAGGTGCACGGGGTCTTTCCGTCTTTCCGCGGGTAGGAGGAATTTTCACCTCCACTACAATTTCACTGGATCCCTGGTTGAGACAGCTCCCATCTCGTTACGCCATTCATGCAGGTCGGTATTTAACCGACAAGGAATTTCGCTACCTTAGGACCGTTATAGTTACGGCCGCCGTTTACTTGTGCTTCAATTCAAACCTTCGCCTTGCGGCTAAGTAATCCTTTTAACATTCAAGCACCGGGCAGGCGTCACACCCTATACATCCTCTTACGAGTTAGCAGAGTGCTGTGTTTTTGGTAAACAGTCGGGAGGGACACTTTGCTGCGACCCGTCAATGCTTCTGGAAGTAAATTCCATAACAAATAGGGCACACCTTATACCGAAGATACGGTGCTAGTTTGCAGAGTTCCTTAACCAGGGTTCTTCCACGCGCCTTAGAATACTCATCTCACCCACCTGTGTCGGTTTACGGTACGGGCAACGGTTGTTCTCGTTTAGAGGCTTTTCTCGGCACGACAGTATCATTGATTCCAAGCGCTATCCGAAGATATTGCTCGGCCTGTAAGATCTCGGTCTCATGTAAAGCGGATTTTCCTACTTTACGACCTACGTCCTTCGACCCACTATTCCATCAGTGAGCTCAATTAACTCTATGCGTCCCCCCATCACTCAAACGAACAACCGTCGGTATCGGAATATTAACCGATTTGCCATCGTCTACCCCTTTCGGACTCGACTTAGGTCCCGACTAACCCTACGATGACGAGCATCGCGTAGGAAACCTTGGGTTTACGGCGAAGGAAATTCTCATTCCTTTTCTCGCTACTCATGCCTGCATGCTCACTTCCAGCCGCTCCACCACTCCTTGCCGGTATGGCTTCAACGCTGACTGGAACGCTCTCCTACCACTCAATGTAAACATTGAATCTAGAGCTTCGGTGCTTGTCTTAGCCCCGTTATATTTTCGGCGCAAAATCGCTAGACCAGTGAGCTGTTACGCTTTCTTTAAAGGGTGGCTGCTTCTAAGCCAACCTCCTGGTTGTCACAGCAACTTCACATCCTTTTCCACTTAGACAAGACTTAGGGACCTTAGCTGCTAGTCTGGGTTGTTCCCCTCTCGACGATGGATTTTATCACCCACCGCCTGACTCCCGAGGTTACACGTATAGTATTCGGAGTTTGATAGGGTTTGGTACCGCGGTAAGCAGCCCTAGCCCTGTCAGTGCTCTACCCCTATACGCTAATGCTCGAGGCTATACCTAAATATATTTCGGAGAGAACCAGCTATCACTAAGTTTGATTGGCCTTTCACCCCTATCCACAAGTCATCCCAAGAATTTTCAACTTCTACGGGTTCGGTCCTCCACTGGCTCTTACACCAGCTTCAACCTGCTCATGGATAGATCACTTAGTTTCGGGTCTGCAGCATCTGACTAATTCGCCCTATTAAGACTCGCTTTCGCTACGGCTTCTCGTTCGATTAACCTTGCCAGATACCACAACTCGCAGGCTCATTATGCAAAAGGCAGTCCGTCACGGTGCATAAAGCATACCGCTCCGAATGATTGTAAGCCATAGGTTTCAGGTTCTATTTCACTCCGCTCACCGCGGTCCTTTTCACCTTTCCCTCACGGTACTTGTTCGCTATCGGTCTAGTAGTAGTATTTAGGGTTGGAGGGTGGTCCCCCCATATTCAGTCAAGATAACACGTGTCCCGACCTACTCATTCGTTAACCTAGTACCACATAAATATTTTCGCTTACGGGAGTATCACCCTCTATGCTCAGTCTTTCCAAACTGTTCTGCTAATATATATGCTATCGCTAACCGCCCTAATCCCTTTTCGCTCGCCGCTACTATGGGAATCTCAATTGATTTCTTTTCCTTCAGGTACTGAGATGTTTCACTTCCCTGAGTTCGCCCCACCGAAGTGGTAACACGATTCGCACCGTGCTGGGTCGCCCCATTCAGAAATCCCCGGATCAAAGCTCTTTGGCAGCTCCCCGAGGCTTATCGCAGCCTAATACGTCTTTCATCGCCTCTACTAGCCAAGGCATCCACCTATGGCCCTTAATATCTTTTTTTTTCTAATTTGCGTTCACTACCTTATTTAATGTATCTCTACTTAAATAAGTTCATGACTGTTATTGTAGTTATTTAGTAATATTATTATAATCGATTATCTATTTAAAGATTTTTCTCTTATATATATTGTTGACTTTAACAATGTTAATTTAATGATCGTTTAGACTTAAAAGTCTAATCTAAATACTCATGACGAGTACTTGGATTAAGCTTTTTCTAAAGAGTTTATGATGTAAAGAAAAGAAATGGTGGAGAATAGCGGGATCGAACCGCTGACCTCCTGCGTGCAAGGCAGGCGCTCTCCCAGCTGAGCTAATTCCCCATTTCAATTTTTGATCACTGAAAACTAAGCAAGTAATAAACATTAATAACAACTATCATATCTCTCGTGAGATTTTCTTTGTTAAGATAATCAAATGAATGATTTCTCTTTACTCTAGAAAGGAGGTGATCCAACCGCAGGTTCTCCTACGGTTACCTTGTTACGACTTCACCCCAGTCGCTAATTCCACCGTAAGTGGTAGCCCCCCGAAGGTTAGCTTCCCAATTTCGGGTGAAATCAACTCCCATGGTGTGACGGGCGGTGAGTACAAGACCCGGGAACGTATTCACCGTAGCATTGCTGATCTACGATTACTAGTGATTCCAGCTTCATGCTCTCGAGTTGCAGAGAACAATCCGAACTGAGAGACGCTTTGTGAGATTGGCTCCACCTCGCGGTATCGCAACTCTCTGTACGCCCCATTGTAGCACGTGTGTAGCCCTAGCCATAAGGGCCATGATGACTTGACGTCGTCCTCACCTTCCTCCTACTTGCGTAGGCAGTCTCTTTAGAGTGCCCAGCTTAACCTGCTGGCAACTAAAGACGAGGGTTGCGCTCGTTGCGGGACTTAACCCAACATCTCACGACACGAGCTGACGACAGCCGTGCAGCACCTGTTTTCAAGCTCCCCGAAGGGCACCGGTCCATCTCTGGTCCGTTCTATCAATGTCAAGGCTAGGTAAGGTTCTTCGCGTATCTTCGAATTAAACCACATGCTCCACCACTTGTGCGGGTCCCCGTCTATTCCTTTGAGTTTTAATCTTGCGACCGTACTCCCCAGGCGGAACACTTAATCTGTTAAGTGCATCACCGAGATGACAAGCATCCCGACGACTAGTGTTCATCGTTTAGGGCGTGGACTACCAGGGTATCTAATCCTGTTTGCTCCCCACGCTTTCACGCCTTAGCGTCAGTTATGTTCCAGGAGATCGCCTTCGCTTTCGGTATTCCTAGTGATATCTACGGATTTTACCCCTACACCACTAATTCCATCTCCCCCTCCCATACTCTAGGTTGCCAGTTTCAAATGCAGTTCAATGGTTGAGCCATTGGATTTCACATCTGACTTGACATCCCGCCTACGCGTCCTTTACGCCCAGTGATTCCGAGTAACGCTTGCACCCTCCGTATTACCGCGGCTGCTGGCACGGAGTTAGCCGGTGCTTATTCATGAGCTACCGTCATTTTCTTGACTCATAAAAGGAGTTTACACACCGAAATGCGTCATCCTCCACGCGGCGTTGCTGCATCAGGGTTTCCCCCATTGTGCAATATTCCTCACTGCTGCCTCCCGTAGGAGTCTGGTCCGTGTCTCAGTACCAGTGTGGCGGATCATCCTCTCAAACCCGCTACCTGTCATTGCCTTGGTGAGCCATTACCTCACCAACTAGCTGATAGGATATAGGCCGATCTCTTAGCGAAAAACTTTCCCGATTCATCTTGAAATGAAAAGGAGTATCCGGTATTAATCACCGTTTCCAGTGGCTATCCCAGACTAAGAGGTACATTACCTATATATTACTCACCCGTGCGCCACTAATCATAAGAGCAAGCTCTTAATCATCGTTCGACTTGCATGTGTTAAGCACGCCGCCAGCGTTCACTCTGAGCCAGGATCAAACTCTCCATAATTGTTGTCCGAAGACTGATTATGTAAAGATCACATTGCTGTGAAATTACTGATCTTTGCCCAAGATTTTTAAATCATTGGCTTTGTTGCTATAAAGTATAAATACTCTATAGACTTGTTGTATAGTTATCTATTACTATTGGGTATCTGTATTGCTACAGACCAAATAGAATAGACGGTTGTTGTTATTGTTATTTATTTCTAAGTAACTTCTAACTTAATAGTTATTATTAAGTTCATTACTTGCTTAGTTTTCAATGATCTCAAACATTCTCAAAAGCTTCTACTTGAAGTCTCTCTAGTCCTCTTTAACAAGGTCAGTCTGTTTGTGGACGGGAATTATAGGGGGATATTGCTTAGAGATTACTTAATGTTTAGAGAAGTTTTGAGGGAATTTTTGGGGTTGTTTTCTGTTGGGAATTATTTAGGCTAAACCTCGGCTATCCAACCGCCGCCTATCAATCTGTCATCATCATAAAATACGGCTGCCTGACCTGTTGCAACACCAAACACACTCTCTTTTAATTCTACATACGCTTTATTTTCTTTTATTACTACATGGCAGGCAACAGCTTTTGTTCTATATCTCAGTTTTACACTTGTTTCAAATTCAACTGAATCATTAAACATATTCAGATTATCTAAAACTACACTTTCACATGCCAACTCTTCTTTTTTACCAACTACGATTTGATTTGTTTTTGCATTTATATTTAACACATAATGTGGTTCATGGGCACCCTTTACAGTAAAGCCTTTTCTTTTTCCTATCGTATAGTGCATATAACCCTTATGCTCACCAACAACATTTCCATCTTTGTCCAGTACTTCACCAACATTATCTACATCTACAAAATCTTTAAGTAAATCAGTATATGTAGTTTCAACAAAACATATTTCACTTGACTCAGCCTGAGAGGCAAAAGCCTCTAAGCCTTCAATAGATGAAGCTATCTTTTTAATATCACTTTTTTGTCTACTTCCCAAGGGAAACAGCAATCTTGGTAAAACACTTTTTTCTACATAAAAAAGAAAATAACTTTGATCTTTAGTATCATCATCTGCTGCATAAAAGTAGCTTCCATCAGTTTTTATATAATGACCAGTAGCGATGTATTGTGCTTCTATACTGTCCGCAAATTTTACCATCTCACCAAACTTCAAATTTCTATTGCATAATGCACACGGATTTGGGGTTTTACCCTCAGCATATGTGTCTATAAAAGGCTGAAAAACTTTTTCATTAAAAGTGTCTTGTAAATCTATGACATGCAGTTTTATCCCAACAAAGTCAGATGCTGCTTGTGCTCTCGCTTGGTGTACCTCATGATATCCAGGTTTTGAATGAAGTTTCATATACAAACCTTCCACTTCATAGCCTTCTTGTTTTAATAACAACGCAGATATTGTGGAATCAACGCCTCCACTCATTCCTATTAAAACTTTTTTTTGCTTATTCATTTTAAAATCTTTTATTATATTTCATATTCATTTTCTGGCTGTAATCTATCTTTACTAAAGCTAGATAAAGAATCATAATATTTTGTATCTTTTAAACCAGCTTCTTCTAAAACTTTTATCTGATTCAATAAAGAATCTTCTATTTCACGAACAACATTCTCTAAATCATCAGTAAGTTGTATATATTTCAAGTCTTTTAGAGTAATCATATTATTAGCATAAAGTTTATTTTCTAAAAATTCTAATAAAGGTTTATAAAAATCAACACCGATAACAAAGATTTTAACACCACTCACTTTTTTTGTTTGTACTAATGTTAAAGCTTCAAATAGTTCATCAAGCGTTCCGTATCCGCCGGGAAAAATAACATAAGCCATAGAATATTTTACTAACATCACTTTTCTAGAAAAAAAGTAATCAAAATTCAATCCTTTCGTTGTATATTTATTTGGTTTCTGGTCAGATGAAAGATCTATATTTAAACCAATTGATTCAATATCTGAAGACTCCATCGCACCTCTGTTTGCTGCTTCCATTACACCTGGACCGCCGCCCGTCATAATATTAAAGCCCCTGTTTGCAAGCATTGAACCGAGTTTTTGGGCTTCTTTATAATATGGATGGTTTTCATCAGCTCTGGCACTTCCAAAAATTGTCACAGTTGGTCCTAACTCTCCAAGTTCATCGAATCCTTTTATGAAATCAGCAAGAATTTTAAATACACTCCACATGTCAGCAGATTTAATATCTTTGACATATCTTTTTGTTAATTCGGTAGTATTTTTCATCCTATCCCTTGAGCTGAGCGAGTCTCTCTCTTTTTGTTCCTATCGTTGTTATTTGAATACCGAAGTTTCCATCCACAATAACAACTTCTCCCTCAGCAATAACATGATTATCTACCAATATATCTAATGGATCATTTGCCAATTGATTTAATTCAATAACAGAACCTATATCCATATTAAGAACATCTTTTAGAAGCATCTTCTTTTTGCCTATTCTTACTTTAACCGGCAATTTAACATCCATAATAAGAGAAATGTTATTCATTTCGTCGGAATTTAAGTTTACATTGCCGGATTCTTTAGGAACTGTTGATTTATTTTCTGAAATAAATTTTTCTTCTTTATTTTTGTTTGTTGAGAAAAATGCGCTATGTAATTTATCATCCATGATAAACATTAATAAAGAGTTTAACTCGCCCATATTGAATTTATAAACAAACATCTTATAAAAATCTTCTAAACTAACCTCTTGCTCATCATCAACAAATTCAATACTCTCTATCTTAAAAGAAACTACAGGCAGTTCTTTTTGAGCTGAGAGTGAATTTCCAATTGCACCAAAAATATTAGATACTATCTCTTTAGTTGCATCTAAATCATCAGCTGAGACATCTTCTCTATTGCTTGCTTCTTCACCCATCATCATGTCAGACAATGCTGTAGAAAGATTAGAAGGTAAAGCCAGCATAGCCTTAGCATCAACGTCTCCGGAGATATTTAATTTAACCAGGACAATTGGAGGAACAATATTTGAGATAATGCTAAGGTTTTGCTCCTCTTTTAATTCAATACTAGGAGCCTGACCGATGAGCGCTTCAATAGTTCCCACTGTCTCATTTTCAAACAATCTTATAAAATTAGTCATCCGCGAACTCCTCTTCTTCTTTATATGTTTCATCATTGATTATATCTTTGACGCCTGTTATTTTATCCCGTCTTAAGTGTTCAAAATTCTCTAAAGCTCGTTTAACAGCATCTTTTTCTGTATCTATAACTTCTGTAATCTGGATGGACTTTCTAAATCTTCTCAATCCTATTTCACCCTTAAATCGCTCTTTGCCATCTACAGAAACGGTTACAATATCATTCGCAGGGCTTGATAGTCTTAAAAGGTCCCCTACTTGTAATTCTAATATATCACGTAAGGCCAATTCAGCACCACCGAGATAAGCTTCAACATTTACCTGAGCACCCCCAAGTAAAACTTGAAGTTCTGTATTTCTGCTTTTTTTTGAACTTGTTTCACTTAGCATCAAATCACGGCTTGCGAGCCGTGGCAATATAGGCTCCAATGAGATAACAGGATAGCATATATTCATCATGCCGGAACTGTGCCCTATGATTATCTCCATAACAACCATAACAACAATCTCATTTTGTGCGACAATTTGGACAACATTAGGGCTTGATTCTTTAGACTCAATATTTGGGTAAACTTCCATAACTGGTCCCCAAGCTTCTTTGAGAGTACTCATCATGACTCTTAAAATCGTCTCAAAAAGGCTAAGTTCTATATCTGAAAATTCTCTATTCGCATCAAACGGTTCACCTTTTCCGCCTAAAAGTCTGTCTAACATAGGAAATGCAATAGATGGATTTATCTCTATAACTCCGCTCCCTTCTAAAGGCTTTACAGAAAAGACATTAAAACTCGTTGGGTTAGGAAGAGACATCAAAAACTCCCCATACGTCATTTGGTCAACCGAGTGAAATTGGATTTCAACAATTGAGCGCATTATAGAAGATATTTGAGAGGCCAAAGACCTAGCCATTTTATCATGGACACCGCGAAATGCACGAAGTTGCTCTTTTGAAACCCTGTTTGGTCTTTTAAAGTCGTAAAGAGTTACTTGTCTTTGAGGGAGAAGATGATCATCAGAACCTTCAAGAACAGAGTCGCCATCATCTTCTACGACGTCTAATAACGCATCAATCTCTTCTTGTGAAAGTATATCTGCCATAGTTATGCTCCCACATTTTCTTTAATTTTTTCTATTACTGATTTATGAATTTGAGAAATTCTTGATTCTGTAATATTTAATATATCACTAATTTCTTTGAGTGTCAACTCTTCAAAATAATACAATTGAATTATTATTTGTTCTCTCTCTTTAAAAGTTGATAAAACTTTTTTAATTATATCAATCAGTTCCTCTTTTTCAATATTTGCAATCGAAGAACCTTCATCACCGATATGCAGTTGGTCATGAAGCGGCATGACCGTATATATACTTGATGCGATTCTTGCTTCATGAATTTTCAGCACATCTTCTGACAAAATTTCTGCCAGTTGTTCATCTGAGGGTTGTTCATTATGAACCAATAGATACTCTTCGACGGCATAATCAATTGCTTTAACCAGCTTTCTGCTTGAACGGCTTAAAACATCTAAGCTTCTTAAATAATCAAGCATAGCGCCATAGACTCTCTTTTTTGCATATCCCCAGAATGAATCGTTTAAAGTCTCATCATATCTTCTTGATAATTTAATTAGCTCTTCTGTACCAATAGCCGACAAATCCATAAAGTCAATAGAACTGGGAAGCCTCTCTTTAAGTCTAAATGCCATAGCCTTAACGGCTGGCAAATATTGAATAGCCAGTTCATCTTTTTTATGTTTGATATCATTCGCATAGGCTACATGTGGACTCATTTCTTACTCCCTGGAGCATCTAAACTGTTGGCCTTTATAGCAATATCTGTCATTTTAATTACAGAATCAATTAATCTTTCTCTTCTGTTAATTTCTACAACAAATAAATCTAAATCCCTTTCATGTGAATCTTTTGAAAAAGAATAAGCCTTTCCCGTAATAGTTCTGAAATAAAATGCAACGATTATATGGGAAAATAGATAGAAAAAAATGCTTATGAAAAATGTATATACGAATAAACCTTCAGCATCAAATGATTTTAATATGCCAAAAATAATTCCAATAAAAAATCCTTGAACTGTAAAAAAGTATACAAAGTTCTCACCTAGCATTAATATTCCCCAAAAATCATAAACTTAAAAATGCTCCATTAACCGCTTGAACAGTCCGGATAAGCCACTTTCACTTGCTGTAACCAGCATATTCCGTTCCAATTTTTTAGTAATATTGTTTGCAATAGCTACAATATCTTTATGCACTTGAGAGCCTGGGTAGGCTGCGCTAAAAAGAGCTCTTTGTTTAACGGAAGATGAAACTTTCACATCTGCATCTATTTTTCCAATCAATGTCAAATCTAATTCTTCTTTTATGTTAGCTGAAGCAACTTTTTTAATTTTTCCAAAAACGGCAAGTGCCTCTTTTTCATTTCTAACCTGATTCATAATCATACTGACATCACTGCGAAGCAAAGCAATTGTTTTTATGGTTGCGTAAGCATCTGTTATAGCCGCTGGATCTGGAACGGTAACTACTATGACATCATCTGCTGCATTTAAAAACATCTGGATATGTTCACCTATCCCTGCTCCTGTATCTATAATCATTATGTCCAATTTATCTAGAACCTGAGCCTCTTCCATAAAACGCTCAAATAGTGTCATATTAGAGTATTTTAAAATTTCATCTCCGCTTTCACCAGGAATCAAAATAAGATTTCTTGTGATTGGAATCAAAATTTCTGAAACAGTTGCCTCACCTTTTAGTACATGTAAAATATTCTTTTTAATTTTAACATTAAACATTACATCTAAATTGGCAAGTCCTATATCTGCATCAAAAATGCCTACATTAAGCCCGCTTTGTGACAATACATAAGCTAAATTCGAGCTAATAGTGCTTTTTCCTACTCCGCCTTTACCGCTAGTTATGGCAACAAATCTAGTTTTTTTAGATCTTTTTTTAGAATTTGAAGCAACCAATGCTTCAAGTTTCTCCGCTTGATTACCAATCATACTTTACTCCGATTAAAGCCATGAAGCAGACAATCAACTAAAAAATCACTGCTTGCACACACTAAGTCTTCCGGAACTTCCTGTCCGACAGAGAAATAACTTATTGGTTTTTTAGTTTCATAAGCTAATGAAAATATATTACCAAACCCCCTAGTTTCGTCTAACTTCGTAAACATCATGGTATCTATATTTAATGTTTCAAAATTATCGTATGTAGCTTTCAAATCCTCATATTTTATGGAACTTGGCATAACCAAAACTACATCAACCGTAAATTCAGTATCATTCGCTTCTAAGCACTCATAAATTTTTTCTATCTTCCCTTTATCATAAGGACTAGAACCCATAGTATCTATAAGGATATAATCACAATATCTAAGAGAATTCAAAGCACTGGCAAATTCTGGCGGATCAACAACTGTTTCAATTCCAAGTTTCATCATCCTGGCATACTGCATAAGCTGTTCAACTGCACCTATTCTATATGTATCCAAAACTACTAACCCTACTTTATGCTTTTTTTGCATTAAAAAAGAGTACCTAGCGGCAAGCTTAGCAATAGATGTTGTTTTTCCGACTCCAGTTGGACCGACTAGCATAAGTACTTTTTTATTTCCAACCGAGGGAGGAGTCTCAATTCTAATTGGAATCATCTTTCTAAGAAGTGTTTGAAAATATCTTTTTACTGTTGCTGAGTTTTCTCTCATCTTAAAGGGCATGTGTTCTAGTGTTATTTTCATAATCGCGTCGAGATGAGCTTTATTCATACCACTTTGCGAAGCCAATCTATATATTTCTGCAAACTCCGCCGGAATAGAACTTTCCAAATCTGGCGCCCGTTCATCCCAAAACATATTTTGTATAAGCTTAACCTTATCACCCAGTTTTGTGATTTCTGATTTTATCTCTTTTAATTCTTTTGGCTCATGTGTATTAGGTGAGTTTTGAGGAACACCATATTGATAAAAAGGATCTGTAACGTCAGCAATTTTTGATATTTGCTTTGCTGCACTTGAGATATCATAGAGGACATCTTCACTCTCATTTTTTATTGGCTTTTGCTGATTTAGAGGTTTAGTCGGCTTTTTATACGTATTATGAGCCATTTTTTCATCAATGCCTATCACAATTTCATAAAGTGGTTCTCTGCCCAATGCTTTTTTCCGGATTTCTCTAGTTTCTATAAGCATTCCGTCATCGCCAATTTCAATTTTAGCTTTTTTCAGTGCCTCTGAAGGACTTCTACCTGTAAATGTTAATATTTTCATAATTGAAGTTCCGATAATGGGATAACAACACTTTCTCTCTTAGACCAACTCTCATGTGGAACTGTAAGTTTATGTGTTTTGATATTTCTGTTATCAAAAAAAATAATATCCAAATCTAAAGTCCTTGGTGCATTCATAAAACTTCGCTTTCGTGCAAATTTTTTTTCTAAGCGCATTAAATAATTTAAAAATACTAACGGCTGCATACTGACCTGTAAAACTATTATTGAGTTAAAAAAATCATCCTGATCTACAAAACCAAAAGGAGGATTTTTCAAAATCAACGAAGTTTGTAAAAGCTCAACTCTTTTATCTTTTTTTAAATTTACAAAAAGATGTTCAAACCTTCGCCTCACATTTCCTACATTTCCACCAATTCCAACAGTAGCCCTGTATCTATGAAAACTCTTCTGTTTAGATTTATATCCAAAGTGTAAGCCTTTAAAAGTTGTTAAACTTTTATTTAACTTACGCTCTAAATACATGTAGCTTACTAAGCTTTCTGAACTTGTTGTTGAGCTTCCTCAGCTGCTTTAATTTCATTCATCATTTGAAGCATACCAATCATTGCTAAATGATATCCAAATGGACCAAAACCAACAACAGATGATGAACAAACAGGTGCTATCATATTTGTTTTTCTAAATTCTTCACGACGGTGTATATTACTGATATGCACTTCAATAGTAGGTAGACTTACCGCTGAAATTGCATCACGGATGGCAATAGAAGTATGTGTATATGCTGCCGGATTAATAATAATACCATTGGCATCACCGTAACACTCTTGAACTTTGTCTACAATTTCACCTTCTAAATTACTTTGAAAGAATTCTATCTCAACACCATTTTGCTCTGCAAAATCTTTCATTTGACCATGAATCTGTTCCAATTTCATTGGACCATAAACGTGTTGTTCTCTAACACCCAGCATGTTTAAATTTGGACCTTGAATAACTACTATCTTCATTTTTCACCTTTTTATTTAATTATCGAAAGCTTTTAAGAATTTATTTTATCTAAATATTGATTAAAAAAAGTTGCGCAGAGTGAAAAATTTAAAACTCGTGGCTGTGAGTTTCTACCAATTTATCACATTTCTTAATCATATCATACAAATCTGTATCTCTGCCGGATAAAGTACATACCTGCCTGCCAGTAGAATCAATAAAAATAAATGATTCAGAATCATGATAATCTCTATTCATATATGCTGAAAAAATCACATATTCAGCATCAGTTAAATCAGATATATTTTTAGAGACATAAGCGAATTTTTCACCATTTTTATTTAATTGTTTTATAGTTAAAATTTCTTTTTGCAGACTATTTTTAAGTACCTCAGGCAAATTAACAAGCTCTTCTTCAAGATTTTCAAATTTTTTATCACATTTTATCATGACTCATCTCCAATATAGCATTTTGATTGTTTGTATATATTCAACGGAATATATCATATTATTCCATTATATCAGCATAATACTTTGTTATAAAAAAGAGTGTATAATCAATTTTAAATTTTAAACAAGATGAAATATGCAAATAATAAATCCACACTTTATACTTATGTCAGATAAAATAACTAGTAATTTAGCGGTAGCTTTTGATAAAACTATTAAAAAAATTGCTCCATTAGAAGTGTTGACAAAGGAATTCCCACATGCAAAAGTTACAAATTTAAAAGAGAATTCTTTGCTAATGCCAGGACTCATAAATGCGCATGTTCATATAGAATTTAGTGCAAATAAAACAGAACTTAGTTATGGCGACTTCATGAGTTGGCTTTATAGTGTCATAGAAAATAGGGAAGAACTCATTAATGGATGTGAGTTAGGCTGTATGAAAAAAGCTATTGATTCCATGTTGGCAAATGGAATCACAACCTTTGGAGCGGTAAGTTCACATGGTATGGATTTAGAAGCATGTGTACATGCACCTCAGAATGTTGTATTTTTCAATGAACTCATTGGTTCTCAGGCGACTATGGCTGATGCCCTTTTTACTGATTTTCTGGCTCGTTTAGATGCTTCAAAATCTATCAAAAGAGAGGGGTTTTACCCAGCAGTTGCAATTCATTCACCCTACTCTGTTCATCCAATTTTAATCAAAAAAGCCATTGACATTGTAAAAAATGAAAACTTAAAACTTACAGCTCACTTTATGGAAAGTGAAGCTGAACGAAACTGGTTAGACAATAGTGATGGAGACTTTAAAGATTTTTTTGAAAACTTGCTAAAACAGAAATATACTGTAAGTGATTCAAAAGAATTTTTAGAATATTTCAACGGTTCAAATGCACTTCTTACACATGTAGTAAAAGCAAACGAGGATGAACTTCAGGTTTTGGCACAAAATAAGCATACTGTCATTCACTGTCCTATTTCAAACAGACTTTTAGGCAATGGTGTACTTGATTTAAATAAACTTGATGAAAAAAACATAAGATGGATTGTTGCTACTGATGGATTAAGCTCAAACTATAAACTAGACCTTTTTGAAGAGATGAAAATAGCTCTGTTTATGCAGAGTGATGCTCCGCTCTTAGAGTTAGCAAACAAACTTATCAGAAGTGTAACAATTGATGCTGCAAATGCGCTTGGAATAAATACAGGAGAGATTAGAGAGGGGAAAAATGCTGACATGCTGGTAATTGATTTAGATAAAGAACCAAATGAAGAGTTAGCTCTTCATCTAATCCTCCATAAATATAATATCTCCAGCATTTATATAAATGGAAAGTTAATTCAATAGATTATGTATAAAATGTTTCTAACTGATGATTTAACTCAGTAGCTACTTTACTAAGATCATCGGCGGTTATAGCTATAGTTTCCACACTTTTTGAATTTTCCATTGACAGCTTATCAATTTGTGCAACAATATTTGCAATATTTTGAATAGCTTTTCCTGTATTCTCAAAATCTTTAACTGTTTTATCACTTGCATTTGTTCCGTTGTTTACAATAGTTACAGTTGCATTTATTTTTTCTTCTACATTTAAAGCTATATCTGAAAGATTTTGAATTTGTTTAGAATTTGTATTCATATTTTCACTTGCTTCTTGTATGGACTGCACTATCACTGTGATTGTAGCATTGATCTCACTTAAGCTTTTTTGTGTTCGTTCTGCCAATTTTCTAACTTCATCTGCAACAACGGCAAAACCACGACCATGTTCTCCCGCACGGGCTGCTTCTATTGCAGCATTCAGTGCCAGTAAATTAGTTTGATCTGCAATATCTCCAATAACTTCTAACACGCTTTTAACATTGCTGGCTTCACTAGACAACAAATCCATTTTATGTGCTAATTCTACCTCAATCTCTGATGTCTGATGAACTCTTTTTGTAAGTATAACTATCTCATCTCTTGCAATATTTAAAGTGTTATTTGCTTTAATAATTTCTTCTTTATTTATTTGAGCTTCTGAGATTGCTTGAGCTATTTCACTATTGATTTTATTGGATTGATTACTTGCATCTTCTATTATTTTAGCAGATAATTCAACATTTTTTCCGACTTCATTTGCGTTCATAGAAAGTTTATGAGCAACTTCAGTGTTGTGCTCAGATGACTCTTTTGCTGTATTAATTAAACTTTGCAAAGAAGCTAATAAACTGTTAAAACTTCTCGCCATGTCTTCTATCTCTGATGGAGCATCACACTCCAAACTTTTCGTCAAATCTTTTGTTTGACCAATATCTAAGAGTGTGGCTTTAAAATTATTCAGCGGTTTAATTAAATTATTGTTTAACATCCACAATGAGATAAATGCAATTATGACTAAAATTAAAATCACTTCTATTACGATAAAATTTCTGATCTCGTTTGGAGTGATTAATACTTCATCCTCATTAATTACAGACAATATTGCCCATGTTAAATCATCACCAACCTTAATCGTAGAATAGGCACTTAAAATTTCTTTACCATTATATTCGGTAAAAATTCCTGTTTCTGTTTTATTTTTAAATGCATTGTTCACCGGAACTGTGTTGATAGATCCCATTTTTGGGTTTGAAAAAGAACTGATTATTGTATGTTGTTTTGGATCTAAATAGCTGTCACTTCTCATAAGATAATCTTTACCGACTAGGTAATCTTCTTGAGTTGCGCCATACCCGACTCTAGTTTGCATAACTTTATTTATGGATGAACCCGCAATTTTTAAAACCAATACAGAATTTATTTCATCATCAATGATAAGTGGAATTCCCAAAAATAGCATAGGTTCATTATTTGTTGGAGCATATGGCTTCATATCCACATAAGTTGCACGTTTATTTTTGATTGTTGTTTCCCAAATCTCACCTAATGCACTTGATTTTAAAGGTCCATTTTTTAAGTTTGTTCCAAAATCCTTTTGTTTTGCAGCTGTATAGATAACTTGTCCACTTTTCGCAGCTATCAACATAATATCTTCATAGCCATATTCTTTTGTCAGAGATTTGAAAAATCTCTCATATGGTTGAATTGTATCTTTGACCAATTCGTCATTTACTGGAAATTCTTTATCTGGAGTAATATCCATTTTTTCTTCTAACCTAAATAGATCATCCGCTAAATATTCAACGTTATTACTATTAGACAAAACTTTCAGAGTTGCTATGTTACTTAAAAAGAACGCTTCAATTTGAGATTTTTTCAGATTTCTAACTGTTTGTAATTTCAAAAAATTACTTTCCATTAAAGCCTCTTTGCTTTTAGTAACAGAGCTATATGCCGTGGATATTCCTAAAATCAATAAAGAAGTGAGAATTAAACTCAGGACTTGGACTTTTATGGATAAATTTTTCATGTAAACAACCTTAACAAAATATTAGAAATGATTATAACAGAATAGATTTACAATAGAAAAAGTATCATTATTTATATATCAATTTATCAAGATAGTCTCAACTTTGTTTCAAAATGTAATCAATATTTTAGATATAATTTTTTTAAATTTTAATAAGGCTAAAAATGCAATTCATAAAAAAACTATTTTCACCAATCACGGTTACTATGGGATATATTCAAAATCATTTTAAGGCTATGGTGTTTGTACTTATTCTCTTTCTCATTTTTGCACCGGCAAGTGAAAAAGACTTTACACTTAATAACCTCCAGCAAATATTCTTGGTTGGTCCGATAATGGAAGTCACAGAAGTTGTAGAACAAATAGATGAAGCAGCAAAAAATGATAAAATCAAGGGCGTATTACTTGTGGTTGATTCACCCGGCGGTGCTGTTGCACCATCTATTGAAGTCGCTTATGCTATAAAAAGATTAAAAACTAAAAAGCCGGTTGTAGTTTATGCTAAAGGAACTCTTGCAAGCGGAAGCTATTATGCCAGTATTTGGGCAGATCAAATCATAGTAAATCCCGGTTCCATGGTTGGAAGTATTGGTGTGATTATGGAAGGTGCCGATTTAAGCGGCATTATGAGTAAATTTGGTGTCAAAACTCAAACTGTTCAGGCTGGAAAATACAAAAAAATCGGAACTCCTGATAGAGCTTGGACAGAATACGAAATAAATGAATTAAACAAGGTTATTCAAGGTACTTATGACATGTTCACTTCAGATGTTGCAACGGCCAGAGGATTAGATATTAAGAACAGAGACATATTTGCAAATGCTCATATTTTCACAGCAAGTCAAGCTAAAGATGTTGGGCTTGTTGATAGTTTAGGGGTAAGTTATGATGCAAAAGCAAAGCTTATCGAGCTTAGCAAAGTAATTCATCCGGTCTGGAATGAAGAGGATAAATTTGATAAATTAATGAAGAAACTTTCAGCTACAACAGCTGTTACATTAAACACATATTTTCCAAACTTAGTTTTAAAATAACTTTTTTACATGCCAGCTTGGCATGTAAAAACTAAATCTCTTTTACTTGTACAACACTTTCAATATTTTCAAAAATTCTTTGCACTCTGTCTTGCCAAAGAGCACCGAATTCTTTTACTTCATCTGAAGATGCTTCACCTTGCATCATTTTCCCCATTAATGGCTGCATATTTGGATTTGGCATCACTGAAGATGGGTTATAAGTTACATCAACACTTTTTCCATTGTCCACTCTTGTAAATCTTGCTGATGCGTTTATGTCTGAATTAAAATGCATCAATGAATGACGGGCATATTGACCATTCAAACCTTTAAAACCGGTTTTATCCGTTGCTCCTGTTATTTGTGAAATTACATTTCCTATAACCCCTGCCACTCCATCACTTTCACCCTCTTTGAATTCAACTTTAAGATTACCTCTAACGGCTCTTTCATTTGGATATAAAGCTTCAAGCGCTTTTAATGTGATTATATATGCACCTGCTACAGTCGGGCAACTATGTCCGGCTGATTTTACAACATCCAGATAATTAAATTCATACTCACCGTTTTCAAATGCACCTAAAACATTTGATAGAGGGTCTTTCACTTTTATGACTTCTATTGCATTAAAAAAAATCGGATAGATCATATTAAATTTCCTTTTTACTGATCACTTTAGCACTTATACTCACTTCATAACTCTGTGCTTCAAAAATATCACCAACACTTAAAGATGCTATATCAATAACTTTCGAGTGCTGAGAAACCTGCGCAAATCCACGCTTACTTTTAAACTTTGGATTGTTAGATTCTATCATTTTTTGAAGACTTAGAACTTGATTTTGGGCAACACTTAGATTAGAGTTTATAACATGTGGAAATCTTGACTTTACATGTTCTAACTCTTTCGTAAAGTTTTGTAATTTAAAAGAAATTGTTTGGTAGAAAATATCTTTGAGCCGTTTTATCTCTTCTTTTTTTTGAGTTAATTTTTTCTCAATTGAGTGTTGAGAGTAGGAACTTACAAGATGATTTAGCTCTTGGCGCTTGTTAAATATTTTTTGTGAAACTGTTTGCAAAAGCTGTGTTTGAAGTGAGTCCAAGAACATATAAAGTTCATTCGTATCAGGTAAAATCATCTCCATCGCAGCACTTGGGGTTGGCGCTCTTAAATCTGATACAAAATCACTAATCACCCAGTCTATCTCATGTCCGACTGCAGACACTATAGGCGTTTTTGCTCTAAATATTGCATCTGCAACAATCTCTTCATTAAAGGCCCATAAGTCTTCTATGCTTCCACCACCGCGACCTATAACAATGATGTCATACTCTTTTGCATCACTTACTATTATTGCATTTGAGATTGCCTGTGCAGCACTATCCCCTTGAACCAAGACATCATAAACATCTATTTCCAAAAGTTTATATCTTGTATTTGCAACTCTTAACATGTCTTGTAAAGCGGCAGAGGTAGCAGAAGTTATAAGCGCTATACGGGAAGGAAATTTTGGAAGCTGTTTTTTTATTGATTGCTCAAAATAACCCTGAGCTGAAAGTTTTTGTTTTAACTGCTCATAAGCCAAAGCCAAAGCTCCATGACCTGCCGGCTCAATACTGAAACAGTTTATTTGGTACTCGCCGCGAGGTTTATAAAGGGTTATCGCGCCGTTTAAAATTACTTTGAGTCCCTCTTTTAACTGAAACTTAAGTTTTGAGGCATTGCCTCTAAACATGACAGCGCTGATTGTTGAAGAAGAATCCTTAAGAGTAAAATAGATATGTCCGCTGTTGTGAAAGGTGATGCGAGAGAGTTCTCCCTCAACAAACACATGGTTAAAAGTAGTTTCTAAGAGAGTTTTTATCTGCTCATTTAATGCAGATACGCTCAGTGTTTGCATGAAACTTTATTTTTTTCTGGCAATAAGTAAAGTGGAGATATCCATGGAAAAACTTTTTGAATAAAGCATCTCGAAGCCGGCATGTTCGAGCTCTTTTTTCATGCCGTCCACTGTTGCAAAATCTCCGATAGAATTTGGCAAATATTCATATGCCTCTAAGTTTTTAGAGATAAATCCGCCAACTTTAGGCAGTATTTTATTCATATAAAAATCTCTGACTTTTCCAATTGAAGAAGGGTTTTCATTTTTCATAAATTCTAATATAACTACAAGCCCGTCTTTTTTTAGAACTCTGTTAAACTCTCTCAGAGCCTCTTCTCGCTCAACAACATTTCTGATTCCATAAGTGATACTTAAAATGTCTGCACTGCCGTCTTCTAATGGAATTTCAGTAGCTTTTGAAATATGATAGTTAAACTTTGGAAACTTTTTGCGGGCAACATCAACCATACCGACCGATGGATCAACCCCAACAATCTCGCTTATTTTTATACCGGATTTCTCAGCTCTGTTTTTCCAAAAATCCATCATGTCGCCAGTTCCACATGCAACATCTACAATTTTATCAAGAGATTGTTTACCGTAAAATTTGTATGCCAAATCACAAGCTTTTCGTCTCCAACTTTTATCTACACCCATACTCATAACACGGTTTGCCGTGTCGTATGTCGGCGCAATATTATCAAACATTGAGACGATTTTTTCTTGTTTTTCTTTTCTTTGATTAGTCATTTTTATCTATCCTTTTCATCCACATAATTATATCAGGCTCTTCTTGGTGTACATTTAAAATTTCAAATTTAGCATCAACATTTTCAAATCCGCTTTTACCGCCAAAAGTTGGAGCTGCGTAACATAAATAATAATCAACCAAATCACGAGTCAACTCAAACATCTTTGAACTTCCTTCAATCATGATATTTTTATACACTTCACATGTTGAAAAATCATCCGAGATAATCACCTTTCTGTTAGGCACATCAAAAAGCGGTATCGTTTTATCAAAATCTTTTTCACGTGAAAGTATCAAAATATCCGGCGATTTTCCATCAACCAATCTTGCATCAAGAGTAGGTCTGTCAGCTCGAACAGTATTTCCTCCGATTACAAGCAAATCACAAACATCTCTCATGGCATGTACATTTTTTCTTGATTTAAGAGAGCTTATAACTCCGCTGTCAGTTGTTCCATTGAGTCTTTGTGCCCATTTAAAAAAAACAAAATTCTTCTTATTCCACATGTTAAAAGGCTTTAATAATGCGTCACACTCTTGTTTCATCAATCCATTTTCAACTTCAACTCCTGATGCAAGAAGTCTATCATTCCCATGTGAAGCTTCTTCATTAAAATCAAGAGAACCTACATATACTTTTTTTATGCCTAAAGCAGATATAAGTGATGCACAAGACGGTGTTTTGCCTACATGTGAACATGGTTCCAGTGTTGTATATAAAGAGATGTCATTAAAGCAGTTATTATGATTTTCTAAAAGAAAGGTATGAATGTCAGATGAATTTGTGAAATTTAAAATTTTTGAGTCATTTGTTAGTTGAAAGTAGGCATCTTTAAGTGCCATAACTTCGGCATGCGGAGTACCGGCTTTTTGATGTGCATTTATAGCTAAAAGTTTATTATTAGCCCCAACTATGCAACAGCCTACCGCTGGATTTGGATAGGTTAACCCTTGATATTTCCAAGCCTCATCTATGGCTTGTTTCATAAAAAAGTTAGAGTTTATTACCATTCAAAATAAGTTTTAGCTTTAGCGATATTATTGAAGTCAATTTCAACTTCGCCGACATCTTCTTCTAAAAATATTTTATTTTCTTCAACTTTTATAAGTTTGCCTCTATGCTTCTCTTTATTGACTTGCAAAATAGAAACTTTTTCACCGATAGACTTTTTAAATTGACTCATATTTGAGATTTTTCTTTCAATTCCAGGACTGCCGACTTCTAGTCTGTAATCACCAGAAACTGGCGGAGTAACATCTAAAAGCGGAGATATCATATGTGTCAGTTCAACACATTTATCCATGCTTACTCCAACTTTTTTTCCATCTTCAGTCAGTTTTGTAGAAAGAACACTAACCCGATAAATAGTTTCGTCGTTTTCATTAACTATGGCCGTGTCGTAAAGTTCTAAATCAACTGACTTTACTAATGATTTTATATCACTCTCTAAGCTCATGCATCTTCCTGTTGTTTAGTCTCGTCTGCAATCTTCTTAAATAGTTCTTCAATACTTTGCGACTTTTGCAATTGTTCATCAAATTCAAAAGTGAATTGTGGACAACGGTACCAGCCTTGATCTTTCAAACAATGTGTCTCAATAATCGGACGGGCTTTTTTTAAAAGGCTCATATAAGTTTTTTTTTCTTCATCACTAAACGAGGCTGGATCAAGATACACCTTAGCATCACTTTTTCCACGAGAACACTTAACTTCAATCACATTAAGTTCATGAAGTCTTTTGTCATTAAGAGCGCCAAGTGCTTCAGGAACTAACTCTAAAAGAATTGATTCTGTTCTTTTTAACTTTATTTGAGCTTCGGTCACAGAGATACTTTTTGCTCAACTTTTTTGAATGTTTCAATAACATCGCCAACTATAACATCATCATAGCCTTTGATAATTACACCACACTCATAACCGTTACCGATTTCTTCAACATCGTCTTTAAATCGCTTGAGTGAAGTAAGCTCACCTTCGTAGGCCACAACACCATCACGGATAACGCGAACAAGACCGCCGCGAACAAGTTTACCCTCAACAACGACACATCCGGCAACTACGCCTTTTGGAGATTTAAACGTATCTCTGACTTCAGCTTGCCCAGTATTCATTTCAGTAAACTTCGGTGCCATCATTCCAGTTAACATACCTGTAATATCATCAAGAAGCTGATAGATAATAGAGTATGTTCTAATATCAACATTTCTTTGTTTAGCAAGAGCTTTTACACTTCCGGTTGGACGAACGTTAAATCCTAGTAAAACACAGTTATCAGTATTAGAAACAAGTTCAACATCATTTTCTGTTATTCCGCCAACACCTGAAGAGATTACATTTACTTTAACTTCTTCATTTCTAAGTTCATTCAGTGAAGACCTGATAGCTTCAAGTGAACCATGCACATCTGTTTTAAGTACAATTTTAAGAGATTTTAGATTACCCTCGGCAATCATAGATGTCATATCTTCTAAAGTAGATTTAGTACTTCTTGAGAGCTCTCTATGTCTATCGTATTCATGTCTTTTAAGTGCATATTCTTTAGCTTCTTTATCGCTGCTCATAGCCATCATAATCTCACCGGAAGATGGGACTTCATTCAGTCCAACAACAACTGCAGTATGACTTGGTTTTAAACTTTTTATCTGTTTAGCATGTTCATCAATCAGTGCTTTAACACGACCATATGCACTACCACAAACAACATAATCACCGACTTTAAGTGTACCATTTTGAACTATAACAGTTGCAACCGGTCCACGGCCTTTTTCAATAGAACTCTCAACAACAGCGGCTTTAGCCATTGCATTTTCATTTGCACGAAGTTCTAAAACATCCGCTGTTATCAAGATATTTTCAAGTAAATCATCTATACCCATACCAGTCTTTGCAGAAACAGGAATAAACTCAGTATCTCCACCCCAGTCAACTGGATTCAGTCCTTGCTCAGCCATTTGACCTTTAACCATATCAGGGTTTGCTGTTTCTTTATCCATTTTGTTGAGCGCAACAATAACAGGAACACCAGATTCTTTTGCTAACTTAATAACTTCAAGAGTTTGTGGTTTAACACCGTCATCGGCCGCAACAACTATGATGATTATGTCAGTAATATCTGTACCGCGCTGTCTCATAGAACTAAAAGCAGCATGTCCAGGTGTATCCAAGAAAGTGATAGCCTTGCCATTTTGCTCAATTGTATAAGCACCAATGTGTTGTGTAATCCCACCAGCTTCAGTATCTACCACTTTTGCTTTTCTGATAGCATTTAAAAGTAAAGTTTTACCATGGTCAACGTGACCCATTATTGTAATAACCGGAGCTCTCTCAGTAGCATTTTCATCAACTTCTTCATCTAAGTCATCTTCATAGTTAAAAGCATCTTTTGGATCAACAATAGTAACTTCCACATCAAATGTTTCTGATAAAATCTCTATCTCATCATGACCTAAAAAATCATTTTTAGTCATCATCAGACCAAGATCAAAAAGAACTTTGATGATATCTGACATAGGTCTGTTTAGAGCCTCAGCAAATTCATAAACACGAATATCCTCAGGGATTTCTACATGTGTCACTATTTCATCTGAAGGCTTATCTTTAATATATTTTTTTCGCTTATCACGAGAAACTTTTCTACCTCTTGGGGCTGCTTTTTTATTTGCATTTCTACCAGCCGGCTTAGGCTCTCTTGGCTTTCTAGGCTCTTCTACCGGAAGTTTAGCTCTTTCTGTAGCATTTAAGTCCAGCAACACTACTTGATCATCCATGTCCATGGACACATCGCTCATAGCGCCGCCAAAGATATCTATTCTTGTGCCTTGTTCCTGCTTTCTTGCCGTACCTGAGCTTTGCTTAGTTTTTTTCTTTTGTGCCAACTCTTCCAAAACTTCTGCAGACATTTTTCCATATGAAGACACTTGTGTTTGTTTTTGTGGCAAGTTAAACTTTTCTTCAACTTTCGGCTTTTTCTTTTTGACGATGGTAAGTCCACTTCTTTTTATCAATGGAACAACACTTATAGGAGTAGATTTTGTTTCAACTTTTGGAGTTGCCTTCTTATTATCGTTAGCAAGCACTGCTGCTTCATCTTCTTTTAATTTTGAAGTCGTGTCTTGTTTCGTTGGTTCTAATTTTTCAACATGTTTAATTTCAGATTTTTTTGGAGTCTCTTCTTTAGGAGTTTTTTCTATTTCTGGAGTATCACTATTTACTTTTTTAGGTACTTTTACTTCTGTTTTCTGTTCTGCCGCAGTTTCACCATTCATGATAAAGTTCATTAAGCTCTCTGCCTGTTCCATACTAACTGTACTCTGTGCAGATTTAACATCTATACCCATATCTGAAGCTTTTTTAACAACATCTTTAGAAGCTATACCTAACTCTTTTGCAATTTCGTGTACTCTAACTTTTTCTATCATCAGCGATGATCTCCTTTAGTTTGTTCGTATATTTATCTCTATCTCCGCTCTTACACTGACGCATAATGGCTTTTAGAGCTTTTTTTTCTTGGCAAAGACAATTTTCACATATATAAAAGCTTCTGCCATAACCACTGAAAATATTGAGCGCACCATCATCACACTGAAATCTATGCAGCTTATTTTGGTTATCCCGTTCTCTACAAGATATACACATTCTAGTTGGTTGGTGAAAATTTTTCGACATTATATCTAAATCTTACTTGATTTAATAGAGATTATCTCTCTATTATCAGTCCGCTATTATCAAAGTCCAAAATTTTCACTGTAAAATCTGGAAATTTTTGTGTTAGTTCACTCGCTAACATCTCAGAATCTTCCTGATAAGCCATTGAAAAGAAGGTAGAGCCGCTTCCTGAGAGTGTACTCATTAATGCACCATTTTCATAAGCAATCTTTTGTACACTAAAAAGTTCTGGTAACATTTTCATTCTGGCTCTTTGATGAAATCTATCTCCAGTTGATATTTTCAGCATTTCCCAATCTTCATTGAAAAATGCAGCAACAGTTAAAGCAGTATGGGAAAGATTATAGACTGAATTTTCTCTTGAATAAGACTTTGGTAACAGTATCCTTGCTTTTGCTGTATTCATAGGTTTGTTCGGAATAGTGACAATTGCTTTAAGATAATTCGGCAAGTGTTTATTCTGCGAAAAAACTTTATTTTTTTCAACAGTAGCTGCATTGAATCCACCCATAACTGCAGGTGTAATATTATCTGGATGAGATTCGTACACAAGAGCATGATTTAGAATTCTTCTCTTAGAGACTCTTATTCCTGCCGCTTCATGGGCACTGGCAATTGCACCCACAATTACAGCAGATGAACTTCCAAGACCTCTGGACATAGGAATTTGATTATAGAATGTAAACTTAAAATTTTGATTTTTTTTAGTCAAACGGTTGTAGTGCTCGTTAAAGATACTGATAAATAGGTTATTCCCTTTTAATCTAGGGTTATCTTCACCCTCACCTTTAATACTCACACTAAAAAATCTAGATTGATGAAATTCAACCTTGTTTCTTAAATCCACCGCTAAACCTAAAGAATCAAATCCCGGGCCCAAATTTGCACTTGTCGCTGGTACGCTTATTGTCATACTCTTCCTATTATACAGCACCTATACCATATATAGGTGCATTTTGCTTGTCAAACTCATTATAATCTAACACATTTGGTAAGCTGAAGCTTACTACTGGAGCTATTTCTAACTTTTGAGTTTCTATTTCTGATGCAACTTTAACAAAATATAGCTTTCCAATCGCTTTTATCGGATTATTTTCATTAAAATTAAACGCATCTGTTGCAAATAGTGGTATATTTTTAAGTATGCTCATAGATTTCAAAAAAATATATGCAATTTTAATTGCCATAAAACTTCCAGGACCATTCGAATAAAACAAAGCTTTAACATTATATTTATTTAACATCTCTTCAAATATCTTAGGTAAAATATCTGAGCTTTTTTCTTCACTCACTACGCTGTCAATCAACTTAGTATCTTCATATACTCCAATGAGAATTGGTGAAGACAAAGTTATAAAAAGAAGTTCAACATTTTTACGCATACGCTTTTTCTAACTCTTTTGTTTTTTCACCTACAAGTTCAATAACTTCATAATTCGAGGGTTCTTTTAAAAGTTCAAGTGTCAGTTTATGATTCAAATCATGACTGCCAGCCATAGCTTCGTAATTTCCTACAAAATTCATCCCTATTAAAGACATATCACCGATAGCATCTAAAATTTTATGTCTTACAAATTCATCAGTAAATCGAAGCCCTTCGGGATTTAAAACTTTTTTATCATCCAGCACAATAGCGTTCTCCAACGAACCGCCAAGTGCTAAACCTTTTGAACGAAGATACTGAACCTCATGTAAAAAACCAAATGTTCTAGCACGTGAAATCTCTTTTTTATAACTTTCTTTCGTAAACTCTAAAACATATTCCTGTTTAGCAATAATCGGATGAGGAAACTTTATAGTAAAATCATATTTTAAATCAGGCGATGGAGAAAGTTTTACATATTTCTCGCCTTCTTGAATTATAATATCTTTTTTAATTCTCATAACTTTTTTTGGGGATTCCAATTCTGCTATGCCTGCTTCATCTAAAAGCATACAAAAACTGGCACTGCTTCCATCCATGACCGGAACTTCATCAGCATCTACTATAATTTTTAAATTATCAATTCCATATGCATAAATAGCAGATAGGAGATGTTCTATAGTTGATATCACATAGCCATCCTTTCCTATAACGGTAGCCATTTTGGTGTCAACTACATTTGCAGGAATTAAAGGAATAGCAACATCTACATCACTACGGTAAAAAATAATTCCACTATTTTGTTCCAATGGCTCTAACCTAAGTCTAACAGGGGAACCTTTATGAAGTCCAATACCCACTAGTCCTACAGGTTTTTTTATAGTTGTTTGATACATGCATAAATCCTTAAGTGCTTAAGATTAAGTTTTATCAATAGTTTTTTTTGCACTATTAATCACGTCATAAATATTTAATTGAATCCACTGCTTATCCATCCATTCTTGCGGACGAACTTCAATGCCTTGAACCAAGACGCCAAAATGCAAATGGTCGCCCATAGCATAACCAGTTTTGCCTGTATTTGCTATATGCTCTCCCTTGCTTACTTTATCTCCATTGCTTACAAGTAAGTTTGAACAATGCCCATAAAGAGTGTAAAGTCCCAGACCATGACTGATAATCGGCATGTTTCCATACAACCCGTTAAAATCAGCAAAAACTACATCACCGCCATTTTGCGGTTTTATTTCAGACTGGGCATTACTGGCAAGATCAAGTCCTAGATGATATGATTCGCTAAGAGCATTTCCTTCATAAGTATATTTTCTGCGATCACCAAATTGAGCAACTACTTTAGCATTTTTAAGCGGATACATAGTATTTATTTTGAAATCACTTATCATTTCATTTGAAACTTGAGATGTAATTTTATAAATTAATTGCTCATTTTTTACTCTTACATCCTCGTTTATCAATTTAAACTGCTTTATAGGGTCATCAACACCCTGCGTTTCATCAAAATCCCCTGCCAGTTCAGCTATTTTGCCTTTTAAAAATTTATCAGTTATTGCAATATTTGAAATTTTATATTCTTTGTCTTTTAAATATAATGGCACATAAGATTTTGCGTTATTCCCTGCTTCATCCGTCACAACTATCGTCGCTTTGAAGTTTGCTTCTGTAACCGGCCATGCCAATAAAGATATGTAATAACCTGGTTTATAAAATGGTTCAGCTTTAAACTGTTTTTTAAAATCTGTTTCTATATAAATATCTTTTAAATTATCATCACTTGCTTTAAATATAACAAGTGCAGAGCCACCTTTGGTTATTTTATATGTATTACTGATGATGTTAAGCTTTGGTCTTTCTTTATCTATTTTTAAATGGAACTCTTTAGTTACACTGTTTCCCTTTAAAAAATTCCACTTACTTGCATCTAATGCCTCTACAACAATTGTTATATCTTTGTCTTTTATGGCAGAAGAAGTTCTTGGCGGCATGACTTTTACTCCTATAGATTCCTTTAGCTCTATAAATTGTTCATTATTTAGCGTTGTCTCATTATTTGGACTTTTAAAAGTAACTTTGTAAGATTTGATTCCACTTGCGTCATCTATAGATATATCAAGAGGTGCTTTCAAGTTCCAATATCCATTATTTTCAAATGTAATCTTTGGAACATCTCTTTCAAACATTGATGCAGTGTAAACATACAAAGATGCTGCTATGATTAAACCAAGTGAAGCCAGTACTCCAAATGATGATTTTCCATTTCTATTATTCAATTATATTTCCTTATTAATTAATTTTAAAATTTCTACTTTTAAACTTTCTAAAGTAGTAGTATTTTTTATATTGAACCCTGCTCTGTTATGATGCCCACCGCCACCGAAATTTGATGCTATGGCAGATACATCAAGAGAACTTTTTGAACGAAGCGAACCTTTTATGCTAAAGTCCGAATTTTGCCTCAATAACAAGGCAACCTCAACAGTAGGCAAATAAAGAGCTTCTTCGAGTGCATATTCGCAATCTTCACCGATAGCACCGCTTTTTTTCATATTATCATCACTCACACAAAAAACAGCAACCCTTGCTTCACTAAATAACTGCATATTTGTTTGCATGAACCCTTTTATTCTAAGAGCACCAAGTGTTAAATATTTCATTATAAACTGATTACATGTTTTATAATCAGCTCCAGCTTCTATTAGCTTGCCAACCAAAGCAAAAGTTGTGCCATCGACCTCATCACCGAGGAGCCCACCTGAATCTTCAAGCAAACCGGCATACAATGCTGTAGCCATTTTTTTATTTATTTGAATCTCATTTTTAGTAAATAAATTATACAAAACTTCAGTAGTACTAATGCAATTCGAATCAACTAAAGATAAGCTTCCATAGTTAGTATTACTTTTATGATGGTCTATATTTATCAAATCACATGTTAAATCTGTGCCAATTCTATCTGACGAAGCGCAATCAAATGAAATAGCCAAATCAGATGAAGTTGGAAATGAATTTCGTATTTTATCGTACCATGGTAAAAAAGATAACTTTTGATTTATATTTTTACTGGCGCAAAAGAATGAAACTTTTTTATGAAGCCTAAGTAAATGAGTATACATGGCACTGGCACTTCCAAGCGAATCAGCATCTGGGTTCATATGTGCGATAACAGTTATATGCTTTGCCTCATCTATCCTCTTTAATATTTCTTGCATTCTACAACCTTTTTTTATTCATTTTGTAAACATACGCAAGCACTTCAGCAACTGCACCAAAAAGTGCTTCAGGTATTGGCTTATCAAGCTCCACTTCAGCATATAAACTTCTTGCTAATGGCGGATTCTGAACAATATGCACATTGTTTTCTCTGGCTATTTTTTTTATCTGTTGTGCAATATGGTCCATCCCTTTTGCTACTACAATCGGAGCATGTGATTTTTCTTCATCATATTTTATAGCTACTGCATAGTGTGTAGGATTTGTAACAACCACATCTGCATGTGGGACTTCAGACATCATCCTTTTTCGCGAAGCCTGCATCTGTATCTGGCGAATTTTTGATTTGATTAAAGGGTCTCCCTCCATATTTTTCATCTCATCTTTTATCTCTTGCTTACTCATCTTTAATCCGTCAAAGTACTGTTTTCTAACGATAACAATATCTATCATTGCAAAAACAAATATAATCAATACCATAACAAAAGCGATTATAATCGCCTTATCTCTAAGCCATATCAATTGCTCACCCAAACCAAACATGGCAACTGTCGGAAGTTCAGTAATAAAATAAAAGAAAAATATAAATCCTACACCCAAGGTTGTAAAAGACTTAAATGTGATTTTTACACCTTCAATAAGTTTTTTCATTGAAAAAAGATTCTTCGTTCCTTTGATTGGGTCTATCTTTTTAAAATCCGGCATAATCGCTTTGGTAGTAAATAAAAATCCAAATTGAGCTAATGCTGCCATAACACCTGCAACAGCTACTGCAATTGCAACCGGCATAATAATAAGAAGAAATTCTTTTATTGTAACAATTGCTATATCTATCATAAAAGCTTTATCAAGTTCTGAGCCGATAAGTGAGAAATAATATTTAAACAATAACAATAGATGCTGTGACATGTACGGAAATAACATCAAAAAAGAAAGTATCGCAATAAAAAGAGTTACAACACCTGAAGTGTCTTGAGATTTGGGAACATTCCCCTCTTCCCTGGCATCATCTATCTTCTTCTGGGTGGGTTCTTCTGTTTTTTCAGCATCATCTGCCATTTATCTCTCCTAGAAGAACTTACGAAAATCTTGCAAAGATTTTACTTTAGTAGCCACAGCGGCTCCAGCGCAGAAAAAGGGACTTGTCCTTTTTTCGTTCAATAAAGGTAGCTTCTTCTGTTTTTTCAGCATCATCTGCCATTTGAAACTCCTACCCGTTTTTAGTTAGTAATTAGTCTATTTTCATAGACAGATCAATCCAATTTGCTTGATGAATCAACGAACCGCTGCTTATTGCATCTACACCTGTTTTAGCATAAGATTCTATGGTTTCAAGAGAGATGTTTCCACTTGCTTCCAAAAGAATATGTTTAAAATTAACATCTCTAAATTCTACTATTTGTTTTATCTGCTCAGGCGCCATATTATCGCACATCACTATATCGCTTCCGGCTTCCATCGCCTCTTTTGCCATCTCAAAACTCTCAGCTTCCACCTCAATCTTCGCAGTAAATGGGATCTGTTTTCTTGCTTGAAGTATGTAAGACTTTAAATCTTTTATTGTTTTCAAATGGGTGTCTTTTATCATTAAAGAATCATCCAATCCCATGCGATGGTTCACTGCTCCACCTGTTCTTGTCGCATACTTTTCAAACACTCTCAGCATTGGACGAGTTTTTCTGGTATCTAAAAGTTTAACGCCATATGGCGCTACAATATTTACATATTTTCTCGTTAATGTCGCGATTGAGCTTGCATGTAGAAGCATGTTTAGAAGCGTTCTCTCAATTCTTAAAAGTGTGTGTGAATCACCTTTCATGGTAGCTAAAATTTCACCTTTTACAAAGGTATCGCCATCTATTTTGTTCCAAATTATTTCAAAACCCTCTAAATCTGCTAAAACATTTGCATATTTAACTCCGGCAACTACGCCGTCACTTTTTGCTATGATTTTTGCACTCGTACTGATACTTGGCTCAACCAAAGCATACAAATCTCCACGACCCACATCCTCACTCAGACTTGCTTTTACAAATGCTTCTATCATAATGCCAACATTCGCTCTAGTGCGATTTTAGCCCATTTTTGCGTGCTCTCATCCACTTCAATCTCGTTAATCGGCGCGCCGTCATCAATAGCTTTTAAAGTCAGATACAAATCTTCTAAAGTAGTTTCATTCATAGTTGGGCATTCAGGTTTTGTAGACGATAAAATATAAGTGTTTTTAGGTCTTAAACGGTTTACCATGTTAAACTCAGTTCCTACTGCCACTTTTTGATCTTCGGGCAACTCTGTAATATATTTAATTAGTTGAGAAGTTGAACCCACAAAGTCCGAAGCATCACAAATTGCCGGGTCACACTCCGGATGCGTCGCTATCAAAATACCTGGGTATTTTTTACGGTAAAAATTTATATCCTCAACTGTAAAAAGCTGGTGAACTGAACAAAAGCCGTCATAACAGATGATATCTGCTTCTTTTGGATTGCCTTCATGACCGATAACCATAGATTTCAGACCCATCTGATTTGCTATATTTTGACCTAAACATCTATCAGGAACAAATAGGATTTTTTTACCTTCACCTAAAGCAGTTGTGATGATTTTTTTAGCATTTGAACTGGTACAAACCATTCCCCCCATCTCTCCAACTTTTGCTTTGACATCAGCATTTGAGTTTATGTAAGTGATTGGTAAAATATTATCTTTTGATATCCCATTATCTTCCAAAAACTTAACAGAATTGTCAAAATAGATTGCATCAATCATTCTCGCCATGGCGCAACATGCAGCTTTTGGCATAACAACTCTTTTATGGGGACTAAGGACCTTTACACTTTGCCCCATAAAGGCGACACCGCAAAACAAAACAAACTCAGCATTGTCATCTCTGGTTCTCATCGCAAGTTCAAGCGAATCTCCAGTAATATCAGCCATCTCAAAAACTTCATCTCTTTGATAAAAATGTGCTACTATGGTAACACTTAACTTGTTTTTCAATTCATTAATTTTTTGTTTTAATTCTTCGTTTGTAAACTTCAAAAAAATGTCCTTATAATTATTGCTGCAATTATATCAAAAATAATATAATTGAAATTTTATATGCTTATAAATAAATATAAAGTAGAATGCTACAATTATTATAAAGGTAGTTCATGGATTTTTTATTTAACACAAATGTTCAGTTTTTTATTGCAGCTTATCTTGTCGGCGGTATCCCTTTTGGTTTATTGCTTGCCAAAAAATTTGCTGGTGTAGATATCAAAGCTAGTGGTTCAGGCAGCATAGGTGCTACCAACGTACTGAGAGTTGTTAAAGAAACGAATCCGGTGCTTGCTAAAAAACTTGGCGGGGCGACCTTAGCACTTGATGCTATCAAAGGTGTTTTGGTTTTGCTTGTTGCTTATTTTTTAGGCTTAAGTGAAGCTACTCTGTGGGGAATTGCAGTTTTGGCTGTAATCGGTCACTGTTTTAGTCCTTACCTTAACTTTGAAGGTGGAAAAGGGATTGCTACCGGTATGGGTGTCATGATGTTTATGCTGCCCTATGAGACTATAATTGCACTTGTTGTTTGGGCTATTGGTGCAAAAACAATTAAAATATCCTCTATATCTTCTTTGACTGGACTTGCTGCATTAATCATTTCGAGTTTTTATATTCACCCTGAAATTGCACATGCACCTATCCTTTTTATAGGTTTCATTTTATTTTACAAACATATACCAAATATTATTCGATTAATTCAGGGTCAAGAGAAGCGTGTAGTTTAATGATCATACATGTAGAAGATTTAAAATTTCAGGCAATTATTGGAATTTTAGATTTTGAAAGAATCCAACCGCAAGATGTAATCATTAACCTCACCATAGATTATGAATATGAAAATAATTTTATTAACTATGCTGATGTAGTTGATATTATAAAATTTGATGTAACTGAAAATAAATATCTGCTCATTGAAGATGCTTTAAATAAATTATCCATGAGGCTTAAAAAAGAATTTTCAATAATAAATACTATTAATCTAAAAATAACAAAACCCTCCATATTAGCGGACTGTAAGGTCAGTGTTAGTAATTTTTACAACTTCATTTCTTAATCGTAAGTTAAACTTTTTTTAAAGAAAATTGAAAAAAACTTTAAAGTAACCTAAAATTATGATATGATTTCGCCAAAATATTCACTAAATAGGAAAAGATTAATGCGCATTCTGATTATAGAAGATGAAGTTACATTAAACAAGATGCTTGCTGAGGGACTAAAAGAATTTGGTTACCAAAGCGATGTAGTTGAGACTCTTAAAGATGGAGAGTACTACTTAGATATCCGTAATTACGATTTAGTTTTAATGGATTGGATGCTTCCGGATGGAAATTCAGTTGATATCATTGGAGATATTAAAACAAAAACTCCAAAAACTGTTGTGGTTGTTCTCTCTGCCAGAGATGATAATGAAAGCGAAATTGAAGCTTTAAGAAGCGGTGCTGATGATTATATCCGTAAGCCTTTTGACTTTGATGTTCTTATTGCCCGTATAGAAGCTCGTCTTCGTTTTGGCGGCAGCAACATCATCGAGATTGAAGACTTAATCATCAATCCTGAAGAAGAAAAAATAACTTACAAAGAGCAAGAAATAGAACTTAAGGGAAAACCTTTTGAAGTACTTACTCACTTAGCTCGTCACCGTGACCAAATTGTATCTAAAGAACAATTACTTGACGCTATTTGGGAAGAGCCTGAATTAGTTACTCCAAATGTAATTGAAGTTGCAATCAACCAAATTAGACAAAAAATGGATAAGCCGTTAGGTATTACAACTATCGAAACTGTTCGTCGCCGTGGCTACAGATTTTGCTTTCCAAAAGAAATAAACTAGTTAAATCCTCTTTATTTAGAATATTAAAAAGAAATGATTCTCTTTTAATATTCTAAACCTTCTTTTTCTACTTTAAATTTACTAGGTTATAATTACATACTATAAAAAAGGTGATTATATGTTTTCAATTAAAAGTATCAGAAGTAGATTTCTTATTCAACTTATCTTCGCATCAGCTTCTCTTATTTTTATATTCTCATCTGTTTTATATATTTACATAGAAAAATCTATTTATGATGAAAAAAAAGATGAACTCATCCTGTATGCAAAAAATATAGCAAACAACAAGTCAATCTTCTCAAACGAAACTTTAACATCTGATGCGGTATTTAATCTGAGTGTAGAAGTAATAAATCTCAAAAAAACATATCCTTACGGTGAAATAGATTTATATGAAGGAACAAAAGATAAACGTATATTTTTGACTTTAATTTACCCATTTAAACTGGATGACATTAGTTATTTGAAAATAACAAAAGATATAACAAGCACCAAAACATTACTTCGTAAAATTTTAAGATATATAGTTGTCATAAATATTGCCAGTTTTATTCTTGTTATATTGTATGCAATTGGTCTATCTAAAATGCTTGTAGTTCCTGTACAAACGCTTAGTGCAAGACTTTCAAATATGAATGAGCACTTTATGAAACCAATAAAGGTTGAAGAGTTACCACAGGAGTTTGAACCTCTAGGCAGGACAATAAACCATCTTATTTCAAGGATTCAAAACTTCGTAAAATATCAAAAAGAGCTATTTATCGGAACTGCTCATGAATTAAAAACTCCATTAGCTGTTATAAAATTAAAGAATCAAGTAACGCTCATAAAAAAACGAACTCCGGAAGAGTACATAGAGGCTCTAAAAATTACAAATAAAACAATAGATGAAATGAATATTGTAGTCTCAAATATACTAAACATAGGTCGTCAAGAGGGCGCGCAGCTTGATAAACCTGTAGAAGTTGATGTTATAGCGGTACTGAAACAAAAAGCGGATGACTTTAAACTTTTAGCTGAAAATGAATCTAAAACATTACACATGTATTTTGAACCAAGTGGATTTATGGCAACACTTCAAGTCAGTCTTTTAAATCAGATTGTGCAAAATTTTCTACAAAATGCCTTAAAATTCACACCTAAAAGTAAAAATGTAACCATAAGAAGTTCTCAAGATGATTTTGGGCTGCTAATAGAAGTTATTGATGAAGGATGCGGCATTGACGAGAGCGTCGATTTATTTGCTCCATTTAAAAGACAAGGCAATAAATCCGGCGTTGGTCTTGGGCTATTTTTAGCAAAAAGTGCTGCCGATGCCTTAGGTGCAAAAATAAAACTACAAAACAGAAAAGATGGGATTGACGGAACAATAGCTTCCCTGCAATTGAACTCCAAACTTTCTTGTATTCTTCCAAGATATAAGTGACATAAAAAGTAAATAATCTTCATTTCAAAAATAATAAAGCTTTATTCTGATATAAATCGAACACATATATAATAGATGAATTAAATATAAGGTTTTATGATGGCTTTGATAATAAATGATGAGTGCATAGCATGTGATGCATGTCGTGAAGAATGTCCTACAATGGCGATAGAAGAAGGAGATCCAATCTACTTCATAGACCCTGATCGTTGTACTGAATGTGTAAGTGTATATGATGAGCCAGCATGTATCTCTGTATGCCCTATCGATTGTATAGTGCCGGATAAGGACAATGTTGAATCCATTGCAGAACTTCAATTTAAATATAAAAATATTTTAGCGGAAGAATAGGGTTTTGGCAAAGCGAGTAGCTGTTATAGATATAGGTTCCAATTCTGTCAGAATGGTCATATATGAAAAAACTTCCCGTTTTGCATTCCACTTACTCCATGAAGCAAAAAGCAAAGTTCGGATTTCTGAAGATGCATACAAAAATAGCGGAAATCTTCAAAAAATCCCCATGGAAAGAACTTTTGATGCACTGCGTGACTTTTTAACCATAACTTCATCTTTCAAAACTAAAAAAATTTTATGCGTTGCGACGTCTGCTCTGCGGGATGCACCAAATAAAAAAGATTTTATACTCAAAGTAAAATCAGAGTTAAAACTCAATATTAAAATTATAGATGGTTCCAAAGAAGCATATCTTGGCGGTATTGCCTGTGCCAATTTACTTCCTGAGCAAGAAAACTCCTTAAGTATAGACATTGGAGGAGGCTCTACAGAATTTAGCACTATCAACAAAAAAGATGTAAGCAATACAATCTCCTTAAATCTAGGTACTGTAAGGTTAAAAGAACTTTTTTGTGATAAAAATAAAATTAAGGAAGCCATAAAATATATAGATTCTGAACTAGAAGCGATTAAGCCTGGTAAAGTATCAAGCATAATCGGTATTGGCGGTACATTCAGAGCAATATCTAATGCAATCATACAAAACAGTAAATATCCACTCAACAAACTTCATGGCTTTGAATGTTCAAGCTCTGAATTTGAAGAGTTTATAGAGTCTATCCTTGATGCTGATGAAACAGAACTGACACAGCTTGGCATCAAAGCTGACAGATTTGATGTCATTAAGCCCGGAGCACTTATCTTAAGCAGACTGCTCAAAAAAATATCTGTTAAAAAGCTCATTACAAGCGGTGTAGGAGTAAGAGAAGGTGTTTTCCTCTCAGACCTGCTAAGAAGTTCAAATGACAAGTTTCCAAGCAACTATAACACTTCAGTACGCTATATTTTAGATGCATATATACCGGATATAAACTTTTCAAATCAACTCAATATATTAAGTAAAAAACTATTTGATATGACGCATGAGCACCTAAAAATAGACAAAAAATATAGAAGTGACTTAGCAATAGCAGCAAAACTCTATAATGCCGGCAGCAACATTCATTTTTATTCAAACAATAAGCATAGCTATTATTTAATACAGAGTGCACTTGAATATGGTTTTACACACTCTCAAATACTTTTAATAGCGACATTGACAAGATTTGCCAGAAAAAAACTACCTTCCGACACTCACATGCAAAATTACACTCTTTTACTTCCAAACAAAGAAACTCTCTATGCTCTTAGTTATCTTCTTTCACTCAGCGTAGCTTTACTTAGTCATAAACCTAGAAACATTGATTTTGATTTTAAATTTTCTGATGGCACATTGAAGATAGAATCCAAAGAGCTTCTTTACTTAACAAAAGAAGCCGTTAGTAAGCTAGATGGAATAGACAGATTTAAAGTGTTGTTCAACTAAAAAAAACTTAACTCTCAAGCAAAATCTAAAAGATTTCTAGAAGCTACATGTAGCCCTTAAAATCTTTGCCCCATAGTAAATTCGAAAGAGGCTGTAGTATCCCCAGATTGCTGATTTAATGGTTTAGAGAACATAAGCTGTATCGGTCCAACCGGTGAAAACCATTCCATTCCGGCACCATAACCGCCACGAGAAATCTCAGATATTGTATCATCACCAATAAATCCCCAGTCTAAATAAGTCACAAGTCTCATTTTAGCTTTTTCAACAAGAGGCAAACTTAACTCTATACTATTTGAAAAAGTTTGTTTTCCACCTATCCTTCTTGTTTCATCATCTGTATCAAGAGGTGATAAAGAATAAGATTGATATCCTCTAACGCTTCCGATACCACCCATATAAAATTTCTCAGCAATAGGCAACATGCCGGTATCTGCCACATAGTTAAATCTGGCTTTATATCTAAAAATTGCGTCAAATCCTACATAATCTTCCAGACCATTAAATTTTCCAAAAGTTGTTCTTGCTTTGAAAAAATCTGCATCAGCACCAAGCCCGGCTTTTTCAAAACTTTGGCTCAATGTCATACCCTCACGAGGAAGATAAAAATCATCTGTATTATCAAATTTTGCACTTAGAGTAACTGAGCTTTTTGCATAGTTTTCAAAATAATAAGTATCTACATAGGTTGAGTCCGCAACATAACCACTATAACTGTTGGATGAATAGCCATATCCTAGATATCCGCTAAGATGTCTTGTAAATCTATAACCTGTTCCGATACTCAAACCATCTGTGCTTACTGTATAGTCAGTATACTCATTTTCAGATTGAAAGATCGAGAAATTACCACTAAAATCACTGTCATTGAGTCTTGGGTTAGATATGCTAAAAGAGTAATTTTGTGTCATTTGTGACTTTTCAGCCTTCACTCCAATATTAATGCCTGAACCCCAAACATTTCTATCATCAACCGATACACTTACTAAAAGACCGCCATAACTTCCGTATCCGCCACCTAGCTGAATATTTCCTGTTGGAGCTTCTTTTACCTTAACAATTAAATCCATATTTTTGTTGTCTATTCTTTTTTCTTCAATTGTATTGCTATCAAAAAAGCCAAGTCTTCCAAGAGCATTACGAGAATCTGTTAAATCCGTGAGCGAATACATGTCACCAGGTCCAAGGTACAACTCTCTTCTAATGATTCTGTCTAAGGTTCTGCCATTTCCTGAAATTAAAACATTTCTTATTTTTACTTTATCACCCGGTGTGATTTTAAAGACCACTTCAACAGTATGGTCTTCTTTATTTTTTTTCAAATCCGGTACAACTTCTACAAAAGCATAACTCAAGTCTGCAATAATAGTTTTAATGTCCTGTGCATCATCACGAAATGTTTTTATATTAAAAGGTTCACCATCTTTAAGATCTATCACTTCCATTATCTTACTATCATCTATAACTTTTACAACCTGATTTATTGTAATTTTACTGATAGTATAAACTTCACCCTCTTTTATCTGGTAACTCATGTCAGCTGTATAGCTGTCAAAATTAGCTCTTACAAAGGGTTCATTCACCTTAGCATCCAAGTAACCGTACTGCATGTACAAATCACGAATTCTAAGTGGATCATACTGCAAGTCTGTTAAACTCATCTTACCGTCATTACGGCCCCAGAACCAACCCATAAATTCGTGCTCTTTATTTGCTATCACATCATCAAAAAGATCAGTATCTAGCATCAAGCCATCGCTATAATTTAAACTGTCAATTATAATTTTTTCACCTTCGTTTACTACAAAAGTTATCTTGATGCTTCCATTGTCCAAATACTCTTTTTCTATCTCTACAACACTGTCTATTTTGCCGTCTTTACTGATAGCCTCAATAATTCTTTTTTTAGCAGCTTCCAATTTTGTTTCATCATATAGTGAGCCTTTTTTTATTTGAATGACACTGTCTGTTATCTCTTTATCGTTTTCTTTCCAGCCCTTAAGCTCTATCTTTGAAATAATTGCTTTTTCTTTAAAGTTGAATGTTAATGTATCTTCATCTATCTCAGCCCATACATCGTTGAAATAACCTTGTTTAAAGTATTTTTTCACCGCTTTATCAATTGCTTCACGACTCACATCATCTCCAACTTCAAAATCAAGCATTCTGATTGCTACTGACTCTGAGAGATGAACCATCCCGACATATTTAATTGCTTTGATAGTTGTTGCAGATAAATTAACTGCCAGTAAGGTTAAAAAAAGTGTCAAGAAGATTTTCATTAAGGTTCCATAATTATAAAATAAGCAAAGATTTTACCTTTTATGTGTTTAATGTTAAGTAAATTTTGTATAATTTCCTACTTAATAATAAAGATATGACATGAATATAGCAATTATAGGCTTAGGCTTAATGGGTGGCTCTCTCGCGCTTAGTTTAAAAAGATTAGATTTCGTAACAAGCGTTGTAGGAAGTGACCATAATAAACAGCATCAAAAAGATGCACTTGAATTAAATTTAGTAGATAAAATAGTTGATTTTAATGAAACTAAAAACTATGATGTTGTTTTTTTAGCAATTCCGGTAAATGGAATTATTGCAGCACTTCAAAATTTAAAAGGTGTTGATGAAAATACAACTATCATCGATTTAGGCAGCACAAAAGAGATTATTATCTCATCTGTTCCTTTAGAACTGAGAAAAAACTTTGTTGCAGCACATCCTATGACCGGAACAGAGAACTATGGTCCGTATGCGGCGATTGAAGGTCTTTATGATGATAAAGTCGTAGTTCTTTGTAATCTCGAAGACAGCGGTGAACATCAAGCAAAAGTTGCTAAGAAGATTTTTAAATCACTCAACATGAAAAAGTATTTCATGAAAGCAAAAGAGCATGACAGACATGCGGCGTTTATCTCACATATGCCACATGCTATCTCTTATTCCTTGGCCAATACTGTTATGAAACAAGAACAAAAAGACAACATCTTGGCTCTTGCAGCCGGTGGTTTTCGCTCCATGAGCCGTTTAGCAAAAAGTTCCCCTTTTATGTGGGAAGATGTTTTTAAGCAAAACAAATCAAATATCCTTGAAGCGATAGAACTTTTTGAGCATGAACTCTCAAGACTAAAGCAAAGTATCGCTAACGACGACTGGGAAAAAGTTCATAAAAAAATGGCGGATGGCAATAAACTGCATGAAATTTTTGACTAAAAAATACTCTTAACTTATAGAGTATTTTTTTAGTATCATTTTTAAAACTTTTTTATCAATCTCTATTTTTTCATTTGAGTAGATATTTTTCTCTAAAATATCTACTATTTTTTGCACCTCTTCATCACTTTTAAACGGTAATAGTTTCATCAAAAGAATTTTAGGGTCTTTTATGTTTACAGATTTATCTTTAGCGAAAAACTTCCATGGCTTTAGCATCATGATTAAAATTCCACCTGCCAAGCCTGCAGCAAAGGCTATTAAAAGCCAAGAATAAGAGATAGCAGTTTTAGTACTTTCAAGTGCTTGGGTAGCTGTATCTTCACTTTCTTGACGCTTTATTGTCAGCTCTTTTTTAGCTTTTGCTCCATTGACTTTAACCTTTATCTCTTCTGTTGCAATAGTTTTAACCTCTTTTGTTTTTAAATCAAAATACTTTATAGAAAATGGGGGAACACTAAAATCAGCATCCGCTACAAAAGCCATTTTTTGCGACAACTCAGAATTTTGTATAGCTATTTTTTCATCAAAAACGCTTACATTATCTACATAAGGCTTTAATGTTTTAATATCCTCTAAATTACCTTCACCTTTGACTTTAACAACAACATTCAGCGCTTCATTTGGATTTATCTCATTTTTATCAGCACTGGCACTTATTGTAAAATCGCCAACAAGAAAAACTCCCTCTGGCAATGGCTTAACAGTTACCTTTAGCTCGTTTGAGAAATAGGTTTTCCAGTTCAAGTTTTGCATCCACATGCCAAACATGTCCCTAGTATTTGACCTTGAAGCTATTTGTATCTTTGCCGGTGAAATTTCAAGTTCCCCTACTCTTTGCGCCGACAAAGTATAGATAACTTTAGTAACAGCATAATCACCATCTTTATATTGGATAGGCTTCGACTCATTTTTATTCCAAAAGCCCTTTAAGTCAGGGGCAATGTATTTAGAATCTACCGCTTGGGCACCACTCTTTTGTTTAAATAAAAGGGTCGCTTCAAAAGGTTCTCCAACTAAAACCTCTTTTTTATCACTGGATAAGCTCAAAATAAAGTCAGAATCCTGACTTCTGTCAACCGGCTTTACTTTCAAACTAACACTGCTGCTTTTTTGGATTACGCCATCTACTTCAACCTCTATCGGTTGGATTTCACAGTCTTTTTGCGGTACAAATTGGTAAGAGAGAACGTAACTCCTGTTATAGTTTCCATTTACCATCTCAATATTTGTTCTTGAGCCTGTTGCAACAACATCAGTGTCGCATAATTTCAGTATTTGCGGTCGTTTTATATCTTTACCGCTTATGCTTAAATTTAAGGTTGCAGTATCTCCCATGCTGATAGTACTTTGTTCAAGACTTGCTTTAACACCTGCAAACAGCATGACATGTGAAGTTACAAGAAGTAAAAGTAGTATCTTACCAAGGTTTTTCATCTGAGTTCTCCTCTTGTGGTTTTTGATTATTTAACATATACATGTAAGTATTTTTTTGCAGATTCAATTTTTCTAACCATTTCTTTTCCTCGGCATCACTCATCTTATCTTGAGAATCTTTTGGAGCTGACGAGTTAGCAGAGCCTTTTGTTTGATTGTCATCTTTGCTTAACTGCTCTAAATCTTTCTTTTGCTGTTTTTTTGACTGATTGTTATCCTGTTTTGAATCTTTTTCTTTTTGCTCATCAGATTTTTTCTGAGAATCTTGCTGTTTATCTTCTTTGGACTTATCATCACTTTTTGAGTCCTTTTCTTTTTTTGATTTATCTTCGTTGTTTGAATCTTTTTGATTCTCTTCTTGAGACTTATCTTCGCCCTTTGAGTCTTTGTCTTCTTCTGATTTATCTTTTGAATCTTTATTCTCTTTTGAGTCTTTGTTATCCTTTGAATCTTCATCTTTTTTTTGTGATTTGTCATCATCATCTTTTTTCTTATCTTCTTCATTCTTTTTTAAAAGCTCTTTCACTTTTTCAAGATTTTCTCTTGTCTGTTTATCTTCTTCGATTTTCAAAGATTCTTCATATGATTCAACAGCTTTTTGAAGGTCTTCCTGCTTTGCTTTTTTAGCATAAGCATTTCCCTTGTTTGCCAAATTATTTGCACGAGATTTTACATCATCAAAAGTCGCCTTGTCATAAGACTGTATCGCTTTGTCATACTGCTTTTGTTTATAGTATGCATTTCCTGCATCGTAATAGCTTTGTCCATTATTTGAGAGCTCTGCATGTTGTTCATACAGCTTTGCAGATTTTTCATACTCTTTATTTTCATACGCCTCTTTTGCATTTTTCAAGTCTATGAAGTCAAGTACTCCGGCCTTTGCATGTTCAGTTGCAAACAGCATGAAAAATAGTAAAAAAGCAGAAGGGAGATTGGAAGTTTCTCTTCTGCCTACAGAACTGGTAGCTATCAATAAAAGCAAAATCGCCATCCCTACAGGATAATAAAACAGCGGAATATATCTTTTAACTTCTTCGCTCTTGAACTCTTTTTCAACGCCTACTCTTTGTATCTCTTGAAGCATCGCTTTTATATCATCATCCGACTTTGAATTTTGGATGTAGACACCTCCACTTTCAACTGCAAGTTTTGAGATGTTTTCATTAAGTTTTGAGATAATTATTTTAGAATTCTGAGTTATAAAGTTTCCATCTTTTAGCTTGATTGGAGCACCTTTAAGTGTTCCGATGCCCAAAATGAATACTGTTATATCTTTCTCTTTAGCTGAGGCAATCTCAGCACTGAAATCATCTTTATCTCCGCCATCGCTCAAAATTAAAAGGTATCTTTTACTTTTTTTATCAAGCGATTGATCTACAACATCGAGCATTGATAAAAAGTCAGTTCCTTTTTCCGTTATGGAATCAGTACTTAACTGTGAGAGTAAAAAGCTTACCGCTCCATGGTCAAAACTAAGAGGTGAGACAAGATAGGAGTTCTTGGCAAAACCTATCACCCCTATCCTCTCATTTGCTTCGAGTTTGAGTAAATCTATCGCTTTTTGTTTTGCCAGTTTTAGGCGGTTTGGGTAAACATCTTCCGCCAACATGGAGTCTGAAATATCAAGTGCTACCATGATGTCTGCACTTTTTGCTTTTACTTCAACTACTCCATCATTTATAACAGGCTGGGCAAGCGCTATTATCATAAAAAAACCCATCAACATAAAAAGCGCATTTCTGGCTTTTAGAGTCAAAGTATTTGCACTTACACGAAGTTTACTCATCACCTCTTCACTAAAAAAGTGAGCCTGAGATTCTTTTTGCGTCAGTAAAAGCCCAAATAAAATAAACAAAGGTACTAACATGTAATACAAAAATTCCGGATGTAAAAAACTCATGCATGCCCCCTTTTGTTTCTCAAAAAGACATAAAACATCAATGATATCAGAGCTATAAAAAGAGGATAAATATAGTAGTAATTGAGATAGGTAAATGTCTCATTTTTTATCTCGGATTTCTCAAGTTCATCTATTTTTTTATACACACTTTTTAGCTCACTTGCACTTGAAGCTGCAAATGCAACTCCGCCGGTTTCTTTGGATATCTGAACCAAAACGTTTTCATTGTATTCACCGGCTTGCCCGATTCCTATGGTGTAAACTTTTATATTCTCTTTTTTTGCCAATTCAATCGCTACATCAAGAGGAACTTTATCTGCTCCGGGGGTTGAGTATCCATCTGTGAGTAAAATAGCCACCTTACTTTTAGACTCTGTCATCTTTAAAAGATTTACGCCCTGCGCCAAAGAGGTATAAAGTGCTGTGTAGTTTCCAGCCATACCGATTTGGAGTTGAGCAACAATTTTATTTAAGATATTTTCATCATAAGTTAAAGGAGAAGCTATAAATGAGTATGCTCCAAAAACAACTAAACCGATATTGTCATTTTTTCTTTGGGTTATAAAATCACCGACTATCGATTTTACAACATCAAATTTATTGAGCATAAGGTTATTCTCATCAAATCCCTGTTCCTGCATGGACTGTGAAGAATCAAGTATTAGTGCGAGTTCATAACCTTGTTTTGGTTTGAGCTCATAAGGCGTATCTTTCACTGGAGACATAAGAGCCAAAATCACCATCACGATTCCCAACCATTTCAAAAGGAACAGCAGTTTTGAACTAGAAACTGACTGCTGTAAGAACTGCTTTGCATGTGGAAAATAGATGGAAGGAAGTTTCATTTTGCAATAGATTTCACATACAATAAAGACTAAAATTAGAGCAATAAAAAAAGGGAATTCAAAATAAAAACCGTTAAACATCACACATCTCTTTATAGAGTTCAAAGTAGCCGATTGTTTCTTCATCTAAACGCTCAACGGTTTTTTTGTATTTGTAATCCTCAAGTTTAGAGATTAGGTTATTGTACATCTGTTCATGTCTTGGGCTGTCATTTTTAAATGTTGCACCGTAATAAGTCATGGCATAGGCAGATTTTTTTGGTTCACTCAAATCCAGTGAGGATAAAAGTTTTTTATGCTCTTTTCTGATGTTAAAAGCATTTCTTCTTTTAAACCAGAGAACTACTAAATATAAAATCCCGCCTGCCAAAAGGAGCACTAAACCGACAAGACCTAAGAAATAATAGAGCGAGTATTCTTGTATATCAATGATTGGTTTTATATCATGAAGTTGTATCTCATCGCCTTGCATCATCTTCCCTCAAATAATCTTCTAAGTTCTACACCTGCTACAGAATCTGTATACACTTTTGTAAATCTGATTTTATGTTTTCTAAAAGTATCATACAACTCATGGTCATGGGCTACCACTTTTTTAGCATAAGAGTTCACACTTGCTGAGTTGAAATCACCCTCTAAAATTGAGCCGCTCTCGGGGTCAACCAAAGAAGCAAAACCCATCTTAGGCGGCTTTTCTTCCAAAGTATCTCTCACAATAATCGCTACAACCTCATGCTTTTTAGCTAAAAGCTTAAAGTCCGGAATTTCAAAAAAATCACTGATAACTAAAATCAAGGATTTTCTTTTGAGCCTTTTATATAAGGTATCTGCCAAAACTTTGAAGTCCACTTTTTTATTTAAAGCATCAAAATTCAAAATCTCGTCCACACTTTTTTGGACCTGATGTAACTTTTTACTTGGTTTGAGATGGGAGACCATCTCGTCCGTAAAGATATATGAACTCAGCAAATCTCCGTTTTTCAGCGTTGAAAAGCTTAAAAGTGCAACCAGCTCTGCGATAGTATCTTGTTTAAATTTCTTAGAACCAAAATGCACACTTCCGTTTAAAACCGAAACTACTACAACATTAAGTTCTCTCTCTTCACGAAAGATTTTTATGAACGGCTGCTGCATCTTGGCTGTAATGTTCCAGTCAATATGACGGATATCATCGCCTGGCATGTACTCACGAAGTTCTATGAAATCGTAACCCTCACCTTGAAAAACAGAGGGGTTATTTCCAACCATTTCGCTAAAGACCTGCCGTCTTGCACGAACCAGGATTTTTTGTAGTTTGCTCATGCTTAGACCTTACGGTATTGCTACAGTCTCTAAAACTTTCTGTATGATTTCATCTGTTGTAATACCCTCAGCCTCTGCTTCGTAAGTCAATACAATCCGGTGACGCATAATCTCTTTTGCAATGTAGGCAACATCAACAGGTGTCACAAAATCTTTCCCTCGTAAAAATGCCATCGCTTTTACGGCCTTAAACATGTCAATACTTACACGAGGAGAAGCTCCGAACTGAATGAAGTTTTTCAGCTCATCCATTCCATAATCCTGAGGATTTCTAGTTGCATTTACAAGTTCTATGATGTACTCTTCAACTTCAGCATCTATATGAATCTCTTTTATAGCCTTTTTAAGCTCTATCAAATCATCATGCGTTAAAACCGGCTGTATCTCTTCAAACTTACCGCTTGAGATGCGTCTTGCAATTTCGAGCTCTTCAGTTTTCGTGTTGTAATCCACTACAAGCTTTAACATAAATCTATCAAGCTGAGCTTCTGGAAGCTGGTAAACGCCCTCTTGTTCAACCGGATTTTGTGTAGCCATAACAAAAAACGGCAGGTCAAGTTTGAAAGTTGTGTCACCTAAAGTAACCTGTTTTTCCTGCATTACTTCAAGCAAAGCAGACTGAACTTTTGCAGGAGAACGGTTAATCTCATCTGCTAAAAGCAGGTTTGTAAAGATTGGACCTTTTTTGATTTTAAAACTGTTGTTTTGCGGGTCGTAAATCTCAGCACCGAGGATATCAGATGGAAGTAAGTCAGGAGTAAACTGAGCTCTTTTAAAATTGAGCCCCAAGGATTTTGCAAGCGCATTCACGGTTGTAGTTTTTGCAAGACCGGGAACACCTTCGATAAGAATATGCCCTTCGCACAGCAGAGCAATGAGTAAACCGTCAATCATTTTCTCTTGGCCGACAACTACTTTTGAAACTTCTTTTTTTATAGTCTGTATTTTAGAAATCATGTACAATCGCCTTATTTTATTTGACAAAATTATAACAGCGAGTAGTTAATAATTGAAAAACAAAAAAAAAGTTATTATTCGATATTTATGTTAATTCCTATAGCTTCATTTATTCCTAGAGATTCCATGTCTTGTTCGAAATGAATAGAAGCATTTTTATAGACGTTTGAGATTGAACCATTGTATCTCTCTTTGAGTATTATATCTTTGCCGCCGATTTCTTGAATCTTGTCGTAAACATCTATATTTATCCTTAAAACGGCTATATCCATGCTACTGTCTTCTATGATATTATCCATTGAATTTATCTTTACATGTAGAGAGTTTTTCTTTTGATTATTCGCAAGTTTAAACCCTTTTTGAGCTAAATATTTTTTTATACTATTCACAAAACCGGCAGATTTCGCATCTCCCTCAACATAAAAAGACAACTCTTTTTGCTCATCCATAAACTCTTTTTCTATTTGACTTACAAAATCAAGATAACTGTTTTTATCAAAACTTTTATCCAGCGCAGAAAGTATCAAAATATTTGACTTTAATCCTTCGGCTTCCAAAGAAAGCTTTTTTTTCACATTGTACCTTTTGAGAGTATCATCATCTTTGAGAAAGTTCAATCTTTGCTCTATACTTTTTTTATGAGCATCCAACTCCTCAACTAAGCCCTCATAAAACTTCTTTTTATCTGTTTGAATCATCACCGCAAATTCTTTGTAAGAGAGTCTCTGTGATTGGACTATCTCGTAGTTATTGACTTTAATCTTTGCAACATCTGATTTTATTTTATTGGTGGAAACACTTTTATCATAATATTTGCTCACCTCTTGATTGCTCTCGTAGGTTGATTGTATACTGATACCCAGCTTTGAGACCATATTGACCAGAGCATCTTTGACGGCAGTATCTCTGTCTCGGTTTATGGCTACTCCGTACATGTACTGTTGGGTGTCGTTTTGAGGATTTGTCACCCATGAAGGAAGTTCATTGGAGCTTATAGGGGACTCATTTGGTGTTGGAGCAGTTCCACATGCAGAGATGAAAAGCATACTGGCTATGAGAGTTAAAAAAACTTTAAAATGAAACTTATTTAACACTTATCTGCCTTTTTGCTTCATCTCTTTTATCGATATAACGATTTATCCTCATGACTGCACGGTTGACCTCTTCAACCGGTTTTGGAGTTTCTCTGTCTGCAATCTCATACAATTGTTTTGCTTCGTCAAGCTGACCCCCAGCTTCTTTTACGACTCCATACGTATAAGCAACGACATAACTTTTGCCATCAAATTCATCCATAAGTTTAGATAAAATTTCATCTGCCCTGTCCATGCGCCCTGCTTTTATATAAAGCAGTGAATTTTCAAACTGCTCTTCCTGTTCATCTGTTACAGCATCAAGTTCTATATCTTCAAGTAAAACAACACTAAAATAGACATAATTCGGGGTCAGTTTATACACAAAATCATCTGCTATATTAGAAGCCAATTGATTTATCGCCTGGTCTTTAGAAAGAATTCTACCGACTCTGCATGAGTCAGCACTGTAATTTCTCGACAATGTATCTCCATAGATTAATGAACCAGTTTCTATATTTACAATATTAAGATTTGCAGCGACCGTTGCTTGCATTGTGTCGCACCTCACTTTATAATAATGCCATTTCACACATCCGGAATCTTTGATATATTTTACGCATTCTTTTCTATCATCATAATAATAATCAGCTTCCCCGCTCGCTGTAACTTCGCCATTTATTATAGCTTGAGCACCTATGAGCTTTCCAACTCTCGCAGAAGTTTTTTCATCTAACAACTCAGAAGATTGCAGTTTTTGTTCTTTTAAAACTAAATCCATATCTTTTCTGCTCAAGACTGTAAAATAATTTTTTCCATCAAGCTTGTTTTTAGCTAGTTGCGATTCTATCTTGCCGGAGAGTCCAACATAGTCATTTCTAAAATGGCTTACTGCAATGTGCTTTTTATTTGACATCTCACCAACTTCTGCAGGGTTCAATGCTTTTATCTGAACCTTTTGAGAACAGCCGGAGACAAGCCATGCAACTGCAAAGATGGGTAATAATAACTTAAATTTTATTTTCATTTTTCCAACTTGTATAATTTTTGGTCTGATTATAGTTGGAAATCATTTAACTAGTGATTAATTTCTGTATGTTTGCGTATTTACAACAAATTTTAAAAGAATTCCTATTTTTCGTGTATTTACATTGACATATAAAAACTATTTGCCTATAATTCCCGTCCACAAACAGAAATGCTTGTAAATGTCTTGTTAGCTCAGCTGGTAGAGCACGTCACTTTTAATGATGTGGCCGATGGTTCGAATCCATCACAGGACACCATTCTACATATTGTTGGCCCCGTCGTCTAGCGGTTAGGATCCATGGTTTTCATCCATGTTACAGGAGTTCAATTCTCCTCGGGGTCACCAGCAATTACTCACAAAAATACATTTCAACCACTATAAATTAACTTCTAGTTATTATCAACATGAATTTCTGTATGTATTTCTACTGTTATAGTGTCATTACTTTCACTATTAATGTATTGCTGTGTATCTGTGCCTGTTTCTTCATTATGTATCGTAATTTCGCCTAAAGTCCATTCGCTAGCATTACCCTCTGCAGAAGTATCTATATTTAGAGTATCATGTTCTTCTAATGTTATATGAATAACATTATTTTCATCCGTCATACTTAACAGATCATCAACAGACATGGATAGGGTATTTGCTTCGCCATTATTTGCATCAATAGATTCGATATTTGAAATGTTGTCAGATATTGTGCCAAAGTCTACAGCACCACCCTCATTCACTACTAAAATATCAAATCCAGTTCCACCGTCAACGGTATCGCCTGCATCCAATATTACAGTATCATTTCCTGCACCTGTTTCTATTTCTGCAGTTGTCGTAGCCGTTGCAATCTCACCGCCATTACTTTCTGTTGATTGGACAGAAGCCGTAATACCGCTTAAATCCGCAGGGTCTAATGTACTCTCCCCGATAAGCGTTACGCTTGTGCTACCCCCATTTTCATCTATAGGTATAGTATAACTGCCATCGGGATTTGCATCTATCCCTTCTATAGTGGTACCGACAGGCAAATTGTCGATAGTAACATCTGATAAGCTTTCGCTTCCATCGGTATCTGTCAAAAATGCACTGATGTCTAAGGAAAATTCATTTGGGTTTGTTACAACACTTTCCATAGCAGATGATACATCACCGAAAGACTTGCCGTCACCTAAAAAATAAATACCATCTACATTTGTAAGAGAATAATCTCCAGCTACATACTCATAACTTGAAATAGGCAATATGACAACATTATTGCCGGTTTCAGCAAAAATAATATCACAATGATTATCTGGTGAATGATTTGTAAATATCAATACGTTATTTCCACCTTCACCCATATCAATTGTCGTGTGGTCATTCTTATTACCATTTACATTACCCGTCACAACAACAACTTTATCAGAAGTGTCTGTTCCAAAACTGATATCGGATGAATTAATATTTTTAAACACCAGATTATCTACTGAATGATTAGTACCATTTTGTATTGCTAAAGCATCAGCGAAAGTCATAGTCTCAATATTATTAGCATTACGCCCGCCATCGGTATCATAGTTGATTAATTGCTCTACCGTTTCAGAGAGAGAAACGACTGATATTGAAATTGTTGGAGTACTTGCTATAGATTCAACTTGAGCTTCTTCCACTTCTGGCTCTGGTTCTGGCTCCACCTCTGGTTCCACCTCTGCCTCTGGTTCTTCTTCCACTTCTTCCACTTCTTCCACTTCTTCCACTTTTTCCACTTTTTCTTCTGCCTGAGGTGCTGTATCTAAGAACACTGTTACTTCGGCGAAAGAAATCACTTCATTTCCGTTTACGTCATTTGATTCTACGCTTACTTCGATTGTCTCGTCTTCCAATAAGTCTGATATTTCTACATCTACTGAATATGAACCGTCTTCTTGTACTTCTGTGACATAATTATTTCCATTGATAGTGACGGTTACCGTATCACCTTCAGCGATATCTCCGCCTACTGCAGTTCCTCTTACTGTGACTGTATCTTCAGCAGCTTCTTTTGCATGTAGGAGGTTATCATCGCTTACAGGAATAATCGTCACAGTTCCTGTAGTCGCAGTATCATCAGAACTTAACTCATATGGAGCTTCGCTTGAAGCTATTGTCTTTTCGGCTGGAATATTTTCACCTGTTTGACTGTCTCTTGCTGTACCCGTATCTTCATTACCTTCTCTTGCATGTAGTGATGCAGAATAATTTGCAGCTGACCCTGTTTCAGCACTGGAAGATGAAACTGGCACATTTCTTGTTTGGGCTTCAATATCAACAATTCCGTTATTCCCCACAGCAAAATTTGACTTTCCGCTGGCATCTGAACTTCTTACGAATTGAGTACCTGCTTCACCAGCTGCTGTTTCTACTTCGTCATCTGCTTTTTCTTGTGTATCATCACCGTCGTTTCGCAAACCTGCAAAAGCATTATCTTGAGATACTGTTTCATCACTTGTAAATTTTTCTGTTGATAAAGATGCATCAAAAAGTTGTGATTCTTTGGCATTTACAAAGATATCAGAACCACCATTCAGAGATGCTGTAAGCTGTGCTGTTACAGTGTTACCTCTGTCTCCGACTACAGTCTCACCTTCATGAATCTTATCACCATTTGACAACTCGTGGATAGAACCATCAGGACCTTTTATGTAAAACCTACCTACTAAGTTTGTGACTGTTGCGATTACGGTTGCCATGATAAACCCCTTTTTCAAGTATTCTATAATATTATAATTATATTGAAAAAAAGTATATTGTACTGAGGTACTATGTAAAAATTTTGAGTTTTTTTAACATGTTGCAGAGAGTTTCGGAGCTACTCTTAAAGAGCAACTCCAGGATTTTGAATCAATCAAATTAAACTAGTCGTTTTGACCTAGCTATTATGATTGTCACTAGCTTTGATCAACAGGAATATCTTTATTTATTTTTAATGTTACTATTTCATTATTATATATACCAGTATCAATATCTGTCAACTCTGTTCCTTTAGTCCAAATATCGTTATTAGAGACACCACAATTACTAAAAAAATTCTATTTTCATCACTTTTAAAACTTAAACTACCTTCTACTTAACTTTCATCAACAATAATATCTGTCTGTACTTCCAACTGCGCATAAACTTTTTCATAACTATTTTTTAAAATACCTACATGTTTAGCATAACTTTGAAAATTATTGACGGAACTTCTGACTTCATTTATAATTGCATCACTCTCTTTAATGCTATGTTTTTTTGCTAAAAGCTGCAGCTGTTTTATGGTAGGATTTTTCCCTTCTCCCATGTAAGTGGTGCTATGCTCTCCACCTGGACCAAATGAAAAAGTTAAATCATAAGCAGGACTGAGTTTCCAATTTTTTCCATCAAGTAAAAATGAAAAATTCTTGGCATGGTCATCGCGGTTATGAGCAAAAAGATTAAAACAAGCAAGACGAAACATTTTTGCTACCTCTGCTACATCTTTTGTGATATGAAGTGTCAGTGTAAGCAAGTCGTCATAATCAAGTACAGGCGTTCTAAAATCACTATGAACTAACCCGGCAACTGAATGGATATGCACTCTTTTGTCTTTTACTCTGTCGAATCTTTTGACTGCAAAGTAACTGTTTGTTTTTCCAATGAGTAGTTTGGTTTGTGGCATCTGGATTTTTGCATCTCTTGCCATAAGTGAATAAATGTATTCCAGTTTTCCAATATCTTGAGTATCTGTCGCACTAGGAAATTTCACAATGTAATGCTCATATCCCTCTTGAAGTGTTTGTACTCCATGTATAATCTCATTATTTTCGTTTATTTGTATCATTGCTTTTGGTCTTGCTCCGGCAGATGAACCGCCTATGGCTAAGAGAGTATCAAGCATATCTTGACTTTGACCTTTTAATATTTGAAGAGATGAAGATGCTAAATCATCTAAAACTATACTTTTTTCATCAAGCGTTAGCTCTTCATAGATTGGTTCATAGCTTAATGCACCAACTCCGTATTTGCCTATGTAGCTGAGTCTGTCAAGTGGTGTGATCTCATTAAAGCTCATCCCCTTACTCATGAGATGTCTATCAAGCAGCAATCTCCCCCAACCATCGGGCAAACTATCGGCAAAAACTCCAAAAAGACCATCAAAGAGTCTCTCTTGGCAGATATGAACTCCAGGTTTGAGTGGAAGTTTATAAGGAGATATTTGTATATCACTTTGCAAAAAGCTTTTGTCATATTCAAAATAGATTACTCTCTCTTTATAAGCCAATCTTCCGACACTTAATTTCACCCCGTCATGATGCAAAAAAACATTGAGCATTTTTAACTTCATTTGATAGTGCCTCTTTTTTTAACGACCTCTTTTTTATACATAAGTTCATCTATGGAAGAGAGGACTTCTCGTTTGGGATTTGCAAGATTTCTAAAATCTTCTAAACACTCTAATACTAAAGAAAGTTTCAGTAATGACTCCAAAGCTATCTGACCACTGCCCTCAAATCTCTTGAGAGTACCTAAACTCACACCACTTTTATTTGCAAGTCCTTCTTGAGTGAGATCATGTGAGAGTCTTTTATGCTTGTACTTGGTTTTTAGTTCGTCCATGATAGTTGATGGTGTGGAGATATTTATATTTAACATATGAGCTCTTTTTGAGATTATATTGTTATTATAGCTAAAATATTAGCTATTTTATATATTTAAAAGTAGTTTGAGAATATGAGATTAGCACACTTTTAATAATTTATTGAAATTATTTTATAAATTGTGTATAATTACACACAAGGATTTAAATTGCCAACGATATTAAAAATAGATGGTTTTAGATTTTTCTTTTTTAGTAATGAACATTCACCTGAACATATTCACATAGAAAAAGGTGATACATATGCAAGGATTGAACTTGAATCTTTAAAAGTTACAGATAGCTATAATCTTGACTCAAAAGATTTGAAAAAATTAGTAGCATTAGTAAAGAAAAATAAAGAAAAATTACAAGGAGATTGGAATGAGTACTTTACCTCATAATGCTTTAGTTAAATCAATCGGATTTGGTGATGATAAGATGTATATAGAATTAAATACTTCCAGAGTTTTAGCCGTTCCATATACTTACACAGATAAACTAAAAAATGCAAAAATTGAAGATTTAAAAGACTATAGACTCATAGCAAATGGCTTGGGAATACACTTCAATGCAATAGATGAAGATCTGTCAATAGAAGGTATTATTAGAGACTTTGGAAATGAAACTAAACGGATAAACATATCAGTACAGGCAAATTTTTTAGATCAAGTTGATCAGTATGCGAAAGAACATCATCTGACCCGTTCAGCACTATTACAAAAAGCCACTTTGGAGTATATCGCCAGTTAAGCTAGTTTTTTATAAATTTTACTAGTATTTGTACACCCAACTATAACTGTCATCATGGAAGATACTTTTGATGAGTTTTCAATTTCTCTTAGCTTTTTAAGTTCTTTTTCTCTGCTATAAAATTTCATTCAAAACCACACTTATAGTGATATATATTATTGTAATGAACATTACTATAATAAGAATTTTGTGTCAATCTCAAAACTAAACTTGTTTGAAACAAATCGCTATCTTCAGAAGCTTTACATGTTTCAATACAAAAATCCAAACAGCCAAAGGGGTACTCTATTTCCACTTCCTATCTCAATATCATCAGATACAATAAAGGAATCTTTTATATCCTTTATACCCTCAAGGGGCACCGAGGTCTGTTTAAATGTTTTACCTTTACCACCCACTTCAACAAGGTGCCTTTATCTTCAAAATAAAAATGGTAAAAACCATATTTCAGGTACTCTTTAAAAAACTCATCTAAAGTGTAAGAGTGGGGGGATTTATACCTTTCTTCATCTTTATAAACTCTCTAAAAGATAGACCTCTCATGGAGTACAACGAGGCTATTTGTCAATGTATCAGCTCCAAACCATCAATAAATCTAAAATCTTTTAAATTCAAAGTATAAAGTTTTAAATTATGATCTATTGCAGTAGCAGCTATTAAACCATCTGGTATGGCTAAGCTATGGCTTTTTGCATATTCAAATATAAGTTCTGTAGAGATACTCGATATATTTTCACTCAGTTCAATCACTTCAAAAAGTGATATGAATTTTTTAAGTTGAAAGAGTTCTGCTTTGTTTCCAAGCAGATTCTCTTATGGTTTCTATATTTACATCTCTATCTTTCCATAAACCAGAAAATTCAGAAAATGCGCTCTTCTTTTCATCTGGCGATGTTTGAACCTCGACATCCTCTTTTTTAAAAGATGATAAAAACTCCAATATTTTTTGAGATATAGATTCATTTTTTATGTTTAATGAAATGTGCATAAAATTATCCTTCCTTTGTATAGCTGTAATTGTATCGAAAGATTGCTAAAGAGTGGATTCTGCTTCGCCTACGATTGTTTTGTAAAAAATTTATTATTTTATTTTGTGTATTCATAGAATTTTTTAAGTTTTTTTGCGTAATTTGTACATGTAGCGGACAGTTCTGGAGTCGCTCTTTAAGAGCAGCTCCTAGATTTTAAATCAATCAAATTGAACTAGTCATTTTGACTTAGTTGTTATGATTGTTGTTAGCTCTGATCAACAGGAATATCTTTATTGATTTCTAACGTTACTGTTTCACTATTATATATACCGCTATAAGTATTGTATGTTGTACCGGTATCAGCATCTGTTAGTTCCGCTCCTTTAGTCCAAATTTCGTTATTAGGAATTACATCAATTAGATCAAGTGTAACATGATCAGCATCATCTCCATCAATACGCAAAGTATGATCAGCACTATCTGTCATCTTAAATACATCACCTAAAGTTATATTAAGTAAGCTGTTGTCATTTGTACTCAAGTCGACCACTTCTATACTAGTAGCATTAGCAGCTACATCAGCAAAGTCAATAGTCACTCCATCTTCAATCAATAAAGTATCAATACCATCTCCACCATCTATAGTAGTGTCATCTTTATCAAACACTATCGTATCATTGCCAGCCTCACCATATAAGTCATCAGCACCATCTCCACCATATAAATCATCATCACCATCTCCACCATATAAATCATCATTACCAGCGTTACCAAGCAAAGTGTTATTACTAATATTGCCAACTATCGTATCATCTGAGCCTGTTCCTACTAATGCGTCATTACTATCAAATGAAATATCAAATGATACAGCAGCAGAATCTCCATCACTATCAGTCACTGTAACATTAATCGTATCTGTAGAATCAACTACTGTAGCACCATCTAAAAATGAAAATGCAGTAATTTGGAATACTCCAGTATGTGGTGTTATTTCAACATAATCAATGTATGAACCATTTGGTGCAGTAAAATTAAGAGAACTAGAATCGATATTTGCATTCTCTATAAGACCAGAATCTGCACCACCAATATAATAAACAGTATAGTCAACAGTGACACCAGAAGCTTTTACATTAAAACCAAGTTCAACGCTATTTTTATCTGTTACTAACATATCGAATGTAATGGTCGATTTAAAGCTATCCTCTCCTATCCATAGATTATTTACGCCAAGTGAACTATTATTTGTGTTGATTGTATAATTGCCATCGGATGGATCATTAGTCGTTACAGAAAATACTGCACCAGCATAGTTTGCAGGAGCATCAGTATTATCATATCCAGTAAATGTTCCATCACCATTATCAACTACATATATTTTTTCATGAGGTCCACCAGCAAGACTGTCAATATCCGAAATAGTCACTGTTGTTTTCACTGTTGTATCAACTTTTTCATATGTGTTGATTGTGTAAGAATCACTATCTGGATCAACAGTTAATGTAAAGATGTGAACTTGTTGTGTTCCTATTGGTTGTCCGTTTGGTTTATATTGTGACACATCGGCATATGCCTCTAAGACATTTGAATTAGTGCCTCCTACATAATATATAGTCTGACCTTGATATGTTAAATCAGAGTCACCAATATTAACACTTAAATCAACGGCGGTCGGTGGTATATCTGCACCTGTGGTATTGAAAACACCAGTTAACGTTAGGTTGTCTTCTGTCGCACTCATAAGTGCATTAGAAATTGGGTTAACAACAACTCCGTCATCAATAATATCTATTTTTAGTATTCCAGAAACACCATCGCTAGTCGTATATTCAAAGTTTTCAATAGAATTAATATCTGGTGTAGTCACAGCTAATGGAGTAGTATCATCTGTTGCATGTAACAATGTATAAGTATAAAAACCTGTTTCTGAGTTTAAAACTAATTCTCCTGCAGCAGTTGTTGCAGTAATTAGATTTCCACTTGTTGTGCCTGTTGTAGTTACAGATACACCATTAGCATCAAGATATGTAATACTTACACCAGTAACAGTACCACTTATTCCTAATGTATCAGATACGGAATTGTTGCTTGAATCACCATCAACTAAAGTAGCTTCTGCAATTGATTGAGAACTACCAAATGCCCATACAAGGTTAATAGCTTCATAGTTACCAGCTTCTCCAGCAGTAGGTGAAACTGAAGCAGATTCAGCCTTTGTTGATGGAGTAGAAGGAACAACATCACCATTTGCTTGTATTGTAATATGCTCACCATTAGATAAATTAATTACCAATGTAGTACCAGTATCTGGGTTGTTAGCTACTGATGCAGTGTAAACATAGTCTCCATTCTCATTTATTGTTTCTGTTACTGTTGCTGTTGTTGTATCGATTGTATCAGTGATAACGATACTAGCTTCCGTAGAATCTACGATTAAATTCTCAAATAGAGGAGCTGTTGTTTCGCCAGAATTTGCCACTGCAACTGCAGAAGATACTGCAACTGTAACTGTGTCTCCGTCTTTCCAAACATCATCACCTTGTGCTGCAAGTGCATAATTTGCTGTAGTGTCACCTGCTGCAATTGTAACTTTATCACCATTGCTTAATGTAACTTCTAAAGCATGGTCTAGTACTTGGTCTACATGTACAGTGAAATTACCAGCTGTTGCCTCATTGACATCTCCATCTGCTGTAATAGATACTGTTACATCATTTGTTGTATCAGTGATAACTACCGTTCCAATATCTGCAGTCACTATATTTGCAAATTCTGTTCCACCAGTATAACCTGTTGCAGAAACATTGTAATTTTCACCATCAACATAAACATCATCTCCTTGAATACTAAACGGCGTTGATTGAACCACAGTCCCGGCTACATAATCAATTCCAAATGTAATAGTTGCACCGTTACTTAAAGTAAACACTACCGGTCCATCTGTTGGTGCTTGGTCTAAGCTTCCTCCGATTGTTGCAGCTTCTGTTCCCTCATTCACATTAACATCGTTTAAAGTAAGTGTTGCCTCTGCAGGCGTAGGAACAACAACTTCTTCCAATGGAGGTGCATCAGCTGTAGGGATTGCATCACTAAACGCTCTATCGTAAAGGTCTGCATTAATATCTACAATTCCGCCATTTGCAGCGGCGAAATTAGCTGGTACGCCTTCTGTTGATAGAGCTGTACCTTCTCCAGCCGCTGTTTCTATGTCGTCACCTGCATTTGTTTCTACATCACCATTTTCTTGAAGTAGTGCTACAAGAGAATCTGCCTGTGTTACTGTTTCTTCTGCAGCAAATGCTTCCTGAGAAAGAGATGCATCAAAAAGTTGCGAGTCTGTGCCATTGACAAAAATTTCAGAACCGTCATTCATAGATACCGTAATGCCATCCGTCAATGCGTTCTCTTTATCTCCAATAACAGTCTCACCCTCGTGAATCTTATCACCGTTTGATACTTCGTGGAGATTACCTTGAGCATCTTTTACTTGAAATGTGCCCTCCAACCCTGTGATTGTTCCGATTACTTTTGACATGATAAATCCTTTAAATTTAGTTTTATGCGGTAATTATATAAAGTTTTTAAATATTAGGATATTGTACTTGAGGACATAATGTAAGAAATCTAATATAAAAATCCAAAGAGCCACAACGGTATCTTATTTCCATATCCCATCTCAATATCATCAGAGGCTACATAAGAGTTTGGAATATCTTTAATCTGCGCAAAACTTTTGTCTTTGCCGCCTATTTCAAAGATGTATCTATCATCAATGATAAAATCACCGTCATTTGGCACTGTTACAGTATGCAAAAGGGCAAGTTGATTTGCAAAATATGTCTCTCTTATCGTGCCTATATTTTGTTCATTGCAATAACTATAATTTAAATTTGTATTATTGAGATAGATTTTATCAGGCTTCAAAAAGATATTGTCACCTTTTGTTTTTGACCTTAATACATGAAATATTTTTCCCCGATGCAGATACTCCATGTAAAGATAAAGAGTATCTCTATCAACTCCTATTTTAGAACTTAACTCTTTTATATTTATCTTGAAAGGTTTTGACTGGCATATCAGTTTTGTAAGTTTTTTGAGGTTGACTATATTCTCATATTTGATGTTAAAAACAGATGGTATATCCACTTCTATGACTGTATTTACAGTTTCATAAAGCTTGATGTTGTATGTTTCCTGATTTTGAAAATAAAATGGATAAAATCCATATTTCAAGTATTCGCTCCAATATTCAAGTGGTTTCACTGAAGCAAAATCTTTGTAGACTATTTCAACATGATTTTGCAAAATATTTTCGAGCGTATAGCTTTGAAAATTCTCCCCCGTTTTTATCTCTAAAAACTCTCTATAAGAGAGCCCGTTTACTCTATACAAAACTGCTCTTCGACTAAGATCAGCTTTTGAATGTTCAAGTTTTAAAGCTGATGAACCTGAAAAAATCACTTTTATATCTAACATGTCATATATCTGTTTGAGCTCTATTTCAAAATTTTTATACTTATGAATTTCATCTATCGCTAAAATCTTCCCGCCCAAAGCTGAAAATTCTTTTGCAATTTCAAGAAGCGTCGTATTCACAATTTCAAGATTATCAGCGCTAATATAGAGCTTTTTTTGCAGCGGCACTTCTAGCTCTTGAAGATACTGTAGTATATAAGTAGTTTTTCCTACTCCCCGCGCACCGACAATACCTATAAGTTTATCACTGTGGTCGATTGTTTTGAACATATATCTTTTATAGGTTTGTTTTTGATTACTAAGGTACTGTCTAAAGTCATTATGAAGCTGCTCTATAATCATAGTTTTACCATCCATATTTTTCACTCAGTATAGCATATTTTTTTGGTTTTATTCCATTTTTTTAATAAATTATTTGGGTTATATACCTATTTTATAAGAGAAAATTTGTCATTAGACTCAATAAACTTCTTTTCGATGCGCAACCCTGATAATATGAATTACAAGTTGATCATTTATTTTTTCATAAATTACTCGGTAATTTCTAAAGCGTAATCGATAAAACCCCTCCCATTCCCCTTGAAGTTTTTTTATTTTTGATTGCTTCATCATCTGAACTTCATAATGGGTATCGTATTCTTCTATAAATAGACTGAGTGATTTGATGATAAAAACTTTTACTTGGTGATCTAACTTATCCAACTCTTTTTTTGCAGCGGGGTGAAATTCTAAACGGTATTGGGACATCAAAGACCTAATTCTTCTTTAATTTCATCAAAACTAACCGTTTTAACTGCCCCCTCACGAATATCTTTGGAACGCTTAAGTGCTAGTTTAAGATCAAGAGCATCAAAATATTGACTCAATGCTTCCGCCACCATATGACTTTTCTTTTCTCCAAGCTCTTGCGCAAATTCCGAGAGTTCCACCAAGAGATAATCAGGTAATGTAAATGTTGCTTTTAATGCTTGCATAGTAAACTCCTTTAAATATTCCCAATTATACATATAAAAAGCAATATAGTCAAGAATAAAAATGTTTTAAGGAAGTATCAACGATATGCTATTTTTGATAATCTTTTTTAAATTCCACATATCTTGATGCAGAAGCGTATAACTCTTGCACCTCATCTTCATTTAATTCTCTTACTACTTTAGCAGGGCTTCCCATGATGAGTGAGCGAGGCGGAAAGATTTTATTTTTTGTAACAAGTGCTCCGGCACCTACAATGGACTCTTTGCCGATTACTGCGCCATCAAGGATAGTAGCACTCATACCAATCAGACAAGCGTTCTCTATGGTGCAGCCATGCAGCATGACTCTGTGACCTATCGTTACATCGTCTCCTATTATTGTAGGATTTCCATCGCTTTTGTCAGCTTTTTTATAATGTGTTACATGTACCATACTTAAATCTTGGATATTGACACGGTTGCCTATTTGTATGTAGTGGACATCGCCTCTCACAACGCATCCAAACCAGATAGAGCAATCTTCGCCACATGTAACATCACCTATCACATCTGCGGATGGAGCAATCCAGCTGTTTTGTCCGATTTTTGGTACTGTCTCTTTAAATTTATGTATCATAATCAGTTCTCTATAAAAAGTTTGGATGTAAGTTCAGAAATGCTCGCTGCATTCTCATTTTTTGTTGCTTTTGAGACTCGGTTTACAAAATCTTCTAAAAGTTTATGACTATTTACAGACTTATCATTATCTTTTTTTCTTTTAATATAGGTACCATCATTTTGAAGCTCATAAGATAGAACATTATCAGCGCATTGTAATTTTAATATTTGTATGATTTTCTCTCTTGCTGCATCATCTTTGATGGCGGTTAAAAGCTCAATCCTTCTGACTAAGTTTCTTGGCATCCAATCTGCAGAAGAGATATAAACCTGTGCTGCGTCATTTTTAAAATAAAATGCTCTCGGGTGTTCAAGGTATTTTCCGATTATGGAGATAACTCTTATATTTTCGCTTACACCTTCAACTCCTGGCTTCAGACAACAAATACCGCGAACTATCAAGTCAATTTGAACACCTGCCTGACTAGCCTTGTATAGCGCTCTTATAACATCATCATCCACAAGAGAATTTACTTTTGCAATAATTTGTCCCTCACTCCCTTTTCTCATTTCATTTTGGATAAGCGAAAGGATTTTAGGCTTTATTTGAGACGGAGCCATGTAAAGTTCATTTAATTTTCCTTTTTTGCTAAAACCCGTTAGAAAGTGGAAAAAACGAGTTAAATCGTTTGTGATTTCATCTTTGCTTGTCATGTAGCTAAAATCTGTATATATTTTGGACGTAGCCGGATTATAGTTTCCTGTGCCTAAATGGGCATACTGCTTAAGTTTTCCATTTTTTCTGCGAGTTATCAAAGTAGATTTTGCATGAACCTTGAAACCTTTGATTCCATAAATAACATGTGCGCCCGATTTTTCAAGTGCTTTTGCCCAGATAAGGTTGTTTTCTTCATCAAATCTGGCTTTTAACTCAACCATGACTGTAACTTGTTTTCCCGATTCTGAAGCACTCATAAGTGCTTGAACTATAGGGGAGTTTGTTCCTGAGCGGTAAAGTGTCATTTTTATAGACACGACATCTGGGTCTTTTGAAGCTACCTGTATAAGCTGGACAACCGGGTCAAAACTCTCAAAAGGATGGTACATGAGAACATCCTGTTTTTCTAAGGCTGCAAACATGTTTTCGCTTGCATCGAAAGGGGGAAGGTTCTTAGGTTGAAATGGAGCCGGCAAAAGATGAGCAAAACTTTTGTTGGAGACAATCTGCCAAAGACTGGAGAGATTTAAAAAAGTATGTGACTTAAATATATCATCTTTATATATATTTGCATGGCGATTGAAAAAGTTAATAATCTCCTCATCTGCGCTGGCTCCGACTTCGAGTCTTACAAGTTCACCTTTACGACGAAGTTTCAAACCTTCTTCAAGTAACTCCATAAAGTCATCCGCTTCTTCCTCTTCTATCTCCATGTCAGCATTTCTAGTCACTCTAAATGCAGCACACTTTATGAGTACGTATCCAGGGAAGAGTCCTTCAACATTTTTTGAAATAACACTTTCAATCGGGACATAAGTACCATTGCTGATTTCAATAAATCTGCTTAAAACTCTAGGAACTCGGATGATTCCAAATCTTTCTATAGACATGTCATCACTGTCATAAAGCTTTACAATAAGACCAAAACTAAGATTATTCAGGTGTGGAAACGGGTGTGTTGCATCAACGGCAATAGGAATAATTACAGGATAAATCTGCTCTTTAAAAAATCTGTTTAATTGGTTTTTTTCAATTTGACTTACCTGATCATACAATTTTACGCGCATACCCTCATGTTCAAGCTTTTTCAGTATATCATGCATGCTGAATTCCAAAACCTGCTGTTCCTGATGTAAATACTTTCTTATTTCTCTTAGCTGCTGAAGCGGCGTCAGTTTGTCTGCGCCTGAGACTATGATGCCGGCTGTAAAAAGTTTTTTAAGCCCTGCTACTCTAATCATATAAAATTCATCCAGATTAGTTCCATAGATAGCTAAAAATTTAAGTCTCTCCAGTAGAGGTAAAGATTCATCTTGAGCTTGTCTTAAAACTCTGGTATTGAATTGAAGCCATGATAATTCACGGTTATTGTATAGATTTGGATTTTTAAGATTTAACATTGTAAATAATCCCTAATTAAATATTTACTTCATTATATCAAAATAGGGTTACTATTTGAAAATATTTTTATTTAACTACGCCTGTTCCTTTATAATTGGCTACATGGTAAACAGTAGTTCCATTTTTTCTAGCGTAGTATCTAATCAAAAGTTTCTGTACAGTCGGCTCAATGGACGGGGCAAACCATGCGTTGTTACTCGTAGCAATCACATACTCAACCTCTCCCTCATAAATTTCTTCTCTTGTCGCTTCATAGCAGATGGCATTTCTGAACTTTATACCTTTTATGACGAAATCAGTCGGTTTTTTTGCTGCTCTAAAATCAGCTTCCCCGGCAAAGAAAAAATCATTTATAAATTTTTGAGCAAATTTTGGAAGCGGTATGTACTCGCCAAACGGAACTAAAATCATCTTTTTTGCTATTTCATACTCTCCGTCTTGAAACATGTAAGTTACATTGTAATTGTATTTTTGAGTATGCAGCAGCGAGCCTGCTACAATAGATATCTCCAATGATTTATTTAGCAGTTCTTCTAGTAAATCCGGATTTCTATTTAAATAGAGTGGAAATACTGACTCTGGAAAGACAACCAGATCATAACGTTCATCTATTGCTTTGTCAATTTCCTTAAATATCATGGCGACTGTAGGTCTTAAAGTCTCTTTCAGCCACTTATTTTCTTGTTTGATATCAGTGGCGATGAGTTTTATTTTAAGTGGTGCATCTTTTTGAATAGGCTGGTTAAAATTAAGTGCTAAAAAAATCAAAGCAAGAGGCAAATATGTGTAAGGTTTTTTTATGTAGTTTGGCAAAGTCAGAGCAAGTAAAACCAAGATGAACTGATACTTTTGAACCCCGATGTAACTATCTACAAAAAGCAGTTCTATTTGAAGCCAGTTCCAATCAAACGGATAAAAAAAGCTCAGTGCAAAGAGTAAAACAGCTCTTATATAAGCCTTTTTTGTCAAAGCTAAAATACCAAAAAAGAGTGTGTAGACCAAGCCAAAACCAAAAGTGACCATAGGGGTCATGTACCCCACTCCAGTGTACTCAAAACTGTACCCTATCCAGTAAAACCAGAGTAAGCCTATAAAAAATCCTGCTACCAAAATAGCTCTTTTTGGAGAGTAAAGGAGAAGTGCCAGTGCGCTTAGTCCAGAAAGTGTGTTGATTATTTTGAACGTAAGTCCGAAATGCTCGAAGTAAATAAAAGCACTGAAAAGTATGGCTGTGAGAATTCCATAAGTGAAATCAAAAAGGAGTCGTTTGTTTTGTTTGAATGTATTCATTTTTTTTAGCATTTGGAATTATAGTGTATTTTTTTAATTTGGGTAAAATACTAAAATTGTTTTTAAAAGTGGAGTTATGATTTGAAAGAAAGTTCAGAAGTATTAGCAAGAAAATATCGCCCGTCAAATTTTGATGAGCTTATCGGGCAGGAAACAATTGCCCAGACTTTATCACTTGCACTTGATTCAAATCGCCTATCTCATGCTTATCTTTTCTCAGGTCTTAGAGGAAGCGGAAAAACTTCTACCGCCCGCATATTTGCCAAAGCTCTCATCTGTGAAAAAGGGATGACCCACCAGCCATGCGGTGTTTGTCAAAACTGTATTTTATCTGTGCAAAACCGCCACATGGACATAGTGGAAATGGATGGAGCGTCCTCTAGGAAGATTGATGACATCAGAGATTTAATCGAACAGACTAAATACAAACCCTCATCCGCGAGATTTAAAATCTTCATTATCGATGAAGTTCACATGTTGACAAAAGAAGCGTTTAACGCACTACTGAAAACTCTTGAAGAGCCTCCATCGTATGTAAAATTCATTTTGGCTACAACCGACCCGCTCAAACTTCCGGCGACGATTTTGAGTCGTACTCAGCATTTCAGATTTAAATCCATCGCAACCAATAAAATAGTTGACCATTTGGCACATATACTCCATCTTGAAAAAATAGAGTATGAGACAAATGCCTTGGAAATACTTGCAAGAAGCGGAAACGGGAGCTTAAGAGATACGCTGACATTACTTGATCAGGCGATTATCTACTCCAAAAATCATGTGGATGTTCTTACTGTTACCGACATGTTAGGGCTTGTTGATCCTAAATTTGTAGCAGACCTTTTTAGTGCAGTATTTGCAAAGGATTATGGGCAGCTCGTCCAGTATACAAAAGTTTTGGAAGACTATGAAGCTGAGATGGTTGTTGATGAACTTATCGCTTACTTAAAAGAGCGCATGTACAATCAGGATGCACTTTTTTCCACTCTGGTTTTAGATAGATTTTTCCGCATACTCAGCGACTCTAAATATCTTTTTAGCATCAACGCAGATGGTTCATTTGTGCTTTCGCTTATCTTTTTCAAAATGATTGAAGCGCTTCGCATAAAAGAAGTTGATCAGATGATAGAATCTCTGCAAAAAGAGATGCACAGACCTGAACTATCTACAAAAACTGTAAAAAAAGAGATTGTGCAAGAAGAACCTAAACAAGAAAATATAACTCAAGAAAAACCTGCGGAACAAGTCTTACATGTAGAGGTTCAAGAACCTGCAATGCAGGCTGTAGAGGCAGTAAATAATGAGAATAAACTCTTTGATGAACTAGTGCATAAAATACAAGACAGAAGTTCCGAGATTGGTGCATGTTTCACAAAAAGCATTTCATTTATCTCTTATGAAAATGATGTTTTAACATGGGAAAGTTGTGCAGATGATGTGTGCAAGAATTCTTTAAAACATGGCTATGGAGTTATAAAACAGTTTGTCAGAGAGATTTATGGTTTTGGGACAAAAATCAAAAACATGCCTTGTTCAAAAGAAGAAAAAAAAAATGATTTAGAAGTTCAGGCTACAAAACAAGAAGAACAAAAACCACATGTGCAACAGCCAAGCATGGATGAAATTCAAAGTACTTCTATGATAGAAGATGCCGAAATAGGCGGAAGTCAAAGTTGCATCGCCAGCTGTTCACAAAGTGATGAATCAACAAAAGAGATTAACTCTGCGGATATAAAAGATGAGCCTATGGTTCAAAAAGCAATTGAGATGTTTGAAGCTACAAAAGTGACTATCCAGTCTAAAATCTAGTCACTCTTTCTCAAAATAAATCTCATTGCAACAAAGTTGCTCTTTTTTGCAAAATTTTAAAATATTTTCAAAAGGTGTTGCATTTCTTCTTTTTATAGTTGCAAATTTTGATTGGGATATTTCAAGTGCGCCGGCTATATCTTTATCTAAAATCTTCATCTTCTTATCCTCAGCCAAATAAACTCTCAACACTTCTATAATAGAATGAAAATCTCTCATACATCATCTCCCTTTTTTATAGGAGAAATATATCCCAATTAAGAAATAAACTCTGAAAATATTGCAAAATGCTATTTTTTCAGCATACTTTTTATGCTGAAACTAAAAGTAGAACCTACACCAAAAGTTGATTGAATATCTAGCGATGCTCCATGGAGTTTTAAAATATAGTTAACCAACGATAGTCCTAAGCCCATAGAATTATCCCAAGAATTTTTTTGTACCCTATAGAATTTGCCGCTAACATGTTCTAAATGCTCCTCTTTTATTCCTATGCCTTTATCTTTTACAAAGACAGTATTTTCATTTAAAATAAGTTCTACTTCACTTTCTGAATATTTCAGTGCATTGTCTACTAAGTTAATAAGGGCTAGTTCTATCATTGTTTTATCTGCATAAATCATGCATGCTTGTGCAGTTACTGATATATGTCTATTTTTGTGCTTAGATAATAAATTTGCCGCCACCTCTTCGCACAGTGGTTTTAAGTCAAACGTAGTTTCATTAAGTTCCAAGTCATTGTTTTCAAGTTTAACAGCTAGAGATAATCTATCTAACATGATTGAAATTTTCTCACCGTTTGAACTTATTTTTTCCAAAAATTTATCGCGAATTTTAGGATTGATATCCGGCTCTTCTTGAAGTGTTTGCGCATAGCCCATAATGGAAGCAATAGGATTTTTAAACTCATGAGAAATAGCTGAGAGTATATCATTTCTCTGTTTGTTCATAAGTCTTAATTTTGCGGTGTATTTTCGTTTCTGCTTTTCACGGCTGCTCAATTTTTTTACAAGATTTTTTAAAAGTAAAGATATTTGTAAAAACTCATAAAAATGCCTCGTCTTAATTATCGCATTATAATTTTTATTTGATATTTCATCCAAATAACTTGTAATCTGTTCTATGTCATAAACTATTTTCTTGCTCATTATTTTTGAAATATAAAAAGCCAGTAAAATGATAAATACAAAAGTTACAGCTAGCTTAGACCACAAAGAATAAAAATCGCTCATAACTTTTGATAAACTTTTCGAAAGTCTGATATAAATATGCTTATCTTTGTACATAACTTTTGTTGCAATATATAAAAAATCTGCACCTATTGTTTTAGAATATCTGGTTATGTATGCAAACTTTTCATTGTTGGCATGCATAATCTCATATCTGTTTGAATGATTTTCCATGCTATTTTTATCGGCGTTTGTTTCAGCTATAACAACTCCGTTGTTATCAATCAAAGTAACTCTCAACCCCGTTCTTTTATGAATTTTGGATACATAACTATCCAGATTATCAACATTTTTTAAATCCAGTTCTATAAAAACAATAGAATTTTCCAAGTCTTCTTTTGTGTGATTTATAATGATAGATTTTAAAGAAATATAACTAATCAAAGATGAAACAAGCAAAGCCCCGACAAAAAGCAGTAAAAATTTTATGATAAATATTTGATGTATTTTTAACACAGTTTATACCCAACTCCACGAACTGTTTGTATGTAATTTTTAGTCTTAAGAGGGTCAATCTTCTCTTTCAAGCGGTTTATTGCAACATTTACAGTTCTGTACTGATACATTTCAGAATCGCCCCAGACATTATCAAGTAAATAGTCTCTATCCAAAACACTGCTTTTATTGAGAATCAGCTCATAAAGTAAATCAAATTCCAATTTTGTTATATCAATGTTTTCACCATCAATGCTCAGCGTTCTTGTGCTGTTGTTTAAAAGCAAATCTCTGTAAGAAATTTGACCTTCTTTGTGTTTTTTTGTAGTTCTGCGAAGAACTGCATTGACCCTAAGAATAAGCTCTTTCATATTAAAAGGTTTAGTAATATAATCATCTGCACCTCTCATAAAGCCCTCTTCAATTTCAGAATCACTATTTTTAGCACTAAGAAAAATAACAGGAGTTAAAATACCATTCTGACGAAGCTTCGCTACGAACTCACTTCCCTCAACACCAGGGAGATTTCTGTCCATGATAAGAATGTCTATATCCTCTTCTTCAAGTATCTGAGTTACTGTTTTAGTATTTAAAAAACCGATTGTGTCAAAGCCCTCTTTGGTAAGATTGTACTCCAGAAGTTCAAGTAAATCTTCTTCATCTTCAACTATAACTATTTTGGTACTCAAATGAGATCCTCGTAAATTTATTTTTATTATTGTAGCGAAATGTTATAATATTTTTATTACAGAGAGAATATTATTTTTTATTGTTTTTAAAGTAAAAATAGTTTATACTCTAGCAAATTATAAAGAGGGGTGTATCATGTTTGTATCGTCTTATGGCACATATATTCAAACAGATACTTCCAGTAGAGATGAAAAACGAAGAGTTGGGGATGCCAAGAGTGAAGCCTCTTTTAATTCTAAACTTTCTGAACAGCCTAAGTTAAAACTATCCTCTTTTGCAGATTTTCCCGTTGATTACGTTTGGAATGAAAAGTTATCTAAAAATAAATTTGAAATAGAAAAACAGACTCAAAAACTTCAGGATTCTGAGAATACTGAGTTCAATAAACAAGAAAAATTGACTAAAGAGTTTCATACAAAGCAGACATTAGAAAATGCAAAAATTGCTTATAATGATAATTCAAAACTTTTCTCGCAACTTCGTAAGCCAAAAACTACCATAGACCAAACACCTAAAATTGATTCTAACTTACCTCAAAATATACAAGAACTAAAAGAACAAAACATGCGCAGAGTAATGGTTAATACTTATATAAAAAATGACAATTACTATAAATTAACTGCTTAATTCTCTACTCTTCTATCCAAGCCTCAGTTTTTAAAAATCTTCCATCGTCAAAGTATTTTAGTTTAAAAGCGTTGGAACAAATACCATTTTTAAAGTCCATAATTGCTATTTGAAGTATTTTTTTACAAGATTTTGGAATATCAAAATGACCTTTTAATCCTGTAAGAAACTGTTGTAACGGTATTTTTGCATCCATTCCTATAACATTGTCCCTGCATCCGCTCAGCCCTATGTCTGTTAAATATGCAGTGCCGTTGGCTATTTGAAAATCGTCTGTTGATACATGTGTATGAGTTCCAATGATGGCACTGACTTCGCCCTGCAACAGCATCATCATAGCCCGTTTTTCACTTGTAGCCTCTGCGTGAAAATCTACAAATATATTTTGCACTCCATCATTTTGCAAAGACTCGACTGTACTTTTTGCACATCTAAAACCATTATCTGTCATAGGCATAGAATAATGCCCCATAATATTTAAAACGGCTAACTTTTCATCACCAATCTCATAAACTTTACATCCGGTTCCAGGAACGCCCTCAGGGTAATTATGTGGGCGTAGTATTTCCAAAGTATCAAACAGCGGAAGAACATCTTTTTTATCCCAACTATGATTTCCGCCTGTCATACAGTCTATCCCGCAGGCAAAGAGTTCTTTTGCATTTTTGGCGGTTACCCCAAAGCCATGAGAAGCATTTTCATAATTTGCTATAACAAAATCTACAGCGTACTCTTCTCTGATTTTCGGTAAATAATTTTTTATCATCTCACGACCTGGACGCCCTACTATATCGCCTATAAATGCAACTCTCATTACAGAACCTTTGGTTTGTTATTTCTTAGATAATAAAGAGTCTCTTTGATAATGTCATCATCATCTTTACTTTTTGATTTTACAGTTTCCTTGGATTCATTCATATATGTGAATGTTATATTTTGCCCGTAATTGGAGACAGATCTTATATTTTTTTCCAAAGATAAAAGCTTGATTACCATGAGTTCAAAAAACTGTTTTGTAGGATTGTCCAGCTCACCAAATCTGTCTATAACTTCCTCTTCAATCTCATAAACTTCCACTGCACTTTCACATGCGGAGAGTCTTCTGTATATATCCAAACGAAGCCTATCTTCTTTCACAACCTCATCAGATATGTAGGCAGAGATAGTGAGTTTGATGTCGACTTTTGCTCTTGGAGTCTCAACTGTGTTGCTCAACTGTTTGATGGCATCTTCAAGCATGCGAAGATACAAAGAATAACCTATATTTTTGATGTGCCCGCTTTGTGCGTCACCAACCAAGTTACCGCCGCCTCTTATCTCTAAATCGTGATAAGCCAGAACCGAGCCACTGCCAAGAAAAGAATTAGACTCCAATGCAAGCAGGCGTTTTTTAGCTTCATCAGTTAAGCTCTCTTTATCTTTTACAATAAGATATGCAAACCCTTCATAATGACCACGCCCTACACGACCGCGAAGCTGATGCAGGTCTGCTATTCCAAACCTGTCTGCACCGTCTACGATGATAGTATTCACGCGAGGCATGTGGATTCCGGACTCAATGATAGAAGTAGCTATCATCATGTCGTACTCCATAGCCTCAAACTTTAAAAGCTCTTTTTCTGTCTGAGCGGATGAGATTTGGGAGTGAAGCATCACTACTCTGAGATTTGGCAATAGCGCTTTAATCTCACCGAGCTTTATCGGCATGTGGTCTATAGAGTTATGTACATAAAATACCTGCCCGCCGCGGCGAAGCTCTCTTAAAATAACCTCTTTTATCAACTTTTCATCATATTCTTTTACAAAAGTTCTCACACCTTGTCTCTCACTAGGTGGAGTCAAAAGCTGACTCATAGTCTTTATAGAACTCATAGCCTGATTTAAAGAGCGTGGTATCGGCGTAGCACTCATGGATAAAAGATGGACATTGTGGTAAAGCTCTTTTATCTTCTCTTTTTGTTTCACACCAAACTTATGCTCTTCATCGATGATTACTACACCCAGATTCTTAAATTCAAGTCCAAACAGAGAGTGGGTTCCTACAACCGCATCAATTGCTCCGCTAGCCAAGGATTTTATGATGTTGGTTCTCTCTTTTGCACTTACAAATCTATCTAATTTTGCAATTTTTATACCCATGTTGTCAAATCTCTCGTTGAGTGAACGAAAATGCTGAGCGGAGAGAAGCGTTGTCGGGACGATTAAAGCTGACTGAAAACCTGATTTGTAGGCTGCGAAGATAGTGTTCATGGCAACTTCAGTTTTTCCAAAACCGACATCACCACTTAAAAGTCTATCCATAATATGCCCAGATTCCATCTGAGAAATTATCTCATCTATTGATTGGGTCTGGTCTTCAGTGTAAATAAATCCAGCTTCTTTTTGAAACTCTTTTAACTCTTTTTTATCCACTGAAATGATAGGTGATTTTATAAGTGCTCTTGCGGCCGCTGTGTTTACTATAGTGCCGGCTATCTCAAAGAGCCTTTGTTTCACTTTCTCTTTGAGCTTACCGAAACTCCCTTTTCCAAGCCTGTCTAAAATTGGAGTTGAGCCTCCTGAAGCGATGTAGCGGTCTATGAAATCCAGGTTCTCAACCGGCAATAAAATTTTGTCATCACCGACATATTTTATCACTATAAAATCTTTTACTCCGCCAAGTATTTCAGCCTGCTCAATCCCTTCAAATATACCAACACCATAATCTTCATGAACAACGTAATCACCTTGTTTTAAGTCATCAAGAAATATTGCGCTTTTTCTTCTACGTCGTTTTTTGTCAGGCTTATTCAGAGATATGATAAGTTCATCTTTGGAGATGATATTTAAAATATAGGGAGCATAAACCTCAGTTATATTCTGATAATCATAAATCCCAACTTGCTTCATTGATGCTTTATTCGCAGCTATGATTGTTATTTTTTTATTTTTATGAACTTTTAAAAGTGCACCGATATCTGCTACAACCAGCTCTTTAAACTCATCAGAATTTGGCAGCACTTCCAGATTAAAACACTCTCTTGAAACAGTAGGATTATTAATCCCATAAGCATCTTTTAAAAGGTTATTTAGCTCTCTTGAGAGTTTTGCATTTTTACCTTCTAAGAAATTTGAAGCGTAATCTTCTAAGTGCCAATATCCAAGCGAAGCCACATCTTTTGATAAACAGTCAAATTCAGAGTTCAGCACTCTCTCATTTAGAACATTAAACTCTTCTTCATTTAAAGAATAAAAGGCACTTGTTATTACAAAACTTTCTAGTTCATCTTTTAACGTTCTTTGAGACTCCAGCTCAAAAAATTTAATCTGTTCTATCTCATTATCAAAAAGGGAAACTCTTATAGGATTTTCACTTGAAGGTGTAAAAATATCTATAATGTCACCGCGAAAAGATATTTCTCCCTCAACCTGCACCATATCTACAAAATTATAACCCCAAAAAAGCATCCGCTCTTTAAATGCATTTAAATCTAACTTTTCTCCAAACTCTATGGAAGTTGATTTTAAAAATTCCTCTTTTGGCATGTAAAAAAGTAGAGTTTTAAGAGGTGATATAATAAGAGGTTTTTTCTTAGCACTGTAGTAAGTTCTTAGGCTTGAAAAAAGGTGATGTAACTCTTCTTTATAGGAGCGTAAATCATCTCCGTAACTAGGACGAAAGTCTGGAAAAACAAGCACATCTTTTTTAAAAAAATTCGCTACATTTTTAAGCTCTCCAGCTTCCTTAGAATCTTCACAGATAAGGATTTCAAGATTCTGATTTTGCTCAGTTTTAAAATATTGGAATAAAGCAGTTTGGGACATATTCTTCTTTTTTTATGATTTATTTACTTAAGACTTAACAGGAAGTGTATCTAGATTTTTCACTACACTGGTTCCTTCAAAAATACCTTTGGCTTCTATAACAAGTTCCGTAGATTCTACAGTACCGTTTAGCTTTCCGCCGGCTTTAATCTCAACCCTTTGTGCGTTAACAGTACCTTCTACGTAACCTTGGACTACTAATCTTTGAGTTACTATCTCGCCTTTGATGTGACCTTGTTTACCTATATTCACATCTTTTTGGGAGTTGATTACACCTTCAAACTCTCCATCTACATATAAGTTACAAGTAAGGTTCATTTCACCTTTGATGGTAGAGCCAACTGTGATAATAGTTGTGGTTGTGTCGGTTTTTGTACCTTGATGTTCGCTGTTGCTGCTATTAAAGATTGCCATGGTATTGTCTGTTCCTTTTCAAAAATTTCACTATAATTTTTTATATCCCACTTTATAAACCAAAATGGATTGATAGCTCTAGATGTAAATCTAACTTCATAATGCAGATGGGGACCATTGCTCATACCGGTATTGCCTGTATATGCAATAAGTTCCCCTTTTCTTATAAAATGTCCTGATTTTATCACAACTTTATTTAAATGGCCGAAATAAGTTTTAAACCCATAATTGTGTTGCAATATTATCAAATTTCCATAGCCACTTTTTTTGTGCATTCCTGCAAATTCAACCATGCCGTCTGCTGTAGCGTAGACAGGTGTATTCATCTCAGCTTTCATATCACTGCCGCGATGGAACTCTCTTCTATCTAAAGTTGGATGAATTCTAAAACCAAATTTACTCGTAATACCGCTGTATTCTATAGGTGATCCATTTGGGATAAACTGAAGCAAAGTAGCCATTTGCTGTGACGTTATTTTTGTTTCAGACATTCTCTCCTTTAATGGAACTTTCTCTGTATTTGAGAGTCCTATCATCTCTTCTATTTCAGCCAAAGAGTCAGACATTTCATCTAATTCCTGCTTTTTCATATCAAGTAAATGTTGGGATTTTTTTATACTGCTGTCTAAATCTGAATTTTTTATTTTCAAATTTTCATATGCCATTTCCACCTTAACACGTTTATTTTCTATTTGATCAGCACTATAATCAAGATATAAAATAGTTCCGGCAGCAAATAATGTAATAAAAACCAAGAAGACAAAACTATAAATAATTACTTTTTTCACAAATTTATGAAGATTAAACTGATAAACCCCATTATCATCATTTATTGTCACTGTAAAATGTTTATTCATAATCTCCCTTTATTTAATTATTTTAAATGACATAAAACGTACATCCTTCACTAAAAAGCTCATCGTTTATGTATAACTTTATTTTATCATTTTTTATATAAATTTAGAAATTTTTCTACAACACTAAAAGATCCAAAAACCAGATACTTATAGTCTTTATTGGTCTTCTTAAATTGTGTGTATTGTATATCCAACTCTTCTAAAGTGCTTTGAAGTAACTCTTTTTCTACTATTCTTTTATCCTGAATATCGATAATTTCTACATGTAGTATAATCGGCTTCAACAGAGTCAATATCTCTTTATAATTTTTATCTTTATAGCTATTGTAAACCAATATATATTTTTCTCCTGATAAAGCAGTTAAAATAGATGAAGCGGCTAATACATTGTGACCGACATCGACTAAGATGTTTTCGCTTAGCTTGCTTAATCTGCCAAATAATTTAGAATCATTAAAATCATTTTCAGTGTATTCTATATTTAAAAATTTCAAAGCACTTATTGCTAGAGATAAATTGTCTTGAAGATAGGGAGGCAAGGAAAGTTGTTTTGAAATATTTTGTATTTTAATTTCATCTCTTTCATCAATAAATTCATCCATATTGTAAATTTTTACCTCTTTTTTAAGAGCTATATTTCTAGCAGCACGATAAACTTCTTCATTATTTTGAAAAGCCAAAATAGCGTTATTTTGAATGGCATTCATTTTGGTTGTAGCTATCTCAGTTATTGTATTGCCCAAAAATGCTTCATGATCCATACCTATCGGAGTTACTAAAGT